>Ga0209693_10000078_pt1 | contig 35950 bp, 34 predicted proteins | sample HubBroMetageWRM3_FD_188345 | JGI IMG/M metagenome (GOLD analysis project Ga0209693, IMG submission 188345) | Warmed soil microbial communities from the Hubbard Brook experimental Forest, New Hampshire - Hubbard Brook CCASE Soil Metagenome WRM 3... | ecosystem: Environmental > Terrestrial > Soil... | reverse complement strand
GCGCGATCTGCATAGCCGGGGCGTCCCGCACCTTGCGGTTCGGGTACGAGACGGCACCGGGCTGGTGGGGCCGCTGGTCATCCCCGGCATTACCAGCTGTTTGGGCTGCGCGGACCGGCACCGAAGCGACCGCGACGCCGCGTGGCCGGCTATCGCTGCCCAGCTACGGGACACCATCGGAGTGGCCGACCGTGCCACCCTGCTGGGAACCGCGGCGCTGGCGCTCAGCCAGGTGAATCGGGTGATCGCGGCGGTACGGGGGGACCAGGCGGTACCCGATCCCGGACCACCCCAGGCGCTGAACGCAACCCTGGAGTTCGACCTCAACGCCGGCGCCATCGTCGCGCGCCACTGGACCAGACATCCCTTGTGCTCATGCTGAGATGGTTGTGCGCCGAAAACCCGCCCCATCCGGCAGCGATTCGGGCGAGCAAATGCGGCGCGGACGGGTTTCGCAAATGGTCGTGATCGTCATATTTCGTAAAGACAGTCACTGAGCGTCATGGATGATGGATATGTGGCAGACATCAAACGTGGCCGTGCTGCACGCAACGCGAAGCTGGCCAGCATCCCCGTCGGCTTCGCCGGTCGGGCTGCGCTCGGGTTCGGTAAACGGTTGACCGGTAAGTCGAAAGACGAGGTCCAGGCCGAGCTGATGGAGAAGGCCGCCAACCAGTTGTTTACCGTCCTGGGCGAGCTCAAGGGTGGCGCAATGAAGGTCGGCCAAGCGTTGTCGGTGGTGGAAGCCGCAATTCCCGACGAGTTCGGTGAGCCCTACCGCGAAGCGCTGACCAAGCTGCAGAAAGACGCCCCGCCGATGCCCGCCAACAAGGTGCACCGGGTGCTCGACGCCCAGCTGGGCACCAAGTGGCGGGAGCGGTTTACTTCGTTCGACGACACACCGGTGGCCTCGGCCAGCATCGGCCAGGTGCACAAAGCGGTGTGGTCCGATGGCCGCGACGTAGCCGTCAAGATCCAATACCCGGGTGCCGATGAAGCCTTGCGGGCCGACCTCAAGACCATGCAACGGATGGTCGGGGTGTTCAAACAGCTCTCCCCCGGCGCCGACGTCCAGGGCGTGGTAGACGAACTGATCGAGCGCACCGAGATGGAACTCGACTACCGGCTGGAGGCCGACAACCAGCGTAAGTTCGCCAAGGCATATCACGATCATCCGCACTTCGCGGTGCCACGCGTTGTGGCCAGTGCGCCCAAGGTGGTGGTCCAAGAGTGGATGCAGGGCGTGCCGATGGCGGAGATCATCCGCAACGGCACACCCGAGCAGCGCGACCTGATTGGTACGCGACTGCTAGAGCTCACCTTCGACGCGCCGCGCCGGTTGGAGATGCTGCACGGCGACGCCCACCCGGGAAACTTCATGCTGCTGCCCGACGAAAGGATGGGCGTCATCGACTTCGGCGCCGTGGCGCTGCTGCCCGGCGGCCTTCCCATAGAGCTCGGGATGACAATTCGGCTGGCTCGCGAGAAGAACTATGACCTGCTACTGCCGACCATGGAGAAAGTCGGGTTCATCCAACGGGGCCAGCAGGTGTCCGTGCGCGACATCGACGAGATGCTGCGCCAGTATGTCGAGCCCATCGAGGTCGAGATCTTCCACTACACCCGCAAATGGCTGCAGAAAATGACCGCAGTTCAGCTCGACCGGTCGGTCTCGCAGATCAGGACGGCGCGGCAAATGGACCTGCCGGCCAAGCTCGTGATTCCGATGCGCGTCATCGCGTCGGTGGCCGCGATCCTCTGCCAGTTGGATGCGCACGTGCCGATCAAAGCAATATCCGAGGAGCTGATCCCGGGTTTCGCCGAGCCTGACACGGCCGCCGTCTAGCAAGAGCTGGCCGCCGATCCGCCAGAGTGCAACCGCCGACGCCGTCTCCCGAGAAATGCGTCGGCTGTTGCACTTTCGCGGCTCAAGCGGCGGCGTCGTCTTTGCGGCTTTTGCGTGGACGTCCACGCGGACGTTTGTAACTCACGATCGTGCCTCGCTCGAAAATCTCACCGCCCCACACACCCCACGGTTCGGCCCGTTCCAGGGCTGCCGCCAGGCATTGGCGACGGATCGGGCAGCTCGCGCAGAGCTGCTTGGCACGCTCGAGGTCAGCTGGGGTGTCGGCGAACCACAGGTCGGGATCGCCGACATGACACGGCAACTCCGGCAGCGTCTGTCTAGGGACTGTCGGTGCCGACATGTCCTGTTCACCTGCTTCCTGGTCTGGTGGCTGTCCTTCTTCAGCGATCCGGACCAGGTTGCGGGCTGTCGACCCTATAACTATGGCCACGGATCCTTGTGACTTCGGGTCCGTGGCCATCTGGCGAAAATCGGGCTGGTTACGTAGCGCTTACCTTGCCCTTCAGGTGGACCCCGGGTCCTAAGGACGCGTCAGTCGCGGCGGCGACATGACGCTTCGCAGCAGCCGTCGGCGCGCCGGCGTGGGCGGCATGGGAGGTTCGCGCGGCCGCGCCAGCCACGCCTACACCGAATACGTCGTCGTAGGTCTTGTTGTAGATCACCCTGGCCACCCTCCTCTCGTATTGCCTGGCCGCATGCCAGCCATATTTCCAGCCAGCAATGTGCTTCCTGAGGTTAAACGGTAACAGCCGCCAGTGACAACCAATTTTCTGACCTGCAGGTTTGCCCTTCAGCGGCCGCGAACCAACTCCAGGACATCGGGCCCGTACTGCTCGAGCTTGCGTGCGCCGATACCCGGAATCGCGATTAGGGCCGCATCGTCGGCGGGCAGCATTTCGGCGATCGCGATCAGTGTGTTATCGCTGAAGACGACGTAGGCGGGCACATTCTGCTCCTTCGCGGTATTCAGCCGCCAGGCTTTGAGTTGCAGCAGCAACTCCTCGTCGACGTCGGTGGCACATGTCTCACACCGGCGCAGCATGACGGCTGCCGGAGTGCTCAGCTCGCTGTTACATATCCGGCAACGGGTCGCGGCGCCCTTGTTGCGCCGGGATCGACTTGGTGCCGGATCCGCACGTGTCTGTGGGGCGATACCGTTGAGGAATCGCGACGGCTTGCGGCTCTGACGTCCGCCGGGGTTGCGCGACAGGGCCCAGCTGAGCGCCAAATACACTCGGGCTCTGGTGATTCCGACGTAAAGCAGTCGGCGCTCTTCCTCGACTGGCTCGCTGTCGGGGCCGTGCGCCACGGCGTGCGAGATGGGTAGCGTGCCGTCGGCCAAACCGACGATGAACACCGCGTCCCACTCGAGTCCTTTGGCGGCGTGCAGTGAGGCCAGCGTGACACCCTGCACGACGGGTGGGTGCCGCGCGTCGGCCCGCAGCCGGAGCTCGGCCAGCAGCCCCGGAAGTTCCAACTCTGGACGCTGCGCCACTTCGTCGTCGACCAGTTCGGCCAGTGCGCCCAGCGCTTCCCAGCGATCGCGGGCCCGGGTGCCGACCGGTTGTTCGGCGGTGAGCCCCAATGGTTCCAGGACGCCGCGGACCACCTCGGGCACTGGGCCCTCCGCGCCTCGCTCAGCCGCACGTTGCAGTGCCAGCAGCGCCTGCTTGATCTCCTGCCGGTTGAAAAACCCTTCGCCGCCGCGAACCTGATACGCGATACCGGCCGCGGTCAACGCCTCTTCGTAGATCTCGGATTGCGCGTTGACCCGGTAGAGCACCGCTATCTCGGACGGCGGAGTGCCTGACTCGATCAACCCGGCTATCGAAGCCGCCACCGCCGCGGCCTCAGCAGTTTCGTCGGGATGCTCATTGAACAACGGGGCCGGACCTGGTTCGCGCTGGCCGGACAGCTGGAGCTTGCTGCCCGCGACCCGACCGCGGGCCGCAGCGATCACCTGGTTGGCCAGTGATACCACCTGCGGAGTGGAGCGATAGTCGCGCTCCAGGCGCACCACTGTCGCGTCGGGAAATCGCCGCGAGAAGTCGAGCAGGAAGCGAGGCGAGGCTCCGGTGAACGAATAGATGGTCTGGTTGGCGTCGCCGACGACTGTCAGGTCGTCTCGATCGCCCATCCACGCCGAAAGCACCCGCTGCTGCAGCGGGGTGACGTCCTGGTATTCGTCGACGACAAAGCAGCGGTAGCGGTCGCGGAACTCCTCGGCCACGGCGGCGTCATTTTCGATGGCGGCTGCGGTGTGCAGCAGCAGATCGTCGAAGTCGAGCAGCGCGACCGCTTCGTCGCGGACTTTGAGCGCCTCGTATGCGGAGTAGACGGCCGCGATTTTTGCGGCGTCCAACGGGATGTCCCGGCCAGTGCCGGCCACCGCGTTCGGGTATTCCTCCGGGCTGATCAGCGACGCCTTGGCCCACTCGATCTCACCGGCCAAGTCGCGCACATCATCTGTACTGGCGTTGAGCCTGGTGCGACTGGCCGCCCGGGCCACCATGGCGTACTTGCTGTCCAGCAGCTGCCAGCCGGTGTCACCGATCACCCGCGGCCAGAAATACCGCAGCTGGCGGCGCGCGGCCGCGTGAAAAGTCAAGGCCTGCACTGCGCCGACGCCGGAGCCGGTTCGCGCCGAGGCGTCGAGCGTCCGCAACCTGGACCGCATCTCCCCGGCCGCACGCTGGGTGAACGTGACCGCCAGCACCTGCCCGGCGGCGACGTGACCATTCGCGACCAGCTGGGCGATCCGGTGGGTAATAGTGCGGGTCTTGCCGGTTCCGGCGCCCGCGAGCACGCAGACCGGTCCGCGCGGAGCCAGCACGGCTTCGCGCTGCTCGTCGTCCAGTCCGGCGGTCAATGGGTCGGCGACCATCGGCATGATGTCCATCTTGGCAGCGATGGCCGACAAACCGCGCGCATCGCCACGCCCGAGTTGCCCAATCGCCCCCTCGCCGCTGCGCGGCTGGGGGTGCCCCCACCGCATCCCGCTGCGCGGAACGCATCGTCGCCGGGCTACCCCCAATTTGCCCACTCGCCCCCTCGCCGCTGCGCGGCTGGGGGTGCCCCCACCGCATCCCGCTGCGCGGAACGCATCGTCGCCGGGCTACCCCCAATTTGCCCACTCCTCCGCATCCCGCTGCGCGGAACGCATCGTCGCCGGGCTACGTTAACGAGCTATGACCACCGCCGCGTTAACCGTTTACACGACGTCATGGTGTGGCTATTGCCACCGCCTGATGAAGGTGCTCAAAGCCAACGACATCTCCTACGACGCAGTCGACATCGAGCACGATGCGGCGGCCGCGGAGTTTGTCGGCTCGGTCAATGGCGGCAACAGGACGGTTCCGACAGTGAAGTTCGCCGACGGGTCGACCTTGACCAACCCAAGTGCAGCAGAGGTCAAAGCGAAGCTGGCCCAGGTCGCGGGCTAAGCGAACCGGCCTGGCAGATGATCACTGATCGCATCAAGTAGTGCCTCAATCGAGCGTCGCCCAGGACTCGATGATCACCCGCGCGATCGAAATCGATCCGGGCAGCAGCAGTTTCGACTCCGATGCGCTGCTCCAGTCGCCTGCGTCAAGCGCGGCACGCACCTCGTCGCGAGTGAACCACGCCGCCTCGGCGATCTCACCGTCATTGAACGAGAACTCCTGATCCGGATCAGCCAGGGCGTGGAAGCCGACCATCAGCGAGCGCGGGAAGGGCCACGGCTGGCTACCCAAATAACGCACATCTCGGACAGTCAGGCCGATCTCCTCGAGGATCTCCCGGGCGACACAGACTTCGAACGACTCGCCGGCCTCGACGAACCCGGCCAGCAGCGAGAACATCCGCTCGGGCCACACCGCTTGGCGAGCCAGCACCGCACGGTCACCGCCGTCATGGACCAGACAGATCACCGCCGGGTCGATACGCGGAAACTCTTCGTGACCATTGAGCGGGTTGACTCGCGACCAGCCGGCCCTGGCCGGTTTGGTGGGTGAACCGTCCACCGGGCTAAACCGAGAGCTGTTATGCCAATTCAGCAACGCGGTGGCCGACGACACCAGTTGGCTGCTGGTGTCGTCGAAGATCGGGCCAAGACTGCGAAGGTTCACCACCTCGGCGTGCACGTCGGGATCCTCGGGCGCTTCCAACGCACCCCGGATAGCCCAGACATGGCGGCCACCCTCGATGCGGCCAAGAAATACCGCGTCGGGCGGCGGCTGGTCGCCTAGCGTGGCCGCGTCGCCAAGCACCACCCTGCCGTCGGCGACCAACACCTGATTGCGTGAATCCACCCGTAGCAGCGCCGCTTCCGCCCATCCCGCGGTTGCCGCCTCGACGTCGGTGCGCAGTTCATCGGCGCGGTCGGCGCCGACGCGCGACAGCAACGGAACGTTCCGCAGCTGGAAGTCCACGGTCGCCACTAGTGTCCGGCGTTTCGGATATAGAGCAGCCGGTCGGTGGCCTCGATGGCGTCGACTTCGGGTGCGCCGATGCGCAGCAGGTGGCCGTCACGCACCACACCGAGCACGATGTCGCGCAGGTGCCGCGGGGATCCGCCGACTTCAGACTGCTCCACCTCGCGTTCGGCGATTGCCAGCCCGGCGTCCGGAGTCAGCAGATCCTCGATCATCTCCACGACGCTGGGCGTGGTGGTGGCAAGGCCGAGCAGTCGGCCGGCGGTCTCCGAGGAGACCACCACCGAGTCCGCGCCTGACTGCTGCAACAGGTGCTGGTTTTCGGCCTCCCGGATCGACCCGACGATCTTGGCCTTGGGCGCGAGCTCCCGCGCCGTCAAGGTCACCAGCACCGCGGTGTCGTCGCGTCCGGTAGCGACAATGATCGAGGACGCGTGCTGGGCCCCGGCCAACCGCAGTACATCGGATTTGGTGGCGTCACCGTGAACAGTGACCAGGCCGGCGGTCGCGGCGTGTTCGAGGGCGCTCCGATCGGTGTCCACGACAACGACCTCGCCCTTGGCGTCCTCGTCGCTGACCCTGGCGGCGACGGCTCTTTTGCCCTTGGTGCCGTATCCGATCACGATGGTGTGGTTGCGCACTCTGTTCCTCCAACGCTGGATCTTCCACGCCTGCCGGGATCGCTCGGAGAGCACCTCGAGGGTGGTGCCGACCAACACCGCCAGGAACGCGATCCGCAGCGGCGTCATCACCACGATGTTGATCAAACGCGAGGTCTCCGAAAGCGCGGTGATGTCGCCGTAACCGGTCGTGGACAGTGACACGGCGGCGTAGTAAAGACTGTCCAGGAATGTCAGCGGCTGGCCGCGCACGTCGCGGTAACCATTGCGGTCCAGGTAGACGATGACGGCGGCGCCGAACAACACCACCAATGCGATGGCCACACGACGCGTGATGACACGGATGGGGCTGCCGTGCTCTTCGGGGATGCGCAGGACGCCGACCAGCAGGTGTCCGGGCTGGGCGGTCAGCGTCTCATCCAGACCGCGCAGTCGCCGCAACCTACCCTTGCGCACGGCGGCCCGTCATCGGCTCAAGCCCAACGCACCACACCCGCACGACTCAAATGTAACCACGATCGCGAGTCACCAGATACCTGGGCGTAGCGCGATCAAACGCCGACAAAGCGACCCTCGGCGGAATCGGCTAACAACATGGCCAGTTCCGCGGGATCGGGCAGCTCATCTGGTACGACGGTGGCACCGGTGCGCACGTAGTAAAAGGCGGTCCGCACCGAGGATTTCGGGCATCCGGACAAAGCGGCCCACGCCAAGCGATAGACAGCGAGCTGGACCGCGGCCTGCCGCATGGCTTCCGGCCCGTGCGGCGGCAGACCGGTCTTCCAGTCCACAACAGTCGCACCGCCACCGGGGTCGGCGAACACTGCGTCAATGCGGCCGCGGACGACGGTGTCGCCGATCGGCATTTCGAACGGCACCTCGACGGCCACGGGTGTACGGGCCGCCCACCGCGATCCGGCGAATGCCGCCTGCAACGCAGCCAACTCCTCGGTGTCGCCGACGGCGGAGTCCGCCGCGCCCGGCAAGTCCCCGAGATCGAACAGCCAATCAGCGCCGTAGAACTTTTGGACCCAGGCGTGAAATGCATTGCCCAGCACTGCATGCGGGTTGGGGCGTGTCGGCAGCCGATGCATCAACCGCTGCGTCGCACCCGCCGGGTCACGGGCCAGGTCCACCAGACCGCTGACCGACAGCTGGCCGGGGAGGATGCGGGCAGGCGGCCGCACGGCGCGGGCACGCTCGGCCAGTAACGCATCGACGTCGGCGGCCCAACCCTCGACGTCGGTGCCGGCTCCTCTGGTGTCGGCCGACATGGCTTCAGCCACCAGCGCTGCCCCCCGTTCGACGTCGGTGCGCCGCGCACCCAACGGATCGACAGGCCAAATCGCTTCGACGACGTTGTTGCGCAGCGGGTTTCGTTCACCGTCGGTGGGCGCCGGCGCCCAGCTTTCCATTACCCCGCAGGCATCGCCCGCCGCGGCCGAACGGTCGATGACGTCCTTGAGCTCGCACAAGAAATCCGATGGGCCGCGCGGCCTGATTCCGGTAGAACCCCAGTGGTGCCCGGACACCAGCAGGGTGTCCTCGGCTCGGGTGACGCCGACATATAGCAGTCGGCGCTCTTCGTCGACGCGTCGCTGCTCGAGCTGGCTACGGTGCTCGGAGATCTTGTCCGACAGCTGCTTTCGATTGGTGACCGCCGAGGTGTCCAGTACCGGGATGCCGAGTGAGCCGGCCGAGGCGCGGTCGCCACGCAGCAGCGGCGGCAGCTCGGCGGGGTCGGTGAGCCAAGTGCTCCGCGACGCGGTCGACGGAAACGTCCCGCCCGACAGATGTGCCACTGCCACCACCTGCCATTCCAGGCCTTTTGCGGAGTGCACGGTGAGCACCTGGATCCGGTCCCGGGCGACCACCGCAGGAGCTGGTGGCAAGCCGTTTTCGGCCACTTCGGCAGCGTCCAGGTAAGCCAGCAGGCCGGCTGCCGAGGTCGTGGCGGACACATCGGTCGCACTGGTCCGTTCGGCGTAACCGCCGACTACGTCAGCGAACGCGTCGAGATGTTCGGTGCCGGCCCACGCCTCGGGGGCCCGAAACGACGAAGCTGCGGCCCGGACTTCGCAGTCGACGCCCAGCACCCGGCGCACCTCGGCGATCAGGTCGGGCAGCGAATGACCGAGGTGGCCGCGTAGGGCGCTCAGTTCTGCGGCCACTTTGCCGATGCGCTGATATCCGGCAGCCGAATACGAGCCGGCCGGGCCGGGGTCGGCGATCGCGTCGGCCAGACACGCGCCGTCGCCGTCCGGGCCGGCCGCCATCGCGATCGACTCGGGCGTGGGCGCCTCGCCGGAGTGTGCCCCGCCGAGCACCTGCGCGCGCCGCCACAGTGCGGCGATATCCCGACCACCGAGCCGCCATCGCGGACCGGCGAGAACCCGCATCGCCGCCGCGCCGGCCGTCGGGTCGGCGACCAGCCGCAGCATGCCCACCACGTCGGCGACCTCGGGGACGGACAACAGGCCGGCCAGCCCGACGACCTCAACCGGGAGTCCGCGCGCACGCAACGCATCGGCGATGGGTGCGGCGTCGGCGTTGCGCCGCACCAGCACCGCGGCCGTCGGTGGGCTGACGCCTTCAGCCTGAGCTCGCTGGTAATGCCCGTGGAGGTGCTCGGCGATCCACTCCCGTTCGGCCTGCGCATCGGGAAGCAACGCACCGCGGACCGTGCCGGGCGGGGCGTCCGGGCGCGGACGTAACGCCCGCACCACAACAGATCGTCGCCGCGCCTCTGCTGATATGGCGTTGGCTACCTGCAGGGCGCGCGGCGGATTGCGCCAGCTGGTCCGCAGCTCCAGGACGGGCGCGGGGGTGCCGTCGGACCGGGGGAAGTCCGTGCTGAACCGCGGCAGGTTGGTCGCCGAGGCGCCGCGCCAGCCGTAGATCGACTGAATCGGGTCGCCGACGGCCGTCAGCGCCAAGCCGTCATCGACACCACCCCCGAACAATGACGACAATGCGACGCGCTGGGCATGCCCGGTGTCCTGGTACTCGTCGAGCAGCACCACCCGGTAGCGGTCCCGCAGGTCCGCGCCGACCTGCGGGAAGGCCGCCGCCAGGCGCGCGGCGGACGCCATCTGCAAGCCGAAGTCCATCACCTTCGCCGCGTGCATGCGCTCATGCAGGGCATCGAGGAGCGGCACCAATTCGGCGCGCTCGGTCTGGGTGGACAACAGCCGCAACAGCCACTGGTTGGGGCCGCGGTCGCGTTGGGAGGGGCCCGCCGGCAGGGTGTGGACCAGCCGCTCCAACTCCGTATGGGTATCGCAGAGCGCACGGGTGTCCACCAGATGCTCAGCGAGCTGACCCCACAGGCGCAGCACCATCGAGGTGACCGCGGCGGGAGTCTTGTCAGTGCGCAGCTCCCCGCCATACCTGCTGACAACGTCGAAGGCCAGCTGCCAGAGCTCGGTTTCACTGAGCAACCGGGTGTCCGGCTCTACGGGTAACAGCAGGCCGTAGTCGCGGAGCAACGAGCCGGCGAAGGCGTGGTAAGTGCTGACCGCAGGCGTCGCGGCAGGCTCGACAGCTGCCGGGTCGGCGGGGCCGGTCAGGCCCAGGCCGATGCCGGCCAACCGGGCCAACCGGGACCGGACGCGGCGCTGTAGCTGGCCCGCGGCCTTGCGCGTGAACGTCAATCCGAGCACCTGGCCGGGTTCGGCGTAGCCGTTGGCGACGAGCCACACCACCCGTGCGGCCATCGTCTCGGTTTTGCCGGCACCGGCTCCGGCGATGACGACCAGCGGGCCCGGTGGGGCGGCGATGACGGCGGCCTGCTCGGCCGTGGGCGGGAAAACTCCGAGCGCGCGAGCTAATTCGGCGGGGCTATACCCTGCAGGTACCGGCGTCACAGAGCTGGCCTGTCGGCTGACCCGTTTACCCAAGCCGGACAATACGGCCGTATCGGGCAGTGCGCGCAACCGTCGTTGCGCCGGGCGATGAACTGCGGTCCGGCTGTGGCATCGGCCGCCTGCCGGACCAGGTCACGCCATTCGTCACGCACGGCCGGTGTCAGTGGATCCTGCTCGCGTTCGGTGGCTCCCGCGGCCCCGGTCTTACCGAGGTACACCAGCCGGGCGCCGCCGGGCTCCATACCGGGCGAGCCGGCGGGCAACATGCCTTCGGCCACGGCCAGCTGATACATCGCCAGCTGCGCGTGTTGTTGGGCGTCGTCTTTGCTGACCGGTGTCTTGCCGGTTTTGATATCGACGATCACCAGCCGGTCGGCCGCGTCGCGTTCCAGTCGGTCGACCCGGCCGCGCAGCCGAACTTCGCCGCCGTCTCTGCGCGGCGTCCCCAGAATTCCGTCGACGTCGACCTCGACGCCGACCTCGGTCAGTTCGCCTCGGGTGTGTGATCGCCACTCGACGAACGCGTGGATCATGGCGCGGTGCCGGGCAAGCTCATTGCCCTTATGCCACGGGGAATCGAAAGGCAGATGCTCCCAGGCCCGATCCAGCTCGGCCAGCAGTTGCGATTCGGTTTTGCCCGGTTCGGCGATCAGCGCGTGCAGCACCGCGCCGACCGCAGAGCGCAGATCACGCGCGTTGGTTCCGCCGTGCCGTTCAGCCAACCAGCGCAGCGGGCAGTCGTTGAGTGTCTGCAGGGTCGAGGGCGTGAGCGTGACGAGGTCGCTGGCCCCGGACAGCGGATCACTGCTGCTGACCGGGATAAGCCCGTGCCAACCGGCTGGGTCGGCTCCTGGCACACCGGCTTCGGCCAGCCTGGCCAATTGCGTTGCCGCACACGCGCGGAGGGTATCGTCGACTGCGCCGTCGGGCGAACACACCACGGCGCGCAACCGGCCCACCACCGCCGCCGCTGACAGCACCCGTGGCGCTGAGACCGGCTGCACCGCAACGGGATCGCCGTCACCGGTATCCCACTGCGCGATCTCGAAGAAGAACGCCGACGGCAGCGCGGCCCCCAGTCCGGCACCGCCGGTGTCACTGTCCACGGCGGTCACCAGTAACCGGCGGCGGGCCCGGCCCATCGCGGCCACCAGCAGCCGGCGCTCCTCGGCCAGCAGCGGCGCGCGCACCGAGGCATCGACGGTGATGCCGTCGAGCACGTCGAGCAGGCGCTGGGTGGCCAGTACGCCGCCGCGTGGAATCGTGTTGGGCCACAACCCGTCCTGCAGCCCGGCGATGACCACCAAATCCCATTCATGCCCGAGGGCGGCGTGGGCGCTGAGCACCTTGACCTGTTCGATCTCAGACACCGGCTCAGGGTTGACGCTCGGCAGCTGCAGCGCCACGACGTGTTCCACCAACCCGCGCAACGACGCGCCGGGCGTGCGGGAAACGTACTGATCGGTGATGTCGAACAGCGCCGTCACCGTCTCAAGGTCCCTGGCGGCTTGGGCGCCGGCCGGGCCACCGCGCTCGATAGCCGCCAGCCAACGCCGCTGCAGACCGGACCGATGCCACGCCGCCCACAGGGTGTAGCGCGGATCCTGGCCCTCGCGGTGGCAGCGGGCGGCCGCATCCAGCACCGCGCGCACTCGCCGCAGCGGCCGAGATTGCACACCGGGTTGCGGGGCGTCGGCGGACAGCGCCGCCACCAGCAGATCGCCGGAATACCTCGAGGCAACATCGGGCCTGGCGCGCCGCAGTGTCCGGCCCAGCTGCCGAAGCGAGACCGGGTCGACGCGACCGATAGGTCCGGTCAGCAATGCAAGCGCCCGGTCACCGTCGAGCCCATCAGCAGTGGCGGCCAAAACCGTGAGCAGCGCCTGCGCCGCGGGCTCGTCGGCCAGTGGCCCACCGGGTGGCGGCACAGCCACCGGCACCCCGGCGGCAGCCAATGCGCGGGGTAATCGCGCGGCAACCCGCGGCACCGACCTGACGATCACCGCCATCTGTGACCATGGCACCCCGTCGATCAGGTGTGCACGGCGCAGCGCGTCGGCGATCATGGCCGCTTCGGCGTGCGCCGAAGCGGCCAGGCGTACCTCGACAGATCCGTCCTCTGTGCAGCTGCTGCTGTCGATCCGCCTGGCGTGACCGCCGCCGGGCAGCCGGCGCGCGATGCCGGTGACGGCGCGCGCCACGGCCGGCCCGCAGCGATGCGAAACCGTCAGCGTCACTGACGAAGAGTCCTCGGCCAGCAAGCCCGCCGCCTCACCGCCTCGGAACCCGAATACCGCCTGGTTGGGGTCACCCGCGACCAGCGCCAGTTCGGTGCCCGCGGCCAGCACTCGCACCAGAGAGGCTGCCTGCGGGTCGAGTTGCTGGGCGTCGTCGACCAGCAAGACGCGGATCCGGGCACGCTCGGCTGCCAGCAACTCAGGATCGATCGCGAAAGCCTCCAAGGCTGCCCCGACGAGTTCGGCAGCGCCCAGTGCCGGGGTCGTCGCCTGCGGCGCCGCCGTGCCGACCGCCGCCCGCAGCAACATCACTTGCTCGTACTGTCGCGCGAATTGGCCCGCAGCGGTCCACTCGGCACGCTTGCACCGCCGGCCCAGCCGTTCCAGCTGAATCGGGTCTACCCCGCGTTCGGCACAGCGCGCCAACAGGTTTCGCAGCTCGGTAGCGAAGCCTGCGGTGCTCAGGGCGGGCCACAGGTGCTTCGGCCAGGCGCTCGCGGAGTGCGGCCCGTCTTCGATGTCACCGGCCAGCAGTTCCCGGATGATCGCATCCTGTTCGGCGCTGGTGATCAGACGCGGGGGCGCATCCCCGGCGCGTTCGGCGGCCCGCCGCAAGACCGCGTAGGCGTAGCCGTGCACGGTGCGTACCAACGGCTCGCGGACCGCAACGCGGCAGGGACCGCCGGCACGCGACCCCAGCAGCGCCGTCGTCAATGTGCTCCGCGCCCGTATCCCGATCCGGCCGGAACCGGTGAGCAGCAGAACGGACTCCGGATCAACTCCGGCGCCGATGTGAGCGACCGCGGCGTCGACCAGCAGGCTGCTTTTCCCGGTGCCTGGGCCGCCCAGCACACGTACCAGGCCGCGTGCAGCGGGCTTTAGGACAGCACGCTCCTCGGCGCCCCAGGCATATGACATAGCCCGAATGACACCACGGGGGTCCGACAAGTTCGCCGGCTGTCGAACCCGCCAGGCGTTTCGCCGGTGGCGTCGTACTGATGACGCGGGCAACTGCCGTCGTGCCCCTCCTGGCATCATCGACGGGTGAGCGCCGACCTTCACGTGCATCGCTATGGTCCGTCCGGCCCGGTGCGGATGCTGGCGGTCCACGGGCTGACCGGTCACGGACAGCGCTGGCAACACCTGGCCGACTACGTACCCGAAATCACCATCGCCGCACCTGATCTGGTCGGCCACGGCAGATCATCGTGGGCCGCGCCGTGGACCATCGACGCCAACGTCGCAGCGTTTGCCGCGCTGCTCGACGACCAGGCCACCACCCCAGTGCTGGTGGTTGGGCATTCATTCGGCGGTGCGCTGGCTATGCATCTGGCCGCGGCCCGACCGGATCAGGTGTCAGCGCTGCTGCTGCTGGACCCCGCCGTCGGCCTGGACGGGACTTGGACGCGCGACATCGCCGATGCGATGCTTTCCTCCCCCGACTACCCGGACCCCGCGGAAGCCCGCGAGGAGAAGGCAGCCGGCTCATGGGCGGATGTGGACCCCGCAGTACTGGACGCTGACCTCGACGAGCACCTGGTGAAGCTGCCCAACGGACGGTACGGGTGGCGTGTCAGCCTGCCGGCGACGATGTCCTACTGGAGCGAGCTGGCCCGCGACATCGTCCTGCCGCCGGCGGGCACACCGACCACGTTGGTGCGAGCGGCGTGGAACTCGCCGCCGTACGTCAACGACCGACTCATCGCGGGGCTTCGAAAACGCCTGGGATCCGATTTTGAGCTGCTGGATTTCGAGTGCGGTCACATGGTGCCGCACGCCAAGCCGACCGAAATCGCCGCGCTGATCCGCAAGCTGCTAGTGGTGCGCTGACCATGGCCCCGGTAACCGACGAACAGGTCGAGCGGGTTCGCGAGCTGGTCGCGGCCATCCCATCCGGCAAGGTCGCCACCTACGGCGACATCGCCACTATGGCAGGGCTTTCCAGCCCGCGGATCGTCGGCTGGATCATGCGGACCGATTCCTCCGACCTGCCCTGGCACCGGGTGATCACCGCGTCCGGACGCCCGGCGCGACATTTGACCACCCGCCAGCTGGAGCTGCTGCGGGCAGAGGGGGTTTTGGCCGTCGACGGCCGGGTCGCGCTGCGCGAGCTCCGCTACGAGTTCCCGGCAAGGATTTAGAGCACCAGCCGGACCAAGGCGGCGGTACGGGCCAGCCCCGGGAACGCTTCCGCGGTGGACCGCGGGTGCAATGCGTGAACCGCCAGGCGAAACATCAATGCGCGCAACAACATCTGTGGCCACTCCGGCAGCGCGTTCCAGCGTTCGATGAGTCCGTCGTCGGCCTCGCCCCAGGACAGCGCGTCGACGACGACCACCCCGGCCGCCCACGACGCGGGCCGCCAGTACGGCGTGATGTCGGTGATCCCCGGCGCGGCGGTGCCCACGAAAAGTACTGTCCCGTAAAGGTCTCCGTGCACCAGCTGGTTGGGACTCTTTGTCGGCTTGCGCAGGGTGGCGAGCTGGTTGATCAGCTCGACCGATCGCTGGCCGTCCGCCGGCGGCGGAGCGGTCCGCGCGCCAGGCGGCACCGACTGCAACGGCCGCTCCTCCCACGCCGCGCGGTCGGCGGCGATGAAGACATCGACGTCCGCCCAGGGCGCTGAGGGCCCCTGGGTCAGAAATCGGGGGCGTTCCAGTTTGCCGGTGGCCTCGTGAAGTCGAACTGCCGCCGAGACCACCTCATCGTGTCTTGCCTCCGGTGTGCCGGCGACGAACGTATCCGCCCGCCATCCCGAGACCACGTACCGCCCGTCGGTGGAGCGGACCGGCCGGGCCAGGCGCACACCGTCGACGAACAACGTCTCACGTACCCGCGCGGACCAGGCGGCGCGGGCGTGGTCGGCCACGATCGACAACACAACCTCACCGCATCGCCAGCCACCTTCCCAGCTGGCACCCAACAGGACGGGCTTCACACCGGTCAAACCGAACGCCGACAGCACATGCTCGGGCGGTGCCTCGACTGTCACACGGGCTAGCGTAATCGAGCCCGGTGGGGGTATCGGGCTAGCTGCCGTTGACGGTGTTTCTGATACTAGGTGATACTCGGTTGTATGCGTATTGGTGAGGCTGCCGACTATCTGGGGATGTCAGTGGTGGGGGTGCGTAAGGCTTCTCGGGAGGGGCGGTTGCCGTTTCGGCGGTCGGGGTCGGGGCAGCGGTTGTTCGAGCAGGCGGATTTGGATAGGTATCTGGGGCGGCCAGTGGCGGTCGGCGGCGGTGTCAAGCGGGTAGAGGCGTTGTATTGCCGGGTGTCGGGGTCCACAGGTCAGGAATGGTCGCTGGCCAATCAGGAGCAAACGTTGCGGGATACCGCCAGTGGCACGGTGTTTGGGGTGTATCGGGATCGCGGCTCTGGGTTGCGGGAATCGCGGCGGGGTTTGGATCGGCTGCTCGATGATGCCAAGGCGGGGCGGTTCACGGTGGTGCGGATTGTGTGGCGGGATCGGCTGGCGCGGTTCGGGGTGGCCTGGATCGAGCGGTACTTGTCAGTGTGCGGGGTTAGCGTCGAGGTGTTGCACGAGCGCGGGGACAAATCGCTGTTGGAGGAATTGATGGACGACTTCATGGCGCTGCTGGCGTCGTTCTCGGGCCGGTTCTATCAGCTGCGGTCCAAGGAAAATCAGCGGCGGTTGCTCGATGCAGCCGGACAACGGTTGTCGCGGTGAGCTGCGCGCCGCAGCTGGCGGTGATCCAGTCGGCGGTTGGGTTGCGGGTCGGCGCGGCGGTGCATGAAGCCCGCGGTGAGGTTGTGGACGTGGCACCGATGATCGGGTGGCTGCTAGACCTGGTAGCCCAGCTTGCCAAGGACCTGATGGAGCAGTGTTGGCAGCCGGTCACGTTCGCAGCATTGCATGCCGGTGTCGACGGGTTGGGCCGCAAACTGCCCTCAACAGCGGCGGTGGTCGCGGCCCGGTTGGGCTGGACCCCGGCGCCACCGGCGGGGGTGTATGTGCCGTCGCGGGTGGTTCGTCTGGCCCAGGCCACGGTGGTGCCGATCTTGAAAACTATGGCTTACCGTGACCGGTTGATTCCCGCTGTTGTCCAGGCCCTCGATGATGGGGGCCGTCTGGACCGTGACCGGCTCACCTGCGAGCAGACGCGCTACATCAATCGGGCGTTGCTGCGCAACCTGACACGCCAGCTCTGCCACATCGACGCCGGCCAGATTCGCTGTATCACACAGATTCAGGGTGCGCCCTCGGTGTCCCGGATCGCCCGCCTGGGCGCCGCCGACCCCCAACTCGTCGAGTTGGCCGATAGCGGCCCGGACGGGGTGTGGCTACGGATCAAACTTCCTACGGTTGCGCTACCGGCCACCCGCGCGCATTGGTGCTGGTACCGGCTGTGGTGCCCAGTCCCGTCGCACCTTGAGGGCCGCGACATCGTGTGCTGGCATCTGCCTACGCTGTGCTGGCATCGCGGGTCGCCCCTGGCACGGTTCACCATCAGCGAGACAGTGCCCGCACCGGCCACCGCTGCCGCGACCGCCGCGTTGGGGATCGACTGGTCCCCGGCCAGCCTGGCGGCGGCCACCATGGTCGCCACCCACGATGGCCAGCTGCTCACCGATGCCCGCACCCACGTCTACGACGACCGAGGCCTGGGTGTGCGGCTGGCCCGGCTGCAAACCGAGGGCCAGTATCTGACGGCCAAGATCGCCCGGCTCGCCCGCCTGAGCGCCACCGCACCCGAACCCACACAGGCGGCGCTCGCCGGGAAAATCGCTGTGCTCAAAGACAATAGGCGGGCCCTGGGGGTCAAGCGACAGCAGATCAACCGGGACATGGCTTTTGACTTCGCCCAGACCATGACCACCATGGCCGCCGGGTCCGGCGCTGGGGTGATCGCTGTAGAAGATCTGCGCAGCCTGGAACCGACCAACCATGGCCGGGTCAACAACAACAGGTCCGCCCAGTCAGCGCGCCGCCGCGCCTACCAGGCACTAGAACACACCGCCGCACGCGCCGGCCTGGAAGTCGTGATGTGCCCACCACGTGGAACCTCGGCCCGCTGCCCGGGCTGCGATCAACAATTAGCCCGCCCGGGCGGCTACCACAGTGCCAGCTGCCAGCAGTGCGGCATAAACCGGGCCGATCGGGATCAAATCGCCGCACAGAACATCGCCAAACGTGTCCTGTTAGCCAAAACGACAGTCAAACGCCCCAAAGGCAAACCTAAACGCGTCACCACAGCCCAGCATCAGCCGGTGCGCAAAACCCGGCGTAAAACCACCGCAACACCCAAACAGCGACGGCACAAACGTGTCCGCCACACCACAACCCCACCAGCCCCAACGACAACCAACAGACCCCAACCGACCACTCCTGCACGCACAGCGTCCGTGTGGGACAGAGACCAGCCCACCACGCCCATGGAAAGCACCTCTGCACAACCGATCCCCGATACCCGCGACACACCACGTGCCAGCAAGTATCAGAGACCGATAGACGCTAGTACATCACCATGTCGGGCTGCATCTGTTCGGCCCATGCCACGATGCCGCCCTGCAAATGAACCGCGTCGGAGAAACCGGCTTTCTTCAGCGCGGCCAGCGCCTGCGCCGAGCGCGCCCCCGTCTTGCAATACAGCACCGCCATGCGGTCCTGTGGCAGCTTCGCCAGACCCTCACCCGAGCTGATCAGCGACTGCGGGATCAGCTCGGCACCGTCGATGTGCACAATGTCCCATTCCGCAGCTTCGCGCACGTCGATCAGGGCCAGCTTCTTGCCGGAGTCCAGCAACTCGCGCAACTCCCGCGGAGTGATGGTGGAGCCGGTGGCCGCCCGGGCGACATCGTCGGACACCACCCCGCACAACTCCTCGTAATCGATGAGCTCGGTGATCTTCGGCGTGGCGGGGTCCTTGCGGATGTTGATCGTGCGGTAGCTCATCACCAGCGCGTCGTACACCATCAGGCGGCCAAGCAGACTCTCACCGATTCCGGTGATCAGTTTGATCGCTTCGGTGCCCATCACCGATGCGATGGAGGCGCAGATGATGCCCAGCACACCGCCTTCCGCGCAGGACGGCACCATGCCGGGGGGCGGCGGCTCCGGGTACAGGTCGCGGTAGTTCAGGCCTCGCCCGTCGGGAGCGTTCTCCCAGAACACCGAGACCTGGCCCTCGAAGCGGTAGATCGACCCCCAGATGTAGGGCTTTGCCGCCAGCACCGCCGCGTCGTTGACCAGATACCGAGTGGCGAAGTTGTCGGTGCCGTCCACGATCAGGTCGTATTGCTCGAACAGTTCGACGGCGTTGCCGGGATCCAGCCTGAACTCGTGCAATCGCACCTGGACAAGGGGGTTGATCGCGATGATCGAGTCGCGCGCCGACTGGGTCTTGGACCGTCCGACGTCTGCCACGCCATGGATGACCTGGCGTTGCAGGTTCGACTCGTCGACGATGTCGAAATCGACGATGCCGATCGTGCCGACGCCGGCGGCGGCCAGATACAGCAATGCCGGTGCGCCAAGCCCGCCGGCACCGATTACCAGCACCCGCGCGTTCTTGAGCCGCTTCTGCCCGTCCACTCCCAAGTCGGGAATGATCAGGTGGCGGCTGTAGCGGGCCACCTCATCGCGGCTCAGTTGGCCTGCGGGCTCAACTAAGGGCGGCAATGATGTCGACACCGAACATCTCCTCGGTCAAGCGATCGGATATGGCCAGGGATTGAATCGGCAGGTCTTGCCATCGGCCTTGACGTAATCGGGGTCGAACTTGGCAGCGTCATCGTTCGACGTGGAAAACGTCTGCTGCATCATCACCGGCGCCAGACCCCCTTGCGTGTCGCAGGGCGCGTGGCGCAGATACCCGATGGCATGGCCGACCTCGTGGTTGGTCACGTACTGCCGGTAGGAACCGACGTCACCTTCGAATGGAAGAGCCCCACGCACCCAGCGTGCCTCGTTGATGAAGACCCGCGCTTGCCGGTCGGGCCCGTACGACGGGTTGTAGCAGGATGTCTCCAACCGAAATTCGTAGCCGCACCCTTCACGCACCGTCACCGGCGATACCAGCGATATCCGGAAGTCGGGCTTGCCGCTGTCGATCCGGATGAACGCGAATTGCGGGTTGTGCGTCCAGCCCTTCGGATTATCCAGCGTCTGGTCGACCATCTGAGCGAATGCGTTGTCGCCGCCGAACATCGTGGAATCGAGACCGTTTTCGATCTCGACGGTGTACCGGAACACCTTCGCGGTACCCTGGCCGACCTGCGGCGTCGTCCCCGGCACCACCTCCCAAGTCTTATCGCCCGCTTCGGTGAACGGGCCACCGTCGGGTAGCGTCCCGGCCGGCAGATTCGCGTCGAACGCCGCAAGCCCACGAGGGGGCGCGTCGATGATCGCGGTGCCCACCGCGCCGATCGCGGGCGGCGGACCCTGCATGAGCTGACTCGCCGTCGGCTTGGGCGCACCCGTCCCAGTCACGGTCTGGTACACCACCACCACGGTGAGCACCACGAGAACAGGCAGCGCATACGCGCGCCAACCATAGGCGGATATGAACCGCCCCAGCCAGGTTTGTTTGCGCCATTGACGCGGCCGGTCACGGTCGGCCCGCGCCCGTCCGGCGCCTCGTTCGATCGGGTCACGCATGGCACGCAGTGGTTCTCGCCACTCGTCACGCACCACTGGGACTCGACCGGTGCTGCGCACAGGCCGATCAGACGTCATTTGCTCAGGATGGCACAGCTGACGCTGACGAGTGCCGCTGGCGCGCCCAACACACCGCCCGAAACCGTGTCTGCCAGCACTAACGGTGCCGAAGGCGATCGCGCAGACACCTCGGGTAGTAATGTCGTTGCGATGAGGCGCGGCCGGCCTCGGCGGTAGCCGACGGTTAGTCGCCACGAATCAGATAGAGGACTCGATGAGCGATCTGGCCAAAGCGGCGCAACGAAGTGGCGTCAAACCGGCTGACCGCAATCGATCGGGCGGCGGCATAGCGGCGTCGAATCGGCGGGGCAACCGGTTACCCCGCGACGAGCGTCGTGGCCAGTTGCTTGTCGTTGCCAGCGACGTCTTTGTCGACCATGGCTACCACGCAGCCGGGATGGACGAGATCGCGGATCGAGCGGGAGTGAGCAAACCCGTTCTGTATCAACATTTTTCGAGTAAGCTTGAGCTGTATCTGGCAGTGCTTCATCGGCACGTCGACAACCTCGTCTCGGGCGTGCAGCAGGCACTGCGCACAACCACCGATAACCGGCAACGGCTCTATGAGGCGGTCCAGGCGTTCTTCGACTTCATCGAACACGACAGCCAGGGTTACCGGCTGATCTTCGAGAACGACTATGTCACTGAGCCCGAGGTCGCCGCGCAGGTGCGGGTAGCCACCGAATCGTGCATCGACGCAGTGTTCGCCCTGATCAGCGCCGATTCCGGGCTTGACCCGCACCGCGCCCGGATGATCGCGGTGGGCCTGGTCGCGATCAGCGTCGACTCGGCCAGGTACTGGCTGGACTCCGACCGCCCAATTTCCAAAGCCGACGCCGTCGAGGGGACCGTTCAGTTCGCCTGGGGCGGGCTGTCACACGTGCCGCTCACCCGCTCTTAGCGGCCTTCCCGGCCTTGCCGGCGGCCTCCCCCCCAATGCCGAAGCCGACCCGGCGGCCGTCGGCAGCACCGATCTCGACGTAGGCGATCTTGGTGGTGTGAACCAGGAACCGACGGCCTTTGTCGTCGGTCAGGCTCAGCAGACCGGAACCCTCGCCGAGTGCGGCTGCGACGAGTTCTTCGACTTCACCGGGCGTCTGCGCACTGGAGAACACCAGCTCGCGCGGACTCTCCGCGATACCGATCTTGACCTCCACGGTGGCCCCTTCCGTTTGGCATTGAAGTCGCAAGACGTGTCAGCAGCAGGCTAGTAGACGGCCGTGGTGCGCCCCGACGCAGATGGGCCACACGGCCCTGACCAAGAGTTCGCGAGCGGTCCAGTCAGCAGATAACGATTAGCTTCCAGCTAGGCCAACATGCCGCACGACACCAAATCCCCGATAGTCACGTCGGTAACATCGGCACCATCAGAAACACACTTAACGATCATCGCGGCCTGGTCGACGGCCTATCCCAAGGCTTCGTCGAGGATTATCCCTACGACGATCGCGACGACTACCCCGACGACTACCCCGACGATGACGCGACAGACGGAGCCGACTCCTACATCGAGGACGACGGCTACGGCGCGCTGGCCTGGCCGGCCGAGCGGCGATGGCGCCCGGCCGCGGCAATAATCGGCGCTGTGGTGGCCGTCGGCGCCATCGCGACCGCAGTCATCATCAACAGCGGCGATAGCGCATCGACTAAGGCCACTCTGGGCGCGCCGGTGACCACGGTGACCACCCAGACCCCGGTGCCCTCCCTGCCGAAGCCAACGGCCCCGCCCAGCCCGTCGGCCAGCGCTTCTCGGCCGCCCCAACTCCCACCCGAGACGGTCACCACCGTGACACCGCCCAGCACCGCCGGAACGGCCGGACCCATCGCTGTTCCGCCTCTGATGCCGCCCCCGACCGCCCTACCGCCAACGGTTGCGCTGAATCCGCGGACCGTCGTCTACAGCGTGACCGGGACGAAGCAGCTGCTCGACTTGGTGAACATCGTCTACACCGACGCGCGAGGTTACCCACAGACCGAGTTCAACGTGGCGCTGCCGTGGTCGAGGATGATCGTGCTGAACCCTGGCGTGCAGACCGTGTCGGTCGTGGCGACCAGTATCTCGAGTCGACTCGATTGCTCGGTCCTCAACGCCGAGGGTCAAACCGTCGTGGCGTCGGCCAACAACGCGCTCATCGCGACCTGCACCCGCTGATCGGGTGACGCTCTGGCCGTATCGCCAGACGCCGACACGGCCTTAGCTGAGACCGAGCTCGCGCATCCGCCGGTCATGCGTTTGTTGCAAACGGTCAAAGAACGAAGTGAGCTGGCCCAGGCCACTGGTACCAGATATCAACAGGTCGACGAGTTCATCGTGGTCGGCCAGCAAGTACTGGGCCTGAGTGATCGCTTCGCCGAACAGACGACGGGACCACAGCGCCAGCCGGCTGCGCTGCTTGCTGCTGGCGGTCACAGCCGCGCGCACTTCGGCGACGACGAACTGCGAATGGCCGGTCTCCGACAAAGCGGCCCGCACGACGTCGGCAGCCTCATCAGGCAGCCCGTCCGCGATCTCGAGATATAAATCGGAGGCCAAGGCATCACCGACATAGGTCTTCACCAACGCTTCCAGCCAAGTGCTCGGCATGGTCAGCCGGTGGTAATTCTCCAGCGCCGGAACGTACTTCGACATCGCCGACACCACATCGACGCCACGGCGTTCCAGGGCGTCGTGCAGTACCTCGTAATGGTTCATCTCGGCGGCGGCCATGCTCGCCATCGAGATCCGTCCCCGCAGGTCAGGCGCCATCCGCGCCTCGTCGGTCAGGCGGTAGAACGCGGCGACCTCGCCGTAGGCCAGCACCGCGAACAACTCGGTGACGCCCGGGTGATCCACCGTCAGCCGTGGTGTGGGCGAATCGTCCACCTGGTCGGCCTCCACAGGGTCGACTGAGGGCGAAGTCATGTTGTCACTCTAGTCGGAAGATTCACAAGGAAATGGCTGCGAGCTGTCGACCAGCTATCATGCAAGTAGGTATTGGCTGTACCGCCAGTACCGGCGAAATGTGCGTGCACAACTGGCCCGCCCTGACTGAGCCCCGCTCAGCCTGAGCAGGGGCCCGGCGACTCGGCGACGTATTCGGAGTCGGAACTCGTGCGCGCGTGAACCGCGACAGAGAAACACCGACGCAAAACCGATATACCGTCACCGAAAGGCTTGCCACCCACATATGACCGCACTGACAAACACAGCGGAACTGACCAACGAACCGACATTTGCCAATCTAGGCATCCGCGACGAAATAGTGCGCGCACTGGCCGAAAAAGGCATTGAACGCCCTTTTGCCATCCAAGAACTGACACTGCCACTCGCGCTCGTCGGCGACGACGTGATAGGCCAGGCCCGCACCGGCATGGGCAAAACCTTCGCGTTCGGCGTGCCGCTGCTGCAGCGCATCACGACCGGTACCGGATCCAGGCCGCTCACCGGCGCGCCACGGGCCCTGGTCGTGGTGCCTACCCGGGAGCTGTGCCTGCAGGTGACCGATGACCTGGCCACCGCAGCCAAATACCTGACCGCCGGCATCGACGGGGACGCCGAAAAAGGCGGTGGCCGCCGACTGTCGGTGGTGTCCATCTACGGCGGACGGCCCTACGAGCCACAGATCGACGCGCTGCGCGCCGGCGCCGATGTGGTGGTGGGTACCCCGGGCCGGCTGCTCGACCTGTGCCAGCAAGGCCACTTGCAGCTGGGCGGATTGTCCGTGCTGGTGCTCGACGAGGCCGACGAAATGCTCGACTTGGGTTTCCTGCCCGATATCGAGCGCATCCTGCGTCAGATTCCCGCCGACCGGCAATCGATGCTGTTCTCGGCGACCATGCCGGACCCGATCATCACGCTGGCCCGCACATTCATGGACCAGCCCACTCATATCCGGGCTGAGGCACCGCACTCCTTGGCCGTGCACGACACCACCGAGCAGTTCGTCTACCGCGCCCACGCGCTGGACAAGGTGGAGCTGGTCAGTCGGATACTGCAAGCCCGCGACCGGGGCGCGACGATGGTCTTCACCCGCACCAAGCGCACCGCGCAGAAGGTGGCCGACGATTTGGCCGAGCGGGGTTTCGCGGTCGGCGCCGTACACGGTGATCTCGGCCAGATCGCGCGGGAAAAGGCGCTCAAGGCGTTTCGCGCCGGCGACGTCAACGTGCTGGTCGCGACCGACGTCGCCGCCCGGGGCATCGACATCGACGACATCACCCACGTCATCAACTACCAATGCCCGGAAGACGACAAGATGTACATCCACCGCATCGGGCGCACGGGACGCGCCGGCCGCACCGGAATCGCGGTCACCTTGGTGGACTGGGACGAACTGCCCCGTTGGACGATGATCGACAAGGCGCTGGGCCTGGGCTCCCCCGATCCGGCCGAGACCTACTCCAACTCGCCGCACCTGTACGCCGAGCTGGCCATCCCGGCCGAGGCCCGCGGCACGGTCGGCACGCCGCGCAAGTCGCAGGGCAAGCGCCGTGACACCGAAAGCGACGCAAAGTCGGAAAAGTCTGGGCACGCTCGCAATAGCGCCCCCAGACGGCGCACCCGCGGCGGCCAACCCGTCACCGGACACCCTGCCGGCACCCCGAGTGCCAACGGCGACGCAGCCAGTGACATACCCGGGACGCCGCCCGGCGCCCCGTCCGGTACCCCCGGGCCGAGCCGGCGCCGTCGTCGGCGGCGCAAGCCGGCAGACGCCACCGCACCCACCAGCTGAGCCCGCGCCGGCGCATGGTCAGACCCGAACGCCGGACCAAGGCCGACGTTTTGGCCGCCGCGACGATCGCGGTCGTCGTCGCTGCGGCCACGGCGCTCATCTGGTGGACCAGCGATGCGCGGGCCACCGTCAGTCGGCCGGCCGCCGTTGCGGCGCCCAACCCGACTCCGGCCCGCGAAGTGCCGGCCACCCTGAATCAGCTCTGGACCGCCTCCAGCCCGGCCACCACCGCACCCGTGGTGGTGGGTGGGACGGTCACCACCGGCAATGGGCGGCAGGTGGACGGCCGCGACCCAGCCACCGGCGAGTCGCGCTGGAGCTACGCGCGCGACAGCGACCTGTGCGGGGTTTCCTGGGTCTACCACTACGCCGTCGCGGTCTACAAAGACGACCGCGGCTGCGGACAGGTCAGCACCCTCGATGGGTCCACCGGGCGGCGTGGGGCCGCGCGCAGTGGCTACGCCGATCCTCGCGTGCGCCTCTCGACTGACGGCACGACGGTGTTGTCAGCCGGCGACACCCGCTTGGAGCTGTGGCGCTCGGACATGGTCAGGATGCTCGGCTACGGCGAGACCGACGCCCGGGTGAAACCGTCGGCGCGGGGCCTGCACTCCGGATGCAAGCTGGTGTCGGCGGCGGCCAGCTCGTCGGCGGTATCGGTGCTCGAGGCTTGTGAGAACCAAGCCGACCTGCGGCTCGTCTTATTGCGCCCGGCCAAGGAAGACGACGAGCCCCAACAACACGTCGTATCCGAACCTGGGATCGGAGCTGATTCGGGCGCCCGGGTGCTGATCGTCTGGGAGAACAAGACGGCGGTGTATCTGCCGTCACCGCAGCCCAGAGTCGAGGTGATCGACGAGACCGGCACCACCGTGTCGAGCACACTGCTGCCCAAGCCGCCGGCGCAGCCAGGGGTGGTGTCGCAGGCCGGCAGCCTGGTGACCTGGTGGACCGGCGATACCGTCATGGTCTTCGAAGCGACCGACCTGACGCTGCGCTACACCATTGCCGCGGGCGAGACCACGGTGCCGTTGGGGCCGGGTGCAATCATGGCGGGTCAGCTGCTGGTCCCGGTTACCGACGCGATCGGTGTCTATGACCCGGTCAACGGCGCGAACAACCGCTATATCCCGGTGAACCGGCCCCCGAGCAGCCTGCAAACCGGAAGGGCCGTGGTCCCGGCCGTTTCGGGTTCGCGGGTGTTCGAGCAGCGCGGCGACACCGTGGTGGCCCTGGGCTGACGACTGACCCTCAAACCTCGACAGCGAACGTCGGGAGCGCTTTGCCGGTCTTCCAATGCTTGAGCAACGCGCTCGCCAGCTCGTCGTAAGCCACCGTGCCTTTGTTCTTGCGCCCGGCCATCACCGACGAGCCCGATGCGCTGGCCTCGGCGAAACGCACCGTGCGCGGGATCGGCGGGGCCAGCACCGGCAAGTCGTAGCGGTCGGCGACGTCGAGCAGCACGTCCCGGGTGTGGGTAGTACGGGAGTCATACAGCGTCGGCAATGCGCCAAGCAGCCGCAGATTCGGGTTGGTGATCTGCTGGACATCGGCGACAGTGCGCAGGAACTGGCCGACGCCGCGGTGCGCCAGCGTCTCGCACTGCAGCGGCACGATGACCTCGTCGGCGGCCGTCAGCCCGTTGAGAGTGAGCACACCCAGCGACGGCGGGCAGTCGATGATGACCACGTCAAACCGGTCGGAGAGTTTGGCCAGCGCACGCTTGAGCGCATATTCGCGGCCGGCCCGCATCAGCAGCATGGCCTCAGCGCCTGCCAGGTCAATGTTCGCCGGCAGCAGCGTCATTCCCTCCTCCGTGGCGACCAGCGCCGCGCTTGGTTCGACCTCACCGAGCAGCACCTCGTGCACGGACACCGGTAGTTTGTCGGGATCTTCGCCAAGCGAGAAGGTCAAACAACCCTGCGCGTCCAGATCGACGAGCAGGACTCGCCGGCCCTTACTCGCCATCGCCGCACCCAGCGAGGCCACCGTCGTCGTCTTGGCGACGCCACCTTTCTGGTTGGCCACCGCCAATACCCGCGTCTCACTCATAGGCGCCGCTCCTCTCCCCCGCAAGCGGGTGGTACCCCCACATCACTTTCGGCTCTGCATCGTCGCCGCGCGGTCACACCTGCCATCCTGGCATGTTTGGGGCCGGGCGCCAGGGGGCTTGGGTCTTCGGGCGCGGCATGTCGTCAGGCAGAATCAGTCGCCATGGGCGTCTACAACCACCGGCTGTTCCTGCTACGTCACGGCGAGACCGCTTGGTCGAAATCGGGTCAGCACACCGGCAGTACCGACATCGAGCTGACCGAAAACGGCCGGGCCCAGGCCAAGCTGGCCGGGCAAGTGCTGGGTGACCTCAATCTGGATCACCCGGTGGTGTACAGCAGCCCGCGTCAACGCGCCCTGGACACTGCCGAGTTGGCGGGCCTGTCCGTCAATGAGATATCTCCACTGCTCGCCGAGTGGGATTACGGCGAATACGAGGGCGTGACGACCAAACAGATCCGGGAAACCAACCCCGATTGGCTGGTGTGGACCGACGGATGCCCTGGTGGCGAAAGCGTGGCGCAGGTCAGCGAGCGGGCCGACCGGGCCATCGTGATGGCGCTGGAGCAAATGGAATCGCGCGACGTGGTGTTCGTCAGCCACGGCCACTTCTCCCGCTCGGTGATCACGCGCTGGGTCGGGCTGCCACTCGTCGAGGGCAGCCGTTTCGGGATGCGCACCGCCTCGGTCGCGATGTGCGGCTTCGAGCACGGGATACGGCAGCTCTGTGCGCTTGGGCTGACCGGTCAGCCGCAGCCGAGCACAGGCGTGTGAATTCCCCCCAACCGCCGTTCGCGCTATGCGGGCCAAGGGGCACTCTGGTTGCCGACGGGGTGCGGACGCGCTACTGCGACGTGCGCGCGGCACAAGCGGAGCTCTTGTCGGGATCGGCCCCAATAGTGCTGGGCGCGTTGCCTTTCAACGTCGAACGACCCGCCGCGTTGCTGGTGCCGGGTGCCGCGTTGCGCACCGATGGCCTGCCGGACTGGCCCAGCGGCCCACTGCCGACGGTGCGCATCGCCGCCGCCGTCCCGCCGCCGGCCGACTACCGCGCCCGGATCAGCCGCGCCCGAGATCAGCTCGCCGCCCCGGGCAACCCGCTGAGCAAGGTGGTGCTGGCCCGCGCGTTGCAACTGGCGGCTGACGCTCCTCTGGACGCCCGCGTCATCCTGCGCCGGCTGGTGGCCGCCGATCCGACTGCCTACGGCTATCTCGTCGACCTGACCGCGGCCGGCGACGACTACGCGGGCACAGCCCTGGTAGGTGCCAGTCCAGAGCTACTGGTCGCGCGCACCGGCGACCGTGTCGCGTGCCAACCGTTTGCCGGTTCAGCCCCACGCGCCGCAGACCCCGAACGCGACGCCGCCAACGGCGCCGCGCTGGGCGCTTCGGCAAAGAACCGCCACGAACATCAGTTGGTCATCGACACGATGCGGGCCGCCCTGGAGCCACTGTGCGACGACCTGACATTCGCGCCCGAGCCTCAATTGAGCCGCACCGCTGCCCTCTGGCACCTATGCACACCGATCGCCGGTCGGCTGCGCGACACCTCAACTACGGCAATTGATTTGGCGCTGGCACTGCACCCCACCCCGGCGGTTGGCGGGGTGCCGACCAAGGCCGCATCCGATCTCATCACCGAGCTGGAAGGTGACCGCGGTTTCTACGCTGGGGCCGTGGGCTGGTGTGATGCCAGCGGCGACGGCTACTGGGTGGTGTCAATCCGGTGTGCGCAGCTGTCGGCCGATCGCCGCACCGCTCTCGCGCGCGCCGGCGGCGGCATCGTGGCCGAATCCGATCCCGACGACGAAGTTGACGAAACCACAACGAAATTCGCCACGATACTGGACGCGCTGGGAGTTGAGCGTTGAACGAAAAGATCCGCCGCGCCACGCCGGAAGACACCGCCGACATTACCGACATGATCCACGCGCTCGCCGAATTCGAGCGGGCCCCAGAGCATTGCACTGTCACCGAAACACAACTTCACACAGCGCTTTTCGCCAAATCTCCGACGGTGCAGGGGCATGTCGTCGACGTCGGTGGCGAAGTCGCCGCAATGGCATTGTGGTTCGTCAATTTCTCCACCTGGGACGGTGTCGCGGGCATCTACCTCGAAGACCTGTTCGTCCGGCCGAGGTTTCGCCGTCGTGGCCTGGCCCGTGCGCTGCTGGCCGCGCTGGCGGGTGAATGTGTCGACAACGGCTACACCCGGTTGTCATGGGCGGTACTGGACTGGAACTCCGATGCCATCGCACTCTACGACGGGATCGGCGGGCAGCCCCAGCGCGAGTGGACCACCTATCGGCTGTCCGGCCCGCCATTGGCTGAACTGGCCGGCCCAGGCTGATCGGCGCCCTGACCATCTCCAGACGCCCAGCGCAAGGCCGCGGGACTGAAGAGCAACACCAGAACCGTCAGTGCCACGATGCCCAGTGGGATCCCGAAGGCCGGCTGATGCGAGCCCGCCGCGAGGTACCACGCCACGGGCAACAGGAGTAGCTGGGTGAAAACAGCCAGCCCGCGGCCCCAGCGCTTGCCGACCACCAGCGCGCGCCCGGCGGCGAGCACCACGCCGCCAACCAGAAGGAACCAGACCGCGGTGCCCAAACCGTTGACCCCACGCTGGTCGATTCCCGCGATCGCGCGCGCCACCAGCACCCCGGCCACCACCAGCGCGACCGCGCCCTGCCCCACGACGACAAATCCCGCGCCACGGACACTGGACGGGGCAGGGGGCGTCACAGAGTCAGCGTAATCGCGCTAAGCAGCTACTCACCGGGGCCTTAACCACACGCCATAAGCTCATGCGTCATGCGCGCCGTGCTGATCGTCAACCCAACAGCCACTTCCACCACTCCGGCCGGCCGCGATCTGCTGGCGAATGCGCTCAAGAGCCGCCTCGAGCTCACCGTCGAACACACCAATCACAGTGGTCACGGAACCGAACTCGCACAACGCGCCGTCGAGGACGGAGTCGACCTGGTCGTCGTACACGGCGGCGACGGCACCGTCAGCGGAGTAGTCAATGGCTTGCTGGGCCGCCCCGGCTCCACGCCGAGAGGGCCGGTGCCCGCGGTTGCGGTAGTGCCTGGCGGCTCGGCGAATGTGCTGGCCCGGTCGCTGGGCATTTCGCGGGACCCGGTCGCTGCCACCAACCAGCTCATCCAGCTGCTCGATGACTACCGCCGGCACCAGACGTGGCGCCGCATCAGCCTGATCGACTGCGGTGAGCAGTGGGCCGTGATCAACGCTGGGATGGGGGTCGATGCGGAGGTGGTGGCCGGGGTGGAAGCGCAACGCGACAAGGGCGTCAAGGTCACGGCGTTGCGCTATTGGCGTGTGGCGATCCCCATCACGATCGCCTTCAGCAGCCGCGAACCGTCCCTCATGCTGGAGCTACCCGACCGCGACCCCGTTCCGGGCGTGCACTTCGTCTGGGTGTCCAACACCAGTCCATGGACCTACAGCAACAACCGGCCGATGGTGACCAACCCCGGCTGCACCTTCGAGTCGGGCCTTGGCGTGTTCGCGGTCGACGGCATGAAGGTGGTTCCCACGCTGAGATTGCTTGCCCAGATCTGCACGAAGGGGCCGAAGCCGAACGCCAAACAACTCATCCGCGATGACGACGCGCCTTGCCTCAAGGTCACCTCCACCGGCGAGCCAGTCGCCAGTCAGTTCGACGGCGAATATCTCGGCGTACGCGAAACCATGACGTTCCGGGCGGTTCCCGATGCACTCGCGGTTGTCGGCCCGCCCGCCAAAACACGCCCTGAACTGGGATGATCGGGGATCACCCGGGCCCTGAGACAAAAATCTCGGGCAGCGTGGCCCTGCAGTGTAGTACAACTGAGTAAGGGTTCAACTAAGAGATTTTCAAAGTGAGATAGCCCACGCGGCTACGTAACACCCTTGACATCTGTTGAGCCTGTGAAACGATCGGAAGGTTGCATGCAGAAAGTTGTGTAGGGGTACGGATACCTTTTCTTATCCACGAGTTAGAAGCCGAAGAAAAATGCTGCGCCTTGCTGCGCACTCAGTGAGGAGTACAACGTATGGATTGGCGCCACAAGGCGGTCTGTCGTGACGAGGACCCGGAGCTGTTCTTCCCGGTAGGGAACAGCGGCCCGGCGCTCGCGCAGATCGCTGACGCGAAACTGGTCTGCAATCGGTGCCCCGTGACCACAGAGTGCCTCGGCTGGGCCCTGAATACCGGCCAGGACGCGGGCGTCTGGGGCGGAATGAGCGAAGACGAGCGGCGTGCACTCAAGCGTCGCAACGCCCGGACGAAGGCCCGCAGCGGAGTCTGATACCAGTTCCACACAGCGGTGCGGCCTCGACAATCGTCGGGGCCGCACCGCTGTGTGGCGTTCTAGAGCAGCAACCGGGCTCGGCGGCCGATCGGTACCCGTAACACCACATCGGTGCCGCGACCGGGCGCTTCGCGCATCCCCAGTGACCCGTCCAGTTCGGCGGACACCAAAGTCCGCACGATCTGCAGGCCAAGGCTGTCTGACTTCTCCAGGCTGAATCCGTCGGGCAGTCCACGTCCGTCGTCGTGCACCACGACATCAAGCCAGCGCGCCGAACGCTCAGCAAGAATCGTCACAGACCCTTCTCGAACCGCCGGATCGAATGCGTGCTCGATCGCGTTCTGGACGAGCTCAGTGACCACCATGATCAGTGCCGTGGCGCGGTCAGAGTCCAGCACGCCGAGCTCACCCACCCGGTTGATCCGGATCGGCCTGTCCACGGACGCGATATCGTTCATGATCGGCAGGATCCGGTCGATGACCTCGTCGAGATTCACCTGCTCGTCCACCGACATCGACAACGCGTCGTGAACCAATGCGATCGACGACACCCGCCGCACCGACTCGATCAGCGCTTCTCGCCCTTCGGCGTTGGCCGTCCGGCGGGCCTGCAGGCGCAGTAGCGCCGCCACGGTTTGCAAGTTGTTCTTCACCCGGTGATGGATTTCCCGGATCGTGGCGTCCTTGGATATCAAGGCCCGGTCCCGGCGCTTGACTTCAGTGACGTCGCGAATCAGCACCGCGGCACCCGCGCTCGAGCCATCAACCACCAGCGGCAGCGTTCGCAACAGTACCGTGGCGCCTCCGGCGTCGACCTCCAGCCGCATGCTTTTCCCGCCGGTCATCAAGTCCTGCACGTGCTCGGCCACCTCTTGCGCCTCGAACGGGTCCGAGATCAGCGGCCGGGTGACGTCGACGAGATTGTGGCCCTCCAATTCGGTGGTCAGGCCCATCCGGTGGTAGGCCGACAGCGCGTTGGGGCTGGCGTAGGCGACGACGCCGTCGACGTCGAGACGGATGAAGCCGTCGCCTACCCGTGGCGTGGAACGCGACATCGCCACGTCCCGCACGTCAGGAAAGGTGCCCTGCGACAACATGTGCACCAGATCGGCGGCGCACTCCCGGTAGGCGGTCTCCAGATGGCCGGAATTTTGATCAGCCGCCGGCGCGGTTTGATGCTGCGTCAAAGCCGCCACCACCTGGTCGCCGTACCGAACCGGCGAAGCCGCAACGTGCGTTCCTGGCAGCAGCCACGCATGCTCTTGGCCGGCATTGCTTTCCCGCTGGGGGGTGCCAGCGGCGCTAGCGGCGAAAGCCGCGGCGACCAGCGGCAACCGATCGGCCGCCACGACGGTGCCCACCGCATCGGTCTGCAGCACCGTCGGCGCGGTAGTCGGACGGCATTGCGCCACACAGACCAGCGCGCCGTCGTCGGGACGGACCCACATCAGATAATCGGCGAACGACAGGTCAGCCAGCAGCTGCCACTCCCCGACCACGGCATGCAGGTGGTCCACGGCGTTGCCCGGCAGCACCGTGTGTTCGGCAAGCAGATCACCCAGAGTGGACATCAGTTACTCCTGAGTCGTTCCGGAAGATATGAAGGGTCCAACGGTTAGCTGATCACGGCGATAAGGTCGCCTGCCTGAATGACGTCGCCCACCGACACACTGACCTTGCTGACCGTGCCGTCGACCTCGGCCAGGACCGGAATCTCCATCTTCATCGACTCCAAGAGCACCACGGTGTCACCCTTGCCGATCTGGTCACCCTCGTTGACAACGACTTCGAGTACGCTGGCCACAATCTCGGCGCGAACATCCTCGGCCATCTTCACCCCACTCAATTCGGCCATTCCGCATGCTGGCTGCTGGTTCATCAGGCTTCCATAGGCTCATGTACATCGAACCATAAGACCGGCCGGGACCGCGGCGCGCGGGCTCTGACACGGGGTGAGACAGCCGATGGGACGCGCCGTGAGAGACTGTAGAGACCCTGACGGGTGCCGGGCGCCCGGCAGCCGCGCAACGACGGAGGTTCAAACAATGGCCAAGCGTGGCCGCAAGAAGCGCGACCGCAAGTACAACAAGGCCAACCACGGCAAGCGGCCGAACACCTAAACCAGACCGCTACTGCACACCACGGATGATGGTGGTCCGCCGGATCTCCAGCCGCAAACGCTCCCTCAAGCCCTCCGGGGCCTTGTCACCTGTGCACTTGGTCGCGATCAGGGTCTTGATTCGCTCCTCGATCCCGTAATGCTTGAAGCATCCCGGGCACGCCTCGAGGTGCTGGCGTAGCCGCTGTCGGGTCTCCGCCGTGCACTCGCCATCGAGCAGGGTCCATACCTCGGCTATCACTTCCGCACAGCCGAGCCCGCCGTGCGAATCGTCGTTGGGGCACGGCTCGGCGGGGACGGAAAACTCGCTCATGACGACACCTCCTCGTGCGCCTGCTGACCGCGGGTGAACCCGCGCTCCTTGGCCACGTCGGCCAACAGACCGCGCAGCTGACGTCTGCCCCGATGCAGTCGCGACATGACGGTACCGATCGGCGTATCCATGATCTCGGCGATCTCCTTGTACGGGAAACCCTCGACATCGGCGTAGTAGACCGCCATCCGGAACTCTTCCGGCAACGCCTGCAGCGCTTCTTTGATCTCGGTGTCCGGCAGCGCCTCCAGCGCTTCGACCTCAGCTGAACGCAGGCCGGTGGAGGAATGCTCGGCGTTCGCCGCCAGTTGCCAGTCGGTGATCTCCTCGGTCGGGTACTCCGCGGGCTGCCGCTGCTTCTTGCGATAGCTGTTGATATAGGTGTTGGTCAGGATCCGGTACAACCACGCCTTGAGATTGGTACCGGCCCGGAACGAGCGAAAGCCTGCGTACGCCTTGACCATCGTCTCTTGCAGGAGGTCCTCGGCGTCGGCGGGATTACGCGTCATCCGCAGCGCGCCGCCATACAGCTGATCTAGCAGAGGAATCGCGTCGCGCTCGAAACGCGCCATCAGTTCCGCGTCGGTCTCGTGGGGCGGCTGCGCGTCGGACGGCGACTTGTCCGTCCCATCGACGTCAGCCATCGCGGTCCCTTCCATCCCGGTACCATCGAACGCCCCTGGCGAGAACTCCAGGCGTTCCAGGATTGCCACCGGCACTCTGATTTCCCCTCGCTCGATCCTACGGCTACCGCCACCGCGGCCTGCTACCGAACCCAACAACGGCATTTTGCTGCCCGCTTGTTCCCGGGTCGTGCCCAGCCGAGGTTGCGCCCGATTGCCACGTTGGCGGTGTGGCGACGTACCTGGGCGGAGGGCCAGAGCAACGGCTAATGTGACGCCATGTCTCTCCAAGGCAAGACCATGTTCATCTCGGGTGCCAGCCGCGGCATTGGCCTTGAGATCGCCAGACGCGCCGCACGAGACGGCGCCAATATCGCCCTGATCGCCAAGACCGCCGAGCCGCACCCGAAGCTGCCCGGCACGGTGTTCACCGCGGCGCAAGAACTCGAGGAAGCCGGTGGTCAGGCGCTCCCGATCGTCGGGGACGTCCGCGACCCGGATGCCGTTCAATCCGCGGTGGCCAAGGCCGTCGAGCAGTTCGGCGGCATCGACATCTGCGTGAACAACGCGTCGGCGATAAATCTGGGGTCCATCACCGAGGTGCCCATGAAGCGGTTCGACCTGATGAACGGCATCCAGGTGCGCGGCACCTATGCGGTGTCGCAAGCATGCATAGCCCACATGAAGGGCCGGGAGAACCCGCACATCCTGACGCTGTCGCCGCCGGTGCTGCTTGACAGCAAATGGCTCAAGCCGACCGCGTACATGATGGCCAAGTTCGGCATGACGTTGTGCGCGCTGGGGATCGCCGAAGAGCTGCGCGACGAGGGCATTGCGTCCAACACATTGTGGCCGCGCACGATGGTGGCCACCGCCGCGGTGCAAAACCTGCTCGGTGGCGACGAGGCGATGGCGCGCTCGCGCAAGCCCGAGGTGTACTCCGACTCGGCCTACGTCATCCTCAACAGGCCCGCACGGGAGTACACCGGCCACTCGTTGCTGTGCGAGGACGTACTGGTGGAATCGGGTGTCACCGACTTGTCGGTGTACGACTGCGTGCCGGGTTCGCAACTCGGTGTCGACTTCTGGGTGGAGGGCGTCAATCCGCCGGGGTACACCGGGCCCGCGT
>Ga0209693_10000077_pt1 | contig 36060 bp, 36 predicted proteins | sample HubBroMetageWRM3_FD_188345 | JGI IMG/M metagenome (GOLD analysis project Ga0209693, IMG submission 188345) | Warmed soil microbial communities from the Hubbard Brook experimental Forest, New Hampshire - Hubbard Brook CCASE Soil Metagenome WRM 3... | ecosystem: Environmental > Terrestrial > Soil... | reverse complement strand
GGGCCAGCAGCTGTATGTGGCACGCCGTCGCGCCAAACTATCGGCCAAGGAGACGGCCAACGGGGCCGGATTGCGCGCGGACCTGCTGAACGACTTGGAAGCCGGTGAGATCCCGACCGAGGACGAGACGGTGAAGGTCAAGGGACTGATCGAGGCTCTCGGCGGCGGTTCACCGGAAATCGCCGACGTTGAGCACGAGCGGTTCCACATCGAGTCGTTCGATGAATCGATGGGCTGAAATGCGGCTGGCGGCCTGCTGCCACTGGTGAGGCCAGCGGAACGCAGGGCCGAAAAAGCAACCCGGATTTCGCCGTGCCGTTACGGTGGCGCGAAAGCAACAAAATTTAAATCAGTCGCTTGACTTAATGCCCGTCCAGGGGGTTGACTAGCGGAGTGACCACAGTCGGCAGAGCCGTTCGTACCGAGCGCGCCAGCTCCACGCAGGAGGCGATTCTGGTGGCGGCCGAGCGGTTGTATGCCGAGCACGGCATGTTCGCAGTCTCCAACAGGCAGGTCAGCGAAGCCGCAGGTCAGGGCAATAACGCGGCGGTGGGCTACCACTTCGGCACCAAAGCAGACTTGGTGCGTGCCATCGAGGATAAACATCGTGGGCCCGTCGAGCAGCGGCGTGAGCAGATGGTGGCCGAGCTCCTGAAGTCCGGCCCTGAAAAAGGTCGAGTCGCCGAGATGCGCGACTGGGTGGCCTGCCTGGTGCGACCGCTTACCGACCACCTCGTTGCCCTGGGCAATCCCACTTGGTATGCCCGCTTTGCAGCGCAGGCGATGACCGATCCCGCCTACTTCAACATCGTCGTCAAGGGTGCACTGAGCTCGCCGTCGCTGGTTCAGGTTGTCGACGGCATCAACCACTGCCTGCCGGACCTGCCGATCGATGTGCGCTTGGAACGCAACATCATGGCCCGCAACCTGTTGATGCACACCTGCGCCGATCTTGAACGTGCGCTCGCCGCAGGCGGATCGATGCCACATCGTTCATGGCGGGCTGCCGCATCCGGCCTCATCGACGCGATCGTCGGCCTGTGGTTGGCACCCGTGACGCCGTACGAGTGAAGAGTATGCAGATGAAAGTGGCTGTCGATCAAAATACCTGCGCATCGTCGGGTAACTGCGTCATGAACGCGCCTGAGCTGTTCGACCAGCGGGACGAGGACGGCGTCGTCGTGCTGCTCAACGCAAACCCATCGGCCGAGCAGGCCGAGGGCGCACGCCGCGCGGCTGCGGCTTGTCCTGCTCTGGCCATCCAAATCGAGGAATGAGACAGATGTCGGACACACTGGCGAGCACCGCGAGCGAGGCCGCCTCCGGGATCCCGGACTATCCGATGGCCAGGCACCAGAGCTGCCCATTCGCCCCGCCGCCGGCCGTCATGGCACTGGCTGAAACCAAGCCGCTGTCGAGGGTTCGGATCTGGGACGGCAGCACGCCGTGGCTGATCACCGGCTATGAGGAAGTGCGTGAGCTGTTCTCCGATTCCCGGGTCAGCGTTGATGACCGGGTGCCCGGCTTTCCGCACTGGAACGAGGGCATGCTGTCAACCGTGCACAAGCGCCCTCGATCCGTCTTTACATCCGATGGCGAAGAGCACACCCGATTCCGGCGGATGTTGTCGAAGCCGTTCACGTTCAAGCGTGTTGAAGGGCTGCGGCCGACTGTCCAGCAGATCACCGATGAGCACATCGAGGCGATGCTGGCCGGGCCCCAGCCGGCCGACCTGGTCGCCGCGATCGCACTGCCGGTGCCGTCGCTGGTGATCAGCCAGCTGCTGGGGGTGCCCTACCAGGACGCCGAGATGTTCCAGCACCACGCCACCATGGGGCTGGCGCGCTACGCGACCGGTGCGGACACCGTGAAAGGCGCGATGAGCCTGCACAAATACCTGGCTCAGCTGGTCGAAGCCAAAATGGAGAATCCGGCCGAAGACGCGGTCTCCGACCTTGCCGAACGGGTCAAGGCCGGCGAGCTCAGCGTGAAAGAAGCCGCGCAATTGGGTACCGGATTGCTGATCGCCGGACACGAGACCACCTCGAACATGATCGGGCTCGGTGTGCTTGCCCTGCTGGAAAATCCCGACCAGTCGGCCGTCCTCCGCGATGCCGAGGATCCCAAGGTCGTCGCCAGCGCGGTCGAGGAGTTGCTTCGCTACCTCAGCATCATCCAAAATGGCCAGCGCCGCGTCGCTGTCGAAGACATCCACGTCGCCGGGGAGGTCATCCGCGCCGGCGAGGGCATCATCATCGACCTATCTCCGGCGAACTGGGATCCGCACGCCTTCGCCGAGCCGGATCGACTGTATCTGCACCGCTCCGGGGCCGACCGCAACGTCGCGTTCGGTTACGGCAGGCATCAGTGCGTGGGCCAACAGCTTGCCCGCGCGGAGTTGCAGATCGTCTTCCGCACGCTGTTCCGGCGGGTCCCGACGCTGGCGCTGGGCGTCCCGTTCGAGGACATTCCGTTCAAACATGACCGGCTCGCCTACGGCGTTTACGAACTGCCCGTGACGTGGTAGGGCCCTGGCAAGCGCAGTGTATTGAGCAGCCCAGATGGCTGGTCTTCAGATGCCGATCCGATTGGAAGGTCAACAATGTCGACGCAGACAAGCACCGTTTCGCTCTACCCGGCTGAAGGCTTCGGTGCACCGAAGGACCGCCGTGGGCACGCCGGGGACGGCGACGTAGGGCTGCCGGAAGGGACCGTGGTCTTCTCCGCGGACAACCACATTTCCTTGGCGGCCGACATCTTCTACGAACGGTTCCCGGATGACCTCAAGGAGAAAGCTCCGCGGATCTGGTATGAGGACGGCGCCTATCAAGTCGGGCGAAATGGCCAGTCGTTCCTGCCGGGCGACTTCAGTGCGGTGCTGATGCAGTACGACGACCTGCCCGGGGCCGCGAGCACCAACATCGAGGCCCGGATACAAGAGCTGCACGAGGACGGCGTCGAAAAGGAACTGGCGTTCCCCAACGCGATTCTGGCGCTTTTCCACTACCCGGACAAGAAACTTCGCGAGCTCGCGTTCCGCATCTACAACGAGTACATCGCGGAGCTACAGGAACGCTCAGCCGGTCGCTTCTACGGTGCCGGGCTGATCAACTGGTGGGATCCGCAGGGCACTCGGCGGACGCTGGATGAGCTGAAGTCCTTGGGGCTCAAGACGTTCCTGATGCCGCTGAACCCGGGTAAGGATGACGACGGCAACCCGATCGACTACGCAAGCACTGGTATGGGCGCTGTCTGGGACGAGATCGAAGCTTCCGGCCTCCCGCTCAGCCACCACATCGGGGAGACCCCGCCGAAAAGCCCGTGCGAGTTCAACAGCGTTGTCGTCGGCATGATGATCAATATCGATGGGTTCCGGGAGACGTTCTCCAAGTACATCTTTGGCGGCATCCTTGACCAGCATCCGGCGCTGCGGATCGGTTGGTTCGAGGGCGGGATCGCCTGGGTGCCGTGGGCGCTGCAAGACGCCGAGCATCTGGTGGCGTCCTACCGGCACATGTTCAACCGGCCGCTGCAGCACGATGTGCGCTACTACTGGGACAACCACATGAGCGCGTCGTTCATGGTCGACCCCCTGGGCTTGCAGCTGATCGACAAGATCGGGGTGGACAAGGTGATGTGGTCCAGCGATTATCCGCACAACGAAAGCACTTACGGCTATTCCGAGAAGTCGCTGGCGGCCGTTGTCGATGCTGTCGGGCCGGCGGACGCCGCACGGATCGTCAGTGGCAACATCAGCGAATTCCTGGGCTTGTGATGGCGGCGGAATGACGACTTTCGCGAACGCGGACACCAGCACCGGCAGTACCGGTGAGGGCCTGGTGATCCCCGAAACGCCCGACTTGGCACGGATGCGCCGCGAGACGGGGGCGCGGCTGCGGACGGCGATGGCCGAACGTGGCGTCGACGCGATGATCCTGTTAGGCAACAACGCCGTTGTCTATGCCACCGGGGCCAGTTGGCCGCTCGGCGACGCCGGACTGTCCTACGTCGAGCGACCGGTGGCCGTGGTGCTCGCCGACGACGAGTCGCCGCATCTGTTCCTGCCGTTCCGCGAGGGCGCCTCGCAGGAGTCGGACTTGCCCGGCGATCACCTGCACGGCCCCGTCTACCTCGAATTCGATGAAGGGGTACAGAATTTCGCGCGTGTGCTGGTCGAATTGATTCCGCCAGGAGCCACGATCGCGGTCGACGAGTGCACGGGCGCGATGTCACGCGCGCCGCAGCTGTTATTTCCCAACGGTGCTCCCGCCGATGCCGCAGCTATTGTCGGCGCTGCCAAGGCGATCAAAACCCCGGACGAACTGTCCTGCATGCGCACCGCCATCCGGATCACCGACGAGGCGATGGTGGAAGTTCACAAACGTCTGGCGCCCGGAATCCGCCAGACCGACCTGTCGGCAAGCTTTTTGCGACAGGCCTTCGAATTAGGCGCCACGGCCAGCATGCTCGAGCCGATCTGGCAGGTGATGCCACCCAGCAAAGCCGAAGGCGTCTGGACTACGCACGGCGACCTGGCGTTACCGCTGCTTTCCACCGAGCGGGAACTGGCCGAAGGTGACGTGCTGTGGACCGACGTCAGCATCACTTATCACGGCTACTGCTCGGACTTCGGGCGCACCTGGATTGTCGGCCGGGACCCGTCGCCACGTCAGCAGGCGCAGTTCGACAAATGGTTCGAGATCATGACCGCAGTCCTGGGTGTCGCCCGGGCCGGAGCCACAGCTGCCGATCTCGGCCGGGCGGCCATCAAAGCCAACGGCGGTACCCGCCCGTGGCTGCCGCACTTCTACCTGGGCCACGGTATCGGCGTCAACGCAGCCGAAATGCCCATGATCGGAACCGATCTCGGCCAGGAGTTCGACGAGGGTTTCGTTCTGAAGTCCGGGATGGTGCTGGTCCTGGAGCCCGTGGTGTGGGAAGACGGCACCGGCGGTTACCGCAGCGAAGAGGTGCTGGTGATCACCGAGGAAGGCTGGATCCGATTGACCGACTACCCCTATGACCCCTATGGGCACTGAAGTCCTGCCCGACGAGCGCACACTGCGCTCGGGGCGCCGACAGCGGGCGCTGGACCAAATGGCGGCGCACGATCTCGACGTCCTGGTCCTCGGCCGGCAAGCCAATGTCCGGTACGTCACCGGAGCACCGCAATTGTGGGTCGCCGGCACCCGGCCATTCGGCCCGACGTGTGTACTGGTGCGTGCCAAGGGAGCCATTCATCTGCTCAGCACCTGGGACGAAGGCGTTCCCGACGACATCCCCCACGAGAACCTGTATGGCATCTCGTGGAATCCGATGAACACCATTGCGGCTCTGCAGCGCATCGACGGCGCGGCCACCGCCCGCCGGGTCGGAACCGACGCTCTGTCACCGGCGTTTGCGCAGCTGCTGCCGAAGGCGTTTCCCAATGCCGAGCTGGTCGACGGGGAACTGGCGATGCGCGCGGCCCGGCGTATCAAGACAGACGAGGAAGTGGCCGCACTGCGGAAATCGGTCGTGGTGGCCGAGTCGGCCCTGGCTGCCGCGGTCGCCGAGCTGCGGCCCGGGGTCAGCGAACAGACGCTTGCCGGTGTGTTGCTCGAAGCCCTGGCAGCCGGCGGAGTCAGCACCCCGTCAAACCAAGATGTCGCATGGGTGACTTCGCGCGAGCACCCGTGGCGACGGGCCAGCGGCGACGGGCGTGTGCAGGACGGCGATCTGGTGGCGTTCTCCGCCGGAGTGCTGGCCGGTGGCTACACAGGTGAGGTCGGACGGACCTGGCCTGCGGGGAAAGGGCCAGGCGCCCCGGGTGTTTCAGCCCTCTACCGGCGCTGGGACAGCTTGTGGTCCAAGCTCATAGCTGCGTGCCGGCCGGGCGCCGGCGCCGCCGAATTGCTTGCCGCCTACCAGGACGCGGGGGAGCCGGCGCCACCGATGCCGGTGGCCCGGGGCCTGGGCATGGGCTTCGATCCGCCAGTCATTTCGTCGCATCTGCCGCAGACTGCGGCCGTCGAACGATTGGAGCCGGGAGTGGTGCTCGCCGTCACCGGCTATGTCTGGGAGCAGGGGATCGGTGCGGTCTTCGGCCGAGAGGCGGTCCTGATCACCGCTGACGGCCCCGAAGTACTGACTGCGAGCCCGTCCTGGCAGGCATGAGTGGAGGAACTGCGGGTAGGACCACCACTGGCCGGTTACACGGTGGTCGACCTATCCACCGGAATAGCGGGTGCATACTGCACCAAGCTGCTTGCCGACGGCGGCGCCGCCGTCATCAAAGTCGAGCCGCCAGAAGGTGATCCGCTGCGCCGGTGGTCATCGGGTGGCGCGGCCATCGAAGCCGGCAGTGACGGAGCGTTGTTCAGCTATCTGGCGAGCTCGAAGTACAGCGTCGTCGCCGACCCTGACGTCGGCGACGACATCGAGATGGTCACCCGGCTGCTCGCGTCCGCGGACGCCGTGGTGTGGTCTGCCGGATCGAAAGTGGCTGAACATCAAGCATTTACACCAGAGCCGATACGCCGGTCTCATCCCCACCTGACCGTCACGTCGATCACGCCATTCGGGCTTGAGGGTCCCTGGCGAGACCGGGCGGCAACCGAATTCACGCTGCAGGCCTGGTCCGGCGGAATCGTCGGGCTGGGACGCGGTTCGCCGGACCGGGCACCGGTGTTCGTCGCCGGGCAGGTCGGCCATTACTTGGCCGGGGCCTATGCGAGCGCCGCGACCCTGACGTCGCGATTCCGTCGAACCAGCGGCGGGGGCGAACTGATCGACCTGTCGATGCTGGAGACACAGATCCTGTGTCTGACTTATTACCCGGTCACCTATTTCGAAATGCTCAGCCGGCCCTGGCGAGACGCGCGGCGGCGCACGGTGCCCGGTGTGGCTCAGGCGAAGGACGGTCTGGTGGACCTCGGGTGTGGCACCGCCCAGCAGTGGTTCGACCTGTGCGCGATGGTCGGTCACCCGGAGTGGATCGACGAGGAATCGCCACTGTCGATCACTGAGCTGGCCAACGTCTATGCCGCAGAAATCTATGCGTGGGTCGAGAGCAACCCGGTTGAGGAAATCCGCGAACTCGCCACGGCATTCCGGATTCCCAACGCGCCGGTCGCCAACGGCGCCAACATCGCCGCACTGGACCACTTCCAGGAACGCGGGTCATTCGTGCGCAATCCGCGCGACGGATTCCAGCAGCCGAGCCACCCATACCGCATGCAGCCTGGGCAACTTTGCCAGCCGCGACCGGCGCCGCGGCTGGGTGCGCACACCGAGCGTTACCGGGCCGCCGCTGTGATTCCGCGCCCGGTGACTACCGGCCCCGCAAGTCGCCGCCTGCCGTTCAGCGGACTCCGGGTGTTGGACATGACGACCTTCTGGGCGGGTCCTTGCTGCACCCACTTCCTGGCCATGCTCGGCGCCGACGTCGTCCACGTCGAATCCGCCCGTCGTCCCGACGGCACCCGGCTGATCGCCGGGGTGCCGATCACCGAAGACCAGTGGTGGGAGAAGTCGCCGATCTTCGCTGCGCTCAACACCAACAAGAAAGGCCTGACGCTGGACCTGCAGAGCGCGCGCGGCCGCGAAGTGCTGCGCCGGCTCATCGCGGCATCTGATGTCATTGTGGAGAATTTCACGCCTCGGGTCCTGGACCAGATGGGGCTGGATTTCGCAACGGTTCAAGCGATCAGGCCCGATGCTGTCATGCTGCGCATGCCTGGCTTCGGACTCGATGGGCCGTGGCGCGATAATCCCGCGTTCGCGTACACCATCGAGTCGGCGGCCGGGTTGAGTTGGCTGACCGGCTATCCCGACCGTCCTCCCTACGAGCCGTACTCGATCGGCGACCCCAACGCGGGCGTGCACGCGCTGAATGCGCTGCTGCTGGCGCTGGAACACCGCCGCCGTACCGGTCAGGGCGTGCTCGTCGAAGCGGCGATGGTTGATGCCGCACTCAGCATCTCCGCCGAACAGATCGTCGAATACTCCGCGTACGGGGCACTGCTGGAACGTGCGGGGAATCGCGGACCAACCGCGGCGCCCCAGAATCTTTACCGCACCGCCGACATCGACGAATTCGGCCGGCTCGACAGTTGGGTCGCTGTTGCGGTGGAAACCGACGACCAGTGGGGGCGCTTGGGTAATGCCCTCGGATCACCTTCCTGGGCAACGGATCCGAAGCTGTCCTCCATCGCCGGGCGGCGCGCACACGAAGATCTGATCGACGAACAGCTGGCCGCGTGGTGTGAAGACCGCAGCGGCAACGACATCATCGCAACGCTCTGGGATGCCGGTGTTCCGGTGGGAAAGGTGATGCAGCCCCATCGTCAAACAGAGCTGGATCAGCTGACGTTTCGGGGCTTCTTCGAAGAGGTCGAGCACCCAGTGAACGGTCGGGCCAAGTTCAGCACCGTGCCGATGAGGTTCTCCGGCGGGCCCGGCCTTTTCCACACCCATCCCGCGCCACTGCTCGGGCAGCACAACCACGAGTTACTCGCCGGGCTGGGCCTGACCGCGTCAGAGATCGCAGACCTGGAAGCCGACGGAATCATCGGCCGGACGCCCACCTGACCCAATGTGTCGCGAGCAGACGCAGAATCGCACTGCGCGGGCCCCGCGCGTGCGATTCTGCGTCTGCTCGCGGTATCAGTGACTCCACCCCTCGGCGGCCTGGTCGTCGAACGTGCGGTCAATGCGTTCGAACCTGCGGTGGATCGACGCGCGGGCGGCCTCGTGCGGCAGGATGTACAGCCGGTTAGCCAGGATCGCATCGGCCGTCAGCCGGGCGACTTCCTCGACGCCCAGGCTGTCGTCCTGCGCCGGGAGCGGCCCGAGCGCCCCGGTCACGTCGGGCGTTGCCGACAGCTCGTAATCCGCGCCGCGGATACGTTCGGAGTTGGAGACCAGCTTGGTTTCGACGACCATCGGGCAGAGCACCGACACCCCGATGCCGTTGTCCTTGACCTCGCGGGCCAGCGTCTCCGCCAGACCGACGACGCCATACTTGGCAACGCCGTACGTCCCGAGTCCGGCATTGGGTACCAGGCCGGCGAAAGACGCGGTGAAGGCGATGTGGCCGCCCGTGTCCTGCTCGAGCAACCTCGGCAAGAACGCCTCGACGGCATGGATCGACCCCCACAGGTCGATATCGATCACCCAGCGCCAGTCGTCGTGCGTCATCTGGGCGATCGGACCCGCAACAACAATGCCGGCGTTGCTGAATATGACGTCGACATGGCCGAGAAGGCGGAAAGCCTCATCGGCGAGGTGAACCACCTCGTCGAGATGCCGGACGTCGCAGCTCACACCGTGCGCGTCAAACCCCTCGGCCTTCAGCCATGCCACCGCCTGTTCCAGCGCAGGCTTATCGACGTCTGCGAGCACGATACTGGCCCCGCGGCGGGCGAACTCGGTGGCGGTGGCCAAGCCGATGCCACTCGCACCACCGGTGATGACCGCTCCGCGTCCTTCGAATTTGTCCATAAATGTGCAGCATCCCGTGGTTTGTCAACGCTTGTCAGGCGATCGGCGTGCGTCCGACCCGCATGCGAGACTACCCACCCGGATCATCTGCTTCACGATGGCATCTGGCCATTGTCATCCGGTCGGGAACCGACTGGTTGTGCGCCAGCACAGCCGGGGCACGGCGATATTGGTTTCAGAACATTGTCTTTGCTGCCCCGGCTCGTCAACATATTCAACGTGAGAAACGGTCGTCTGAATTGATGGCTATGGATGTTGGACTGGGCGCTGGACCCCACCCCGGTGAACTCGACCAACCCGTTCACGTGGTTAACCCGAAAGAAAGTGAGCTCAGCGCATGACAACCGTCCGCAACGCCATCTTGGACCTGTGCCGAGCCCACGGACTGACAACCTGGTTCGGCAATCCCGGATCGTCGGAACTTGCTCTGCTGGAAGACTTTCCCGACGACTTCCGGTACTTCCTCGGCCTGCAGGAGATGATCCCAGTCGGGATGGCCGACGCCTACGCCCAAATCACCCAGCGGCCCGCACTGGTCAACCTGCACACCGCCCCCGGCATGGGCAACGCCCAGGGCCAGCTCTACAACGCCTACGTCAACAAGACTCCGCTGATCGTCACGGCGGGAAATCAGCGGCGCAACATGCAAAACCAGTACTGCCTGCTGACCAACCACGAACCCCTCACCATCGCAAAGCCATTCGTGAAATGGGCAGCCGAACCGGCGATCGCAAGTGAGTCTCCGGCGGTACTCGCCCGTGCCATCCATTTAGCGACCACACCCCCGATGGGCCCGGTGTTCGTTTCGCTGCCGATGGATGACATGCCGATCGAACTCACCGACGCCCAGGCCGCGGACACCGCTGTGGTGCGCGAGCGCACCGTCACCCACGCGAACGGGTTCCCGCCCGACCTGGCCGGGCAGATCACCGCACGACTGGCGCAGGCCAAGTCGCCGGCGTTGATCGTCGGCGGCGACGTCGAACGCTACGACGCGTGGGACGCGGTGATCGGACTGGCCGAACGCACTCAATCAAGCGTCTACACCGCACCACTGACCGGATGGAGCGGATTCCCCGAGAACCACCCGCTGTATCACGGTGCGCTGCCGCCCGGTGCCGGCTGGATCTCGCAGATCCTCGCCGGGCACGATCTGCTGCTGGCGATCGGGACCTCGGTGTTTCGGTACTACCCGCTGGTCCCCGGGCCCTACCTGCCCGAGGGTGCACACCTGATCCACATCACCAACGATCCCGACGAGGCCGCCCGCGCTCCGATCGGTGACGCGATCGTCGCCGATGTCCGCAGCGCAGCCCACGCGTTGCTGGCCGCCGCCGAACCGACACAACGGCCCGCCCCAGCTCCCCGCGACCCGGCCCCCGGGGTTGAAGCCGGTCAGGTCCCGCTGCAGCCAGAAGCCCTGTGGGCAGCGGTGAGTCGAGCCGGAACGGCGGACGCGTTGTGGGTCAGCGAAGCCGGCAGCAACGAGGTCGCGCTCACACACAGCGTCCGACCGTCTCGGCAGTTCTCGCACCTGTCCGCGGCCGGCGGCGGGCTGGGCTGGGGCCTACCGGCGGCCGTCGGTGCTCAATTGGCGGCGCCGGATCGTCCCGTCGTCGCGTTGATGGGGGACGGATCGATGCATTACGCCATCACCGCACTGTGGACCGCGGCGCGCTACGAGATCCCGGTCACCATCGTGGTGGCCTCCAACGCCGAATACGGGGTGGTCAAGCAATTCGGTGTCTGGGAGAAGACCCCGAATGTTCCAGGACTCGAGATACCCGGGCTCAACGTCGTGGGGACCGCGGCCAGCTACGGCGTCGACGCGCATGAGGCACACACCACCGACGAGGTCACCGAGCTGGTCAAAGCCGGCATCGCCGACCGCAGCCGCCCCACCCTCATCAACGCACACACCCGGCAAGTCCCCCTGGGGTTCAGCGGCTAGGTCCGTTTTGCGAGCGCTTTTGCACGAAGGAGAGCTCTGATGGACTACTCAATGGTCGCCGCGTTCACCACCGCGCTCAGCAGCCCAGACGAGGTCGTCACCGATGCCGCCACGCTGTCTGAAAGCGGCACGGATTATTGGGGTTTCGGTGAGAGACCGGGGCTGCTGCTGCGCCCTCGCACGCGCGACGAGGTGGTCGCCATCGTGCGCGTGGCCGGCGAGCAGAAAGTCTCGCTGGTGACCCGAGGTGGGGCGTCGAACTGCAGCGCGGGCATGATGGCCGGGCCTGACCTGGTGATGATCGATTTGACCCGGTTGGACCGGGTCCTGGACATCGATCCGGCAGCGCGCACCGCTCGTGTGCAGCCCGGTGTCATCAACTCCGATCTGCAGCAGCAGCTCGCCCCTCATGGGCTGGTGTTCTCACCGGACCCGGTGTCGGCTCACTTGGCCACGGTCGGCGGAAACATCATCGAAAACGCCGGCGGTCCGCACGCTCTGAAGTACGGCGTCACCTATAACCACGTTCTGAGCGTCGAGGCCGTCCTGGCCGACGGCACGGTCATCGAGCTCAGCGCCGCTGACGATGGCCCCGACCTGCTGGGCGTGCTGATCGGATCGGAAGGCACGCTGGCGATCCTCATCGAGGCCACCGTGGCGCTGCGACCCATCGCACCGGTTACCCGCAGCCTGATGGGCAGCTTCGCCACCGCCCGGGAAGCGGCCCAAACCATCTCCGCGATCATCCAGACCGGGACGGTTCCCGCGGCGGTGGAATGGCTCGACCGTGTCGGCATCGCCGGCCTGCAGCAGTTCACCGATACCGGATATCCCCTCGACGTCGACGCGATCGTGCTCATCGACGTCGACGGGACCGCCGAGGAGGTCGACCGCGACGGCGCGAACGTCGAGAAAGTGCTGCGGCAACGCGCCGTGGAAGTGCGCCGAGCCGACGACGAGGACGCCCGGGCGAAATTGTGGTACGGACGCCTGCATGCCCCCGACGCCGTGGTGCGCAGCGGGAAAGGCTTCTTCATCGGCGACGTCACTGTTCCGCGCCAGCACATCCCGGAAATGCAGCAAGCCATCCAGGATGCCGCCCTGCGGCACTCCGACGCGCTGTTGTTCATCGCGGTGACCGGTCACGCCGGCGACGGCGATCTGCACCCGACTACGTTCTACGACCGCGACAACCCCAACGCGGCAGCCGCACTAGAATCAGCCAACAACGAAATCATCGATACCGCACTCAAATTGGGCGGCACCATCACCGGTGAGCATGGTGTTGGAACAGAGAAACGCCAATTCATGACAAAGCGTTTCACTCCGGTGGAAATCGCCGCTCAACGCGCAATCAAGCGCGCCTTCGACCCCGCACAGATCTTCAACCCCGGCATCATGCTGCCCGATCTCTCACCCGGGGAACCCGCCGTCGACATCTTCGAGGCCGCGGTCCGTTCTGCACTCGGCAGTCACACAGGATCGCCGCCGACGGCGTCGCCGCCCGCCGCGCAACCAGCCGGCGCAGGCAACACCACCGTCGACATCAACACTGCCAACCTGAATTTGGTGGTCGGCGGGGCGGTCACCCTGGCCGACCTGACCCGCCAGCTCAGCGAACAGGGAGTGACATGTCCCGCCATCCCCTCGGCGGAGACCGAGCGTACCGTAGGCGAACTGATCGCCGCTCCCACCGGCGAGGAGCGGCTGGCTGTACGCCACGGCCTGCTCGGGGTGGAAGTTGTCCTTCCCGACGGCGCAGCCACCGCACGCTTCGGGGGACAAAACATGAAAGATGTCGCCGGCTACGACACCAAACGACTGTTCATCGGGAGCCAGGGTGTCTTTGGAACTATTACCAGCGCTGTCTTCAAGATCGCGGTCATTCACAAGCCCGCGTCTTAGTCGAGCGGACTCGCCGGATTAGGTGCGGCGAAGGCTATTTCAGGCAACCGCCCGCGTCGACCGGCAGAGTCACGCCGGTGACGTAACGAGATTCGTCGGATGCCAAGAACAACACCGCATTGCTGATGTCCACCGGCTCTACCCACGGAACCGGCAACGTGTGGAACAGTTGACAGATCGGAGCCATGTCGTCAGGGCCCGGATTTTCCAGATCTGGCCGGAACATCTTGAAGGTACCCTCGTTGTGCAGCATCGGTGTCTTCACGTGTGTGGGGTGCACGGAGTTGACGCGAATCATCTTCTGCCCCAACTCAACTGCAAATGCCCGCATGAGGCCCACTACACCGTGCTTGGCGGCGACGTAGTGACCGGTATGCGGGTAGGCCTTGAGACCGCCGACCGAGCTGGTCAATATTATCGACCCGCCCCGATTGCCGGCAACGATGTGCGGGACACCGGCTTTCACTGTTTTCCACACCCCGGACAGGTTGATGTCGATCATCTCTGTCCAGTCTTCTTCGCTCGTGCGGTCAAGCGTTTCACCGCCGTTGCCGATGCCCGCATTGGCCACGATGATGTCCAGTCGGCCCAGCTGCTCCACGCCGCTGTCTACCGCGGCCTTCAACGCGTCGTAGTCACGCACGTCGACCTCGGCCGTGACAATCCTGCGGTTATGGCCCTTGACCAGGTCGGCCGTCTCCGCCAGATCTTCTGGCGTCGACGCCGGGATGGCGGTTTCCCCGCCGGATTCACGGATGGGCTTACAGATATCCACGGCAATGATGTCGGCACCTTCCTGCGCCAACCGCACCGCGTGGCTGCGGCCCTGACCGCGTGCCGCCCCGGTAATGAAGGCGACTTTGCCTTCAACACGTCCAGTCATGGCTACCTCATTCCTGACTTGATTTTTCCGGCAGCCTCCGCGGAGAAGCGCCGGCATTGTCTGGGTCCGCGTTCAGTTCCACGTCGTATTGGTCGAAGTAGACATCGCTGACCGCGCCGACCGTCACGAATCATCGCCTCTCGCTGCAATCGCGTTCGCCGCAGTCCCGTGGGGACCGCGAATCGTGCCGCACCCTGGCCTCTGTCATCGGCCGCCAACAGGTGTCAACGGCGAATCCGTTTTAGCTGTTTATGGTTCTAAATATTAGAGAATCCGATTCTCGCCGGCAAATCGCGTGCGTTATTTGCTCATTTCGGTGAACCAGCGAAGCTCGGCTTCTCGGCCTGCGCTCGAGCGCGCTAGCCGACGAATCCGCGGGAGCAGAAGTCCCAGACCTCGTCGGCGCCGATGGGATGAACCGTCGCGTCGTCGGAGCCACCGCTGGACTGGGCGATGAACATGACCGTCTGCATCGTCATGGCGGCCACCCGGCGGGGATTGATGTCGTCACGCAACTGGCCCGCGTCGCTGGCCGCTTCCATGAGTTCAGCCAGCAACGCCAGCAGCGGCGCGTGCGCGATCTTGACCTCAACCGGATGTGTGACCAGCAATCGCGGGGCAAAGTCGGTAAACAGCGGCCGCTTGGCGGTTGGGTCAGGGCGCGAGGACTCGTACAACAGCTCGACGGCGACCTTGAGCCGCTCGAGCGGATCGGAATGGCTTTCCGTGGCGGCGCGGATCTGGTCGGCTGACCGGCTCAGCGCGTCTTCGAACAGCGCTAGCAGCAGCTCGTGCTTACCGTCGAACTGTAAGTAAAAGCTCCGCAACGATTGACGAGAGCGGTCCACGACCTCCTGGACAGTGAAGTCTGTGCTGCCCTTTTCGATGATGATGGCCTGCGCCGCATCCAGGAAGCGCTGAACGCGCTGCGCCGCCCGCAGCTTCGCGGTCTTGATGGACCGCTCGACCGCGCGCTGCTTCCAGGCCGGCTCCTCGCTTGGGCTGGTCACGGCCGCCTCGGACGCTTGCCGCGCGGGGAGAACATGGTTGGACTGTACCGGAGAACGCCGCGCCATCGGTGTGCTCGACCCCCTGTAGCATGTTTCGGAGATTGTAACTTTCTCACTGCGAGAATACTATTCTCTTACACGTGTGTTTGGAAGCGCAATCGTAAGAGCTGACCGCGCCGTACGCGGAAAGCTTAATCCGCTGTTGGCCGGCGAACGCCAGGACGTTCCAAGGAGTGCTGTGCAGCTGACGTTTGACGCCGATGTCGAGGCGTTCCGTGCCGAATTCGTCGCCTTTCTTGACGAGCACCTGCCGGGCGTAATCGACTCAGCCGATGCATTAGACCGGCCGCGGTCGAGCTCGCACATGCCGGAGTGGGCCCGCCGGTGGCAACGGCTGTTGTTCGACAACGGGTGGCTGTTGCCCGGCAATCCGCCCGAATTCGGTGGGCGCAACGCCACGTTGTTGCAGCAGTACGCGCACTTGCAGGAGATGGGGCGGCGGCGGATCTATCACAGTTTCAATCCGCAGGGCGTGGGCATCATCGCGGCGTCGTTGTTGTCGTACGGAACCGCCGAGCAAAAGCATCGGTGGGCGGTGCCGATTCTGCGCGCTGAGATCACCGCGTCGCTGGGTATGAGTGAGCCGGGCGCGGGCTCGGATCTGGCGTCACTGAAAACGCGGGCGGTGCTGGACGGCGACCACTTCGTGGTCAACGGGCAGAAGGTGTGGACATCGGGCGCCCACGATGCTGATGTGCTGTTGACCTTCGTGCGCACGGACCCTGCGGCGCCAAAACACAAGGGCATCAGTGCGTTGCTGATCCCGACCGATAGCCCCGGTCTGGTGCGCCGTCCGTTCGCGTCGGTATGCGACCGCGACGATGTCGACTTCAACGAGGTGTTTTTCACCGACGTGCGGGTACCGGCCGAGAATCTGCTGGGTGAGCTCAATGGGGGCTGGCGGGTGGCAACCGGTTCGCTTGGCCACGAACGAGTCATGTTGTGGATGGGGTATGCCGACCTGTTGCATCAGCTGACCGTCGATTTCGGTCCATCGGGGACGCTGCAGCGGGATCACTACGCAACCTTGGTGATGGATGCCCAGGCGCTGCGGCTGCTGGGGTCCGCGGCCTTGGCCCGGGCCGCACGGGGCGAAGAGGACGTACCGGCTCAGTCGGTGCTCAAACTGCTGGGCTCGGAGGCGATGCAACGGGCCTGCGAGGACGCGCTGACCGCCGAGGGGCCAGACGGGCTCGCGCTCCGCGGGGTCACCGCCCCGTGTGCGCCCTTGGACCTGGACAGCCACTACGGCAGCCGCTTCGACCGGTACGCGCGCACTTTCGCCGCGACCATTGCCGGTGGTACTTCTGACATTCAGCGCAATATCATCGCCGGACGAATGCTGGGCCTGCCGCGCAATTAGTCTGCGCAAGTCTGCATCTGAGGGCCGCGGCGCCCATGATGCCGGTGACCACACACTAGGGATCCGGCTGCTGGGCGTCCAGCCAGGCGTAGTAGCCGATGGCGACGAGCCCAGCGAGTATCGCGACCCCTCCTAAGACGATGCCGGCCAACGCGGTTCGGGGATTGTTGGCTTCGCCGCGCGTGACACGCCGCCGGGCGATGTCGCCGGTTACCACCGACGCAATACCGAGAGGAACCCCGATCAGCAACCAGCAGGTGAGAAGCGCAATCACACCCAGGATCAGCGAAGCGACGCCGAACTGGTTTTGCGGTGCCTCGGGGCGGTTCATGCGTGCCAATTCTAGGCGGCGCGGCCCTGCGCTCGACCCCGCCTCGCCCTATCCGCTACAGCTGCGCCAGCCGTGGCGCATATCCCTTGGCCCGCAACGTCGAACCGGCCTCGCGGGTCAGTTCTCGCGCGCTGCCGAGCAGTCCGTCCAGCAGCAACGCTCGCTTCACGTGGCGATGCAGCATGTGTTCGGCAGTGAAGCCGATACCGCCGAGCACCTGCTGGCAGTGGCGTGCGGTGGTGAGTGCCGCCTGACCCGCCGCGGCCTTCGCCAGTAAATAGCCCAGGCCGTCCGGGTCATCGGACGCATCAACGGCGGCCTGCAGAGTCGCCTCGGCGCCTTCGATCGCCACGAGTGTCTCGGCCAGCCGGTGCCGGATCGCTTGGAAGGAGCTGATGTGGCGCCCGAATTGAACGCGGTCCAGGGCGTGCTGGCGCGCCAATGAAAGCATCGCCCGGCTGGTGCCGAGCAGCCACCAGCCCAGTGCCTGCCGTCCCGCAGCCAGCACTGTCAGCGGCAATGGATCGCCCTCTGGCACACGATGAATCGGCAACTCCTCATCGAGGGCTGAACTGGAACCATCGGTGCGCTCCCAAACCACCCAGGACCCATTCGCGAACGGCAACGGCGCTATGCGGCCGGGGGCGCTGCCGGCGGCGCTCGCCACGACGTCGTTGAGGACGGAAGCATGCGCGCCGGTCTCGCCGAGCAGCCGGAACACCAAAGGGATTGCAAATTGTGGGATTTCGTCGAGCATGTCGAGCCAGCCGAGGTCGGCCAATGCCGCATCGAGTTTGGCGCCGGAGGCTGCGACCATAGTGCTTCGCACTGATTCTGCCAGCAGCTGCAGTGACTCGGGGTCTGTCGCCACGATCACTCCTTCCCGAGGTCGAGCAGCCGGCGGGCGATGATATTGCGCTGAATCTCGGCGGTACCGCCGTAGATGGTCGCCGCCCGTGAGTACAAATATTCCGAGCGCCACGGCGTGTCGTCGAGCTCGACCGTCCCGGGCAGTAGGTCGCGGACGGTGTCGTAGAGCCGTTGCTCAGCGCCGGCCAGCAGCACCTTGTCGATGGAGGTATCCGGCCCGAGCCGCGCCCCGTCCCGCAACCGGTGCTGGGTCGCGCGTGATCGGCAGCGCAGCGTGTGCAACGCGAGATAGGCCGCGCCAAGCTCGAATTCGTCGTGGTCGTCGGGCCCGGAGACCTCGGAACTTTCCGAAGTCTCCCTGATCAGTGCGTCGAATCGTGAGTAGAGGTAGGCGATCCGCTGCCAAAAGCAGGTGGAACGCTCATAGGGCAGTAGGTCCATCGCCAGGCGCCAGCCGTCGCCCGGTTGGCCGAGCATGCGGTTCGCCGGGATCACCACGTCGTCGTAGTACACCTCGCAGAATTCGTCGACTCCGTGCATGGTGCGTAGCGGCCGGATGGTGATGCCCGGCGTGTCCAGGTCGACGAAGAACGCCGTGATCCCGTCATGGCCGGGTCCGGTGCGGGTGAGCAGGATGCACCGGGTCGAGAACTGGGCGAAGCTGGTCCAGACCTTCTGCCCGTTGACGATCCAGTTGTCCCCCTGCTGTGTGGCGCGAGTGGACAACGACGCCAGGTCGCTGCCAGACCCCGGTTCGGAAAAGCCCTGACACCATTGCTCGCGGCCGCTCAGCAGCCGTGGCACCATTTCCGCGGCGAGTTCCGCAGGGGCGTAGTCGATCATCGTCGGAGCGAGCACCTCGACCATCGAATACGGGCCGGGCTCGGCGAGACGGCGACCGACCACCTCCTCGCCGACGATCGCTCGCAGCACCGCGGGCCCACCCAATCCGCCGACTTCGGTGGGCCAGCCGTATCGCATCCAGTCGGCGTCATAAAGAGCCCGGTGGACTCGGGCGAGTTGCTGCATATGACCAGGCAGCGAGTGGTCGGGTCCTGGGGTCAGATCATTCTCTTCGAGCCACGCGCGCAGCCCCGCCCGGAACTGCTCGACCTTCACGGGGTGGGGCGGCCGACGGCGTGCGGGCGCCCAGAGTCGTGCACGCCGCTGCGGCGAATGAACGTCATGGCCCGCGTCTTCAGCCGCCAACCGTCGGCGGTGCGAGAGTAGGTGTCGCGGTAGTAGCCGATCCGCATGTCATGGGAGGCGTGATCGATGAAGCACAACGGTTGGGTGCCGCTTCCTGAATCGCCGTCGATGTCGACCACCGCGGTCCCGGTGAGAAACAAGCCCTTCGGCGCGGCGGCCACCAACTCGGGGAACCGGTCTAACCGGTACGTGTCACCGAAGGCGCTGTAGGTCCCGTCGGGTGTGAAGACGCCGACCAGTCCGTCGATGTCTTCTTGGGTGATGGTGACGGCGTAGCGGGCGAGCAACTGCTGGATCTCGACCAGGTCGTCAGTTCGGGTTGGCTGGTTCGCCGGTTCAGTTTTGGACATAGACCTTGCCGCCTTTCATGACAAAGCTGACTTTCTGAGTGACGGTGATGTCTTCCAACGGGTTTCCGGGCACCGCGATGACATCGGCGAGCTGACCCGGCGCAAGCCGTCCTCGGTCGGTGACGTTGATGAGCTCGGCCGCGGTCACGGTGGCCGCCCGCAGCACCGCCAACGCCGGCAGGCCCCAATCGACAAGCGTGACAAGCTCGTCCGCGTTCTTGCCATGCGGTATCGCGGGGGCATCGGTGCCGACTGCGATCTTCACACCGGCTTCGTAGGCGGCCAGTATCGAGGTACGTGACTTCGGGAACATCTCGGCGGCCTTGGCCTGCAGCTCGGGCGGAGCGTGCGAGACGTCCATTCCCTCGGCCAGGCGCCGAGTGCTCACCAGGTAGGTGCCGTGCTCGACCATCGTCGCGATCGCGTCGTCATCGATGAGGAAGCCGTGCTCGATGCAGTCGATCCCGGCCGCGACGGCATGCTTGACCGCGTCGGCGCCGTGCGTGTGCGCGGCGACGCGCAGGCCGCGCCGATGCGCCTCGTCGACGATCGCGATCAGCTCTTCGTCCGAATAATGTTGTGCGCCAGGCGGGCCGGTCAGTGACATCACCCCGCCTGAGCAGCAGACCTTGATCAGCTGGGCGCCGTGTTTGATCTGGTATCGCACCGCTTTGCGGATCTCGTCGACCCCGTTGGCGATGCCTTCCTCGACCGTCAGCTCGAGCACATGCGGTGCGAACGCCGCGAACATCGTCGGATCCAGATGGCCGCCGGTCGGAGTGATGGCGTGCCCGGCCGGCACCACCCGGGGCCCGTCGATCCAGCCCGCGTCGATGGCTTTGCTCAGCGCAACGTCGAGCAGGTAGCCGCCGGTTTTGACGAACAGGCCCAGGTTGCGCACTGTGGTGAACCCGGCGCGCAGCGTGCGGCGGGCATTGCCGACCGCACGCAACATCCGCGTCGGCGGGTCATCCTGGACCTGGGACAGTCCGGGTTTCTCGCCGCGCCCGCCCATCAGGAGGTTGACCTCCATGTCCATCAGTCCGGGCAGCAGGATCTGGTCGCCCAGATCGATCAGGTCACCCGCTATGCCATCGCCGACGCCGACGATCCGATCGCCGTCGACCCGCAGGGTGCCGGGCGTCAGGATCTCGCCGGTGTCGACGTCGAGCAGTCCGGCGGCCTTGAGCGTCAACTGCGATGAGCCACTTGCGCGAAGAGCGCGGGACACCGTCAGATCACCGGCTCCCGGATCAACTCGACCCAGGCCGCGCCGCTGTCGGGGACGCGCGCCTGCTTCCAGGCCTCTATCGGAAATGACACCATGATCAGCGACTGCATCATGTGCATGAGGGTCTGCGCGTCCTCGGGCAGATCGTCAAGCGGGTATTTGTCGCAGTAGGCGATGACGTCGTTCAGCCGGGGAAATGCGACGTCGTAAAACGCCTGCATCTCGCTCATCGAAGAGCCCAGCCGCTTGGCGTAGCGCTCGGGTTCGTTTGCCAGGTCCCAGTCCAGATAGGGCTCCAGGTCGGCGAATTCAGTCGGCAGCCTATTTGTGGAGGCCATTGTCCTGGTACTCCTTCACGTAATCCCCGGTCACCTTGTGCAGATGGCGGAGCAGTATCTCCTGATCGCATAGCAGAAAGTCTTTGACGACTCGGGTGCCGATCATGGTTTGGGTCGCTTCCAGGGTGTTGGCGTCCTGGAGCGCGTACTCCTTGAACGTCACCGCCGCCAACTCATGGGCCAAGCGTTCCCGCGCGTTTCTCGGCGGCACGAAATACAGCGTGCTCTCGAAGATGTGCTTGTCGACGGCGGTCGGCCAGTAGTGGTACGTCAGGTACCAGCCGGGCTCCCAGATCAACAGCATGAAGTTCGGGTAGAAGTGCCACGAGTCGATGCCCCACTGCGGAATTCTCTTCGGGTTGACGCCCGGAGGCAGCTGATCGAGCTTCTCGATGACCTCCGGCTTGTCCCAGGGACCGAACAGCCCGCTGCGCAGCACCTGGTCCATGGGCTTGACCATATTCAGGTCAGCGGGCGGCGACTGACCGCCCCAGGTCGAGATCATCCCGTGCGGGCTCGCCAGCTCGTAGTACAGCGCCTCGAAGCCGTACTTCTGGATCTTGGCGGCTTCTTCCTTCGTGTACTGCCCTTGATGCAGCACCGGCGCGTGGTAGAACTCGGCGAACGCGTCAATGAACAGCTTCCAGTTGCTACCAACCTCGGCCCGGTAGGAGTAACACTCGGTCATCTCATGGAAGGGGTAGCCCTCGATACCTTTGGCCAGAGATCCCAGGTAATCAGCGAGCGGCTTGGCGTGTTGGTCGAGATTGATGAAGATGAACCCTTCCCACACCTCGCAGCGGACTCCGACCAAGCCGTACTGGCTCTTGTCGACGTCGAAAAACTCATCCTCCTGTTGGATGAAGGTCAAATCGCCGTCCAGGCTGTAGCGCCAGGCGTGGTACTTGCAGGTGAACTGCCGACAGGTGCCCGAGGTCTCCCGGTGTGGAAAGTCGTTCCACACCAGCTTGTTTCCGCGGTGACGGCAGACGTTGTGAAAAGCCTTTACGGACCCGTCCTTGGTCTTGACGACGATCACCGACATTCCCGGGCCGGCCGACGGCAGCTCCTTGGTGAAATAGCTGCCGGTGCGGGGCAGTCGCTCGACTCGGCCGACGTTGAGCCAGGTCCGCTTGAAGATCGCCTCGCGCTCGGCTTCGAAGAATGCCGGATCGATTGAGTCGCTGTAATCGACCGGCGCGGTCCCTAGTTCCGGGTAGTTTTCTGTCCAGCTTCCGGCGGCTGGCTTTGTGAAGTGGGGCAAGGGTCTACCTCTCGAGTTTCAGTCTTGTTCAGGTTTGTTCGGCGTTCTCGAGCTCTACGCCAAAAGTGTTGAAGGCCATGGCGACGGTGGCGTAACAGCCGACCGTGAAGACGTAGTCCATCCGCTGGCGGTCATCCAGGCGCTCGCCGAGCGTGGCCCAGGTCTCGTCGGACAGCTCGGACTTCTCTTCGAGTTCGTCGACTCCGGTGAGCACCGCGCGCTCGAACGCCTCGAAGTCACCGGCAGTACCTTCGCCGGCGCGGCAAACGGCAGCTATCTCGGCGTCGCTTATCCCGGCCTTTTTGGCCAGGGCTACGTGCTGGGTCCACTCATAGGTGCATTCGCGACGATGCGCGACCCGAAGGATGGCCAGTTCGCGGATACGTGGCGGTAGCGTGGAGGAATACAAAAGGTGGACGTTGAACCGGAGAAACGCCTTGGTCAGCGCGGGGTGGCGGGCGAACGTCGACAGCGCGTTGCCGGCGTCCCGGGGGTTGCGCCGTTCCGCGGGCAGCATGCCAGAAAGCGACTGCTCGACAGCCTCGTCCCACTCCTCAGCCGGCAGCGGCGGCAGGCGCATCCAACTGTGTCCTCTCGGTCAAAGAGAATCATATTCTCATTTACAACCAATAGACTTGCACGATTCGGTCTTCTGGTCAATGCCGGCCGGAGGGGATTCGTGTTGGTTCACGGGCGTGCGGCTCGGCGTCAGACTTCGGATTCCCGGGTGGTCTTGCGGGCGCCCACGGGGCGACAGATGCGGGGTTCTCTCCTTGATTAACTGCGCACTACCGGGTATTTCCGTCATCGCGTTGTCGCACCCGGGGGAACTCCTCCTGATCCCGCAGTGACGTGGACTACCAGGGCGGATGCGCCCGGGAGGGATCTTGGATGTTGATTCTCGCTTCGCGAGAAGATAGTTTTCAACTGTAGAGACCTTGTGCCAGTCGGCGGTTCGGCCGATGTCGTACGGCAGTGGCGCTTCCGAAGGGATCCGAGGGATCAAATGGAGAGGGAACGGTCATGAACAAAGAAGACATGATTCTCATCAGCGTCGACGACCACATCGTCGAGCCGCCGGACATGTTCAAAGACCATCTGCCGAAGAAGTACCTGGATGACGCACCTCGGCTGGTGCACAACCCCGACGGCTCGGACATGTGGAAGTTCCGCGACACGGTGATTCCGAACGTGGCGCTCAACGCGGTCGCCGGCCGGCCCAAGGAGGAGTACGGGCTGGAACCGCAGGGTCTGGATGAGATCCGGCCGGGTTGCTACGACGTCGACGAGCGGGTCAAGGACATGAACGCCGGGGGCATTTTGGCCTCGGTTTGCTTCCCGTCCTTTCCCGGTTTTGCCGGGCGCCTGTTCGCCACCGAGGATCCTGAGTTCTCGCTGGCGCTGGTGCAGGCCTACAACGACTGGCACATTGACGAGTGGTGCGGGGCTTACCCGGCGCGGTTCATCCCGATGGCGTTGCCGGTTATCTGGGACCCCGAGGCATGCGCCGAAGAGGTGCGGCGGGTCTCGAAGAAGGGCGTGCACGCGCTGACTTTCACCGAGAACCCGGCGGCGATGGGTTACCCCAGCTTCCACGACGAGTATTGGAATCCGCTGTGGAAAGCCTTGTGCGACACCAACACCGTGATGAACGTGCACATCGGATCCTCGGGCCGGCTGGCGATCACCGCACCCGACGCGCCGATGGACGTGATGATCACGCTGCAGCCGATGAATATCGTTCAGGCAGCCGCGGACCTGCTGTGGTCGCGGCCGATCAAGGAGTACCCGGATCTGAAGATCGGACTCTCCGAGGGCGGAACCGGCTGGATCCCTTACTTCCTGGAGCGAGCGGACCGGACGTACGAGATGCATTCGACGTGGACGCACCAGAACTTCGGCGGCAAGCTGCCCAGTGAGGTCTTCCGCGAGCACTTCCTGACCTGCTTCATCAGCGACAAGGTGGGTGTTCAGCTGCGCAACATGATCGGCATCGACAACATCGCCTGGGAGGCCGACTACCCGCACAGCGACTCGATGTGGCCGGGTGCGCCCGAGGAGCTTTGGGACGTGCTGGCCCTGAACAATGTGCCGGACGACGAGATCAACAAGATGACCCACGAGAACTCGATGCGCTGGTACTCGTTCGACCCGTTCACCCACATCACTCGCGAGCAGGCGACGGTCGGCGCGCTGCGCAAGGCCGCCGAGGGTCATGACGTGTCCATTCGCGCGCGCAGTCAGCACAAGGACAGAGGCGGTTCGTCGTTCGCCGACTTTACGGCCAACGCGAAAGCGCTGACCGGCAACAGGGACTGAGGCATCACCGGAACGCCAGTGCGCCGGTGCATGAACTGAGCTAAGGAGATCTCGCAGTGCCCGGCGGTGGAATGAACTTCGAGCTGACCGATGACCAGGACCTGATCCGCAAGTCGGTTGCCGAGTTGGCGCGGAAGTTCGACGACCAGTACTGGATGGAGAAGGACCAGGAGCACGAGTTTCCGACGGAGTTCTACCGGGCCATAGCCGACGGCGGCTGGCTGGGAATGACGATTCCGACCGAATATGGCGGCCATGGCCTCGGGATCACTGAAGCCACACTGTTGCTCGAGGAGGTCGCCAGGTCCGGCGGCGGCATGAACGCGGCCAGCTCAATCCACCTGTCGATTTTCGGGATGCAACCGGTTGTCGTGCACGGCTCCGAAGAACTCAAGGCCCGCACCTTGCCCCCGGTCGCGACCGGCGATGTGCATATCTGCTTCGGAGTGACCGAACCTGGTGCCGGGCTTGACACTTCGCGCATCACCACGTTCGCCCAACGCGACGGGGACCGCTACATCGTGAACGGTCGTAAGGTGTGGATCTCCAAAGCGATGGAGTCCGACAAGATCCTGCTGCTGACTCGCACCCAGAGCTACGACGAGGTCGCTAAAAAGACGGACGGGATGACGCTGTTCCTCACCGACCTCGACCGCAGCCGGGTCGACATCCGCCCGATCCGCAAGATGGGCCGCAACGCCGTCAGCTCCAACGAATTGTTCATCGACAATCTCGAGGTACCGGTCGAGGATCGAGTCGGGGAGGAAGGCAAGGGATTCCAATACATCCTGGACGGACTGAACCCCGAACGGATGCTGATTGCCGCCGAGGCGCTCGGTATCGGCAGGGTGGCGCTGGACAAAGCGGTGAAATACGGTAACGACCGCGAGGTCTTCGGCCGGCCGATCGGTATGAACCAGGGCATTCAGTTTCCGCTCGCTGACTCGCTGGCGCGATTGGACGCCGCCGAGCTGATGTTGCGTAAGGCGACTTGGCTCTACGACAACGGCAGATCCTGTGGACGCGAAGCGAATACCGCCAAATACCTGTGCGCCGACGCCGGCTTTACCGCCGCGGATCGGGCACTGCAAACCCACGGCGGCATGGGGTACGCGGAGGAGTATCACGTCGCGCGCTACTTCCGTGAGGCTCGGCTGATGAAGATCGCGCCGGTCAGCCAGGAGATGATCCTCAACTTCCTCGGTTCCCATGTCCTCAAACTGCCGAGGAGCTATTGATGGCCAATCCGCTGTTCGACCTCACTGGTCGGTCGGCGTTGGTCACCGGAGCCGGCGGCGGGATCGGCGCGGCGGTTGCCCGGGCGTTGGGCGCCGCTGGGGCGGCGGTACTGGTCAGCGATCTCGATGTGGACGCTGCTTCTGCTGTCGCTCAAGACATTTGCTCCAACGGCGGCACGGCCGACAGCATCGCCCTCGATGTTCGCGACCGGCACGCAGCTGACGCCGCGGCCGCACGCGCCGCCGGGCTCACCGAGGGAAAATTGCACATTCTGGTCAACAACGCCGGAGTGACCGCGCCGGGGATGTTCGCCGATCTCACCGACGAGAGTTTCTACCGGGTACTCGACATCCACCTCATGGGTGCCGTTCACTGCAGCCAGTCCGCGCTTGGCTTCCTGCCCACCGATGGCACCGGCCGAATCATCAACGTCGTCTCGTCAGCCGGGATCACCGGCACGCTTGGTCAGGTGAATTACTCCGCCGCCAAGGCCAGCATCATCGGGTTCACCAAGTCGTTGGCGCGTGAGATGGCGCGCAACAATATTCTGGTCAACGCACTGGCGCCACTTGCCGCGACCCGCATGACCGAGACAATTCGCACCAATGAGAAATTCGCGGCCACCATGATGGCCCGAATTCCGTTGCGGCGGTGGGCCGAACCCGAGGAGGTCGCTGGCGCGTTCGTCTTCCTCGCCTCCGATGCCGCGTCCTACATCACCGGGCAGGTGCTCCCGGTCGACGGCGGCATGGTGATGTGATGCACGCTCGTTGCCGATGACGTCGATGTCTGGGACCGACGATCTTTTGTTGCTGTCGGATGACAGCGATGGGGTGCGCACGCTGACTCTGAACCGTCCGTACCGCAAGAACGCGATCAACCCGGACTTGTGGATTGCGCTGCGCGACGCGCTCAACCTAGCCGGTCGTGATCGCAGCGTGCGCGCGCTGGTGATCACCGGTGCCGGCGGAAGTTTTTGCTCCGGCGCCGACATCTCGGTCCCCGACGACACACATCCGAAGTACCGGCTGCAGCGCCTGACCGATGTCGCGCTGGCGTTGCACGAGCTCCCGATTCCCACGGTCGCCAAAATAACCGGGGTGGCGGTCGGCGCGGGATGGAACCTGGCCCTGGGCTGTGATTTGGTGGTCGCGACACCGGAATCGAAGTTCTCCCAGATCTTTTCCAAGCGAGGCCTGTCGATCGATCTCGGCGGGTCCTGGCTGCTGCCGAAACTCGTTGGCTTACAGCAGGCTAAGCGCCTAGCGCTGCTAGCCGAAACTATCGACGCCGCGGAAGCCCAGGCCCTCAACCTGGTGACCTGGGTAGTGTCCGCCGCAGAGATCGACGGCTTCGTCAAGGACCTCGCCGCCCGGCTGGCAGCGGGTCCGCCGATCGCGCTGGCCCAGACCAAAGCTCTGCTGAACGAGGGTGCCGATCGGACCCTGCGCGACGCGCTGGCCAACGAGGCTCGGGCGCAGGGCGTCAATTTCGCGACGGCCGATGCGGCGGCCGCCTATGCCGCCTTCGCCGAGCGGCGCGAGCCGTCGTTTACTGGTCGGTGGGTGCTATCAAGATCTGAGAAGGAATCAAGAGCCGAAGACGAGCAATCGGAGTAGAACATGCGTGAGACAGTCATCGTCGAAGCGGTGCGCACGGCGGTCGGGAAACGAAATGGCGGGCTGTCCGGCACGCATCCCGCCGACCTGTCCGCAATCGTTCTCAATGAATTGCTGGAACGTGCCGGGCTCGATCCGGGGATCGTCGATGACGTGATCTGGGGGTGTGTGTCCCAGGTCGGCGATCAGTCCAGCAACATCGGACGCTACGCGGTGCTGGCCGCCGGCTGGCCCGAAACCATCCCGGGCACCACCGTCAACCGGGCGTGCGGCTCCAGTCAGCAGGCCCTCGATTTCGCGGTGCACGCGGTGATGTCCGGCCAGCAAGATGTCGTCGTGGCCGGCGGCGTCGAGGTGATGAGCCGGGTTCCGCTCGGTGCGGCTCGGGCCACCGGAATGCCGTACGGCCCGAAAGTGCTCGCCCGCTACGACGACTTCTCCTTCAACCAAGGTCTGTCGGCGGAGATGATCGCCAAGAAGTGGGGATTCCCCCGCACGCAGCTCGATGAATACTCTGTCCAGTCCCACGAGCGGGCAGCCGCGGCTCAGGACAGTGGCGCCTTCACCGACCAGATCGTCCCGGTGTTCACGAGTGACAGCGTCGATGGCACGGTGGTAGCCGACGAGGGAGTGCGGCGCGGCACCACTGTCGAGAAATTGGCAGCACTCAAGCCGGCGTTCACCGACGACGGCGTCATCCACGCGGGCAATTCCTCGCAGATCTCGGACGGGGCAGCCGCGCTGCTGGTGACCACGTCGGAGATGGCGGTCGGGCTGGGATTGACGCCGCTGGTGCGCTACCGCGCCGGCGCGGTGACCGGGGCGGATCCGGTACTCATGCTCACCGGTCCGATTCCGGCGACCGAGAAGGTGCTGACCAAGGCAGGTGTCGCGCTCGAAGAGGTCGGCGTCTTCGAGGTGAACGAAGCTTTTGCTCCGGTGCCGATGGCCTGGATCGCCGAGACCGGCGCCGATCCGCGTCGGGTCAATCCGTTGGGCGGCGCCATCGCGCTGGGACACCCGCTGGGCGCCTCCGGCGCGGTGCTGATGACGCGCATGATCCATCACATGCGCGACAACGGGATCCGTTACGGCCTGCAGACCATGTGCGAAGGTGGCGGCACGGCCAACGCCACCCTGGTCGAGCTCCTCAACTAGCCCGGACCCAGTTGGCGCTCAGGGCGGCGAAAACCTTCTCCAGTGACCCTTGTCACAGCGGGAAAACCAACCTACTGTGTGTTCATTAGGTTGATATTGGCAATCGGTTACAGAGGAGCCCGGTGCCCGACGCTCGGCGGTACGACACGCTTCTCGCCAAAGGTGAGGACCGCAAGCAGCGGATCCTCTCGGTCGCACAGCGCCTCCTGACGCGCAATGGCTGGCGCAACACGACATTGGCCCAGATTGCCGGCGAAGCCGGCGTGACTGCTGCGGGACTACTGCATCACTTCGAGTCCAAGGAACAGCTGCTGCACGCCGTGCTGGACGCGCGTGACCTCGATGACGAGTCCCATGCCGACCAGCGCGGCGACCTTCTCGCCCAGATCGCTCAGGTCGCCGATCGCTTCAACCGCGCTCCCGAAATGGTGAGCACGTTCACCGTGCTGCTGGCCGAGAACATCCTTCCCGACGCTCCGTTGCACGACCGCATGTTGGCCAGGCACCAGCAAGCGATCGACATCGTCGCCGAGCTCGTTCGCCGTGGCCAGGCGGATGGCCGGTACCGCACCGATTTAGATCCCGTCGTCAAGGCAGTGGAAATTCTCGCCTTCATCCACGGAATGGAAACGATATGGTTGCTCGATCCTTCAATACCATTGACCGAGGTGTTCAGGCAGTACGCCGAGACACTGGCCCGCGACTTTGCGCCGACGAAGAAGACATGAGATACCGGCTCGACGTCGTCGCGGCCAACATCGTCGACGTGGTGATGTGCGCCGGCGGTTGGCTCTTTGACCGGGCCATGGCGGGGTGGGACGTCACCGTGCTCGTGTCCGACCACCCTGGGCTGGTAGCCGACCGCCAGGACGATCGGCCACTGCAAATTCTTGGAGTCCAGAGATTCGACCTCGAAGAGGCCTTGGCTGCGATCGGTTCGGGGGTCCAGACTCGCCCCCGCCCGCAGGCCCTGGCAGTCGCGGCCGATCTGTTCGGATGCGACTCGCGGGTGCGGCAAGGCGTTTTGCAGGCTCTCGATCATGGCGCCACCGAGGTCACGCTCTGGGGGGAGGGCTGGCCGCCCGAGCTCGATGACAGCGTTGGCCTGGTGCAGCATCGCCTGAGCACGGCCGCCCAGATTTTCAAGGCTCGGGCGCTAGCCGCCACCTTGAAGATCTGCGCGCCGGAGGGCTCGATCGGTGATACCGAAATATTCCGCAGCGGGCTGCTGCCGTCCCTCTCGGCGGCCGCTGACCTGGTTCCGGCCGGCTGAACGGCCGCACCGAGCGGCGCCGAACGTGAATATGGCGACGCTTTTTCGGCGTGTCCCGTCGCTCATTTCACACTCGCGATTCCGACCTATCGTTGACGGCCAACACGCCGTGTGGAAATCTAATACTCATCTCTGAGAGGCGCATTCTCTCTAGCCGAGATTCGAATGGAGCAAGCGATGGTGAACGACTTCACCGAGATGGATTTCTTCCGTGACGCCCGGCTCGTCGACGACCCGTACCCCTACTACGAGTCGCTTCGGCAGCAGTGCCCCGTCACCCAGGAGGACCACCACGGAGTCACCATGGTGACTGGTTGGGACGAGGCGTGCGCGGTGTTGAACGACGCCCGGACTTTTTCTTCATGCGTCTCGGTGACCGGGCCGTTTCCCGGCTTTCCCGTTCCGCTCGAGGGTGACGACATCACCGACCTGATCGAGCAGCATCGCGACGAGCTGCCGTTCAGCGACCAGCTGCCGACACTTGACCCCCCGACCCACACCAACCACCGTGCCCTGCTGATGCGGCTGATCACCCCAAAGCGCCTCAAGGAGAACGAGGACGCCATGTGGGTGCTCGCCGACCAGGCGCTCGACGGGTTCCTGGCGCCAGGCGAGGGTGAATTCGTCAAGGGCTTCGCGGGTCCCTTCACGCTGCTGGTCATCGCCGACCTGTTGGGCGTGCCCGAGGAAGATCGCGATCAGTTCGTCAAGAACATCCACCGGCACTCCGGTGGCGGCGTCGGGGGCACCGGCAAGGAAGCGCTGGCGCACAACCCGCTGGAATTCCTCTACGAAACCTTCGCCGACTATGCCCGGGACCGGCGCCGCGAACCCCGCGACGACGTGCTGACCGGACTGGCCACCGCCACCTTCCCCGACGGCTCGCTTCCCGACGTCGAAGACGTGGCCCGTGTCGCGGCCAACGTTTTCTCTGCCGGCCAGGAAACCACCGTGCGACTGCTGGGTGCCGCGTTGCAGATCATCGGGGAGCGCCCCGACATCCAGGCGCAGCTGCGCAAGGACCGCAGCCTGATTCCGAACTTCATCGAAGAGGCGCTCCGCATCGAGAGCCCGGTCAAAGGCGACTTCCGCTTGAACCGCGTCCCGGTAACCGTCGGCGGTGTCGACCTGCCCGCGGGCACCACCGTGATGATTCTGCAGGCGGCTGCCAACCGTGATCCGCGTCGGTTCGAAGATCCCACCGCATTCGATCCGGCCCGCAAGAACGCCCGGCAGCATCTCTCGTTCGGGCGGGGAATCCACAGTTGCCCGGGCGCGCCGCTGGCGCGCGCCGAAACCCGGGTGGCGATCGAGCGGCTACTGGACCGGACGTCTGACATCAGGATCGACGAGCGCGTTCATGGTCCGGCGGATGACCGCCGCTACCAATATGTTCCGACCTATATCCTGCGCGGCCTGACTGAGCTGCACTTGGAGTTCACTCCGGCATGAAGGTCTGGGTAGACGACCAGCGCTGCCGCGGGCACGGAATGTGCCTCACGCTCTGCCCGGATGTTTTCAGCCTGACTGACGACGGCTACGCGGTGTCGATAACATCCGATGTCCCAACGGAACTGGAGGCAGCCACCCAGGAGGCCATCGAGTGTTGCCCCGAGCAGGCCATTAGCGAAACATAGCCACGAACGCAGGTAAGGAGATCAATGGCACAGGGAGCCAAAGGGCCAAAAGGGTATGTCATCCTTACCGAGGCCATCAGGGATCCAGAAGGTATGAAGGCCTACGGTCAGGCTGCCCGAACAGCAATGGGTGGTGCCGCCGTCCTTGCGGTGGACACCGCGCCCAAAGTGGTCGAAGGCAGCTGGCACGGCGACCAGACCGTCGTGCTGGAGTTCGAGTCGGTGGACGCGGCCTGCGCCTGGTACGAGTCCGAGGGTTACCAAACGGCGGCGAAACTGCGCCAAGCAGCCGCCGACTGCAACGCGGTCATCCTCGCCGGGATCGAGATACCTGCTACTCCGTGATCGAGATAGCCTGCCGGGGGCATTGACGAATAGCGTCGCGTACCTGTGCTTCGTTTTCGGGCGTGACTTCTGGCTGCAAAACGGTCAGCATGTCGTCGTCGCCGAGGTGGAAGACCTCCGGGATGATGCCCATGCACACGCCGTTGCTTTCGCAAAGACCCCAATCGACATCGATTTTCATCGCAGCCGCCTCAACGAAGCACCTTGACGGGCACGTGGTGGTACCCGGCCACGTTTTGCATGTTGACGCGCTCCAAGCCGTCCCAGATCACCTCGTAGCGGGGCATGAAATCGAGCAGCTTGTCCAACGCGATAGCACTTTCCATTCGGGCCAACGCTGCGCCTAAACAACTGTGAATCCCGTATCCCAGCCCGAGATTCTGCGCCTCAGAGCGATCGCGGTCGATGTCGAACACCTCCGCGTCGGTGAATGCCTCCGGATCCCGGTTCGCCGCGGCGCCGCACAGGAATACCGGCTTGCCCGCGGGAATCACGCCGCCGGTGACTTGAGTCTCTTTGAGGGTGTAGCGGACGTTGTACTGGACCGGTCCTTCGTAGCGCAACAGTTCTTCGACGGCCGCCGGGATCTTGCTGCGATCGTCGAGTAGCTTCTGCCACTGTTCGGGGTTGCGGGCGAAGGTAACGGCTGCTGTGCCGAGCAGCTTGGTGACGGTCTCGGCTCCGGCGCCGCCCAAAAGCGTTGCAAAGCCGGTGATTTCAATGTCGTCTAGCTGACGGGTGGGACCTTCTTCGGTCGGGATCTCGGCTGCGATGAGCCTGCTGATCATGTCGTCCTGCGGGTCCTCGCGCCGCTGCTGTATCAGGGTGAAGTAGTACATCGCGGTGTCGATGTTGGCCTGCATCGCGGTTTCGCTGATCTCTATCTGTCCGGGTTCGTGGTGCAGGCTGGTGTCGATCCAATGCCGCACCTGTTGGCGGTATTCCTCGGGCACCCCGGCCATCCGGGTGATGACTTCTACCGGGAACGGTCCGGAGAAGTCTTGGACAACGTCGAAGTTGTCGGGATCGGCCTTGCTCAGATATCTGTCGATCAGTTCAATGACCGTCTCTTTCTGAGACTGGATGGCTCGCGGGGTGAAAGCCTTGTTGAGCAGGCTGCGCATATGCCGGTGGTCGGGTGGGTCCATGAAGATGATCGACTTCTGCGGAACATCGCCCTTCCGTACCATCGCCAGGTCGCAACCACGGGCCGATGAGAAGCTTTCGAAATCCTTGAACGCGGCGGCCACATCCTCGTGGCGGGTCAGCGCGTAGAAGTCTTCCTTCTCGTCGTAGTAGAGCGGCGCTTCCTCGCGCATTCGTCGATATATATCGAATGGGTTGTTGAAGTACTCCTCAGAGAACGGATCGAAGACGAGTTGGGGTTTTGTCACTGCGTACTCCTCGCTGGCGACCTGCGGGCTGGGACCTTTACGGTTGAATGCCTGACTGTAACGCTAACGGTAGCGGTTTCGTGGCGAACCCAAAAGAGCCACATCGGTGCCATCTCAAACGTTCCCGGCTTTGTCGGTAACCGTGTCGATGACTCTGATGACGTCGTCGAGCACACCGAGATCGCTGCCGAGTTCCTCGGCGATGCTGCGGGCAACGGCCACGTCTTTGCCGGCGAATTCGCCCGCGACCTCAATGAACGATGCGATGGAACCCCTGGCCGCCACCATGTTCAGTACCCGGCTGGTGGCGCTGCCACAAGGCAACGCGGCCAGCAAAGTGGGCTCCGAGACGCCAAGCCGCCCGCCCAGCCGGATGGACTCCGCGAGCAGGCCGATGTGGCCCGCGAAAAGCACGTTGTTGACCAGCTTCACCTTCTGGCCGGTGCCGCTGGGCCCGACGTGCAAGACCGGATCGCCGTAGCAGTCCAATACCGGGCGCAGTCGTGCCACGGTGTCGTCGGCGCCGCCGACGAACACCGTGAGTTTGCCGGCCGCGATGTCGTGCGGGCCCCCGCTGACCGCGGCATCAACCACGTCGACGCCGTAGCAGGCTGCGCGGGCGGCGATGGCCTCGATCGTTTTCGGGCTCGCGGTGGTGTGCACCACCAGTGCCGAGCCCGCCGGCATGGTCGGCAGCAGTGCGCTGTCCAGGCAGGCCTGCCGCACTTGTTCGTCGCTGAACACGAACAGCACCACAGCATCGGCGTGCGCACCGGCCGCGGCCGTTTCGCTCATCGCCGTCGCACCGAGCTGTTCGAGTTCGCGGCGCTTGTCGGCCGTTCGGCCCAGAACCTGGACGTCGTGGCCGGCCTCCACGAGGCGGGTCACGATGGGACGGCCCATCCGCCCCGCTCCGATGAATCCGACTTTCATCGGGGGTGGTCCATCAGGGCCAGTGCGGCGTCGGCCGCATCCAGCACCGCGCCAGCCTGGGCCCCGGCCCGCTCGGCGAGGTCGACGAGTAGCCGGACATCCTTGTGCAGCAGTTTTCCCGCGAGGCCGGCAAGCTGGTCCAGGCTGCCGATCCCGCTAATCGCGTTGAGCGCGAAGCTGTTCCCGCTACTGCGGGCAACGACTTCAGTGAGACGGTCCGGGGAAACGCCGAGCGACTTCGCGAGCGAAAGGGCGCTAACCGCTGTTCCCAGGTTGGCGGTGAACAGCAGGTTGTTGAGCAGCTTGGTGGTTTGCCCCGAGCCAAGCTCGCCGAGGTGGACTACCGGATCGGCGTAGGTTTCGAACACCGGCCGGCAGCGCTCGACAGCGTCGGCGTCACCGCCGACCATTACCAGCAGACGACCTTGTGCCGCCGCCGGGCCGCCACCGCTCACCGGTGCGTCGATAACCGAAACCCGCCGGCCGCCAGCCCTCTTCGCGAGCGCTCGGCAGGTGTTGGGATGCACCGTGCTATGCACCGCGATCACACTGCCCGGCGTCAGCCCCGCCAGCAGCCCGTGCTTACCGCTGATGATTTCCTCGACGTCGGCGTCGCCGACGACGCAGAGGCAGATAAGCTCACTGGCCGCGGCGAGTTCGGCCGGTGACCGGGCGATCTTCGCCGCGGTGTCGCCGAACGGTTCGAGCGCCACGGGCCGGCGGGCCCACAGCGTCGTCGGGAAGCCGCCCTCGATGATCCGCCGCGCCATGGGGCCGCCCTGACTGCCCAACCCGATGAACCCGACTTTCAATCGGCCTCCAAATCGGCTTGGTCATCGGCCGAACGTGACGCCACAGTCACGTTCGGGTCCGACGGTGACTGTAGCGTCACGCTCGACGCACACTCTTCGGCGAACGAGAAGACCGTCGCGTGGTAGTCGGCGGCGGTGCGGCCGAGGCTGATGTTGTGTCCCGCTTCAGGTTGTCTGTGGACAACAAACCGCGGCGAGCCGGAGAACAGCGCGGTGATCTCGGTCAACGCCGAAGTATCGGTCTGCCAGACCCTTTCGTACTCGGCGATACTGAAGTGCACCGGGACGCGTACGGCGGGGGCCAGCGCCGGGAAGGTTTCGCGGGCCCAGTCCGACACCATCTGGTCCTCGTAGGCTGGAGCCGACGGGGAAACCGTGACCCCGGTGAGGACCTCGGGCGGATACAGCCGCTCCGGATGCCACAGCAGTTCGCGCAGGCCCGATGGGCGGCGTTCCCGGGTTGCGGTCTTCAGCATTTCTCGGGCCGCGGGGTGGTAGTGCCGGCCGGTGCCCGCCAACTCGACGCCGAGCAGATCGGCGCCGCGCTCGTCTGCGGCCATTCGCATTGCCAGCTCGCACCCGCCCGAATGGCCCATCACGAACAATCCGGCGCCGCGTGATCGTTCCCCGAGGATGCGGTCCACCGCCCCGTAAGCAAGGTTGACCCGCTGCGCGGGCTGAATCATCGCCTCGGGGTACGGAGCCGAGCTACCGTAGCCGGGCCGGTCCAGGGCCACCACGGTGAATCCGCGCGCCGCTCCGGTCCGGAGCAAGGAAGACGAGGGGTGGCCCGGGCAGTCGAAATAGATTGCGGTGGTGCCGCCGCCGTGGATGGCCACGATCACCGCCTCGGGGTCTTCGGGTTGATCGGGTTCGGCGACCAAAGCCGACATCGGCACGCCGTCGACGATCACCAGCCTGGCGCGGGGAGCGGCGAGATTGATGCGCCGCTCTCCCCCGCAAGCGGGAGGTGCCCCCACCTCGTCGCTTCGCTCTGCATCGTCGCCGGCGGTGGCCATCAGCGCCGCTCCTTCTCATCGCTTCGCTCTGCATCGTCGCCGGCGGTGGCCATCAGCGCCGCTC
>Ga0209693_10000076_pt1 | contig 36164 bp, 26 predicted proteins | sample HubBroMetageWRM3_FD_188345 | JGI IMG/M metagenome (GOLD analysis project Ga0209693, IMG submission 188345) | Warmed soil microbial communities from the Hubbard Brook experimental Forest, New Hampshire - Hubbard Brook CCASE Soil Metagenome WRM 3... | ecosystem: Environmental > Terrestrial > Soil... | reverse complement strand
CCGAGCCGATCCACGAAGTCTACTTGCGCTGCCCAGTTGCCCGTTCGACTGCCTCAGGAAGTTTCCCCATAAACCGCACACCCCGGAGATGCGCCCCGTCAACTCCGCTGAATGCTACAGAAACATCTGGCTGGATTCCCATCACCTCGTTCGAGCCGTCGGCGCGGAGTCGCGCGCAATCCGGCACCTCCAGCTTAGCCTTGCTATTGGCCAGCGTAGTCGGCATGCCCCCGTTCGTATGGCCGCAGCCCGCGCCCGCCGGTTCTCCCATGATGATCGCTGCATGGTTGTCTTGCAGCACCGCTGCGAATTCCGAAGCTGCCGACCCCGTGTTGCGATCCACCAGCACGATCAGCGGTCCGCGCCACACTCCCTCCTCATATGGAAATTCCATGGGACTGAACAACAGCGAGGCCCACGGTTTCCCGCGCAATTGGGATGGATCGCTCGATGCCAAAAGTCCCGAGCCGTAAAATCCTTGCCCCAGCCAACTGCATGCAGGATGAGCGCCCTGCCACAATGGCGCGGAATCGCACGGGGTCAGGGCGACTTTGCGTCTGATTTCCACCTCGTCGGCCAGCTTGAGTAGGAGTGCGCGGTCCGGCCCGTTCGCCTGGTCCGCAAAGCGCCGCAGCAAAGCTTCATCGTCGGCAAAAGATTTGGCCCAATGTTCGCCGCGCACAAATTCCAACTCCTCCGATCGCAGGCGGATGGCTGTGACCATTCGCGCCACAGCTTCGGCCCATTCCGACCCGCCGCCGTTTCCGGCGACATCGACCACTAACACCGCGGCGCCGGCATCTTTAAGCGCCCGAAGCTGCGCCGTGAGATCGTGTGTGAGTTGATTCGACGCCCACGCCTCAATCTGGTCGCTGCAGGCATCGTCGCAAGGCTTGTCGGCGGCGATGGCAAGTTCGCGCAACGCCGATTGACACAGCACCGGAAAGCCCTGCGGCGTGAACACGCCGATCTGGAGAACGCCAATACGCCTCGAGCCTGAAGAGATCATCCCCGCCGGGAACTCATCCGATTGCGGCGTCGAAAGCGCTTGATAGCCAACCGCATTCGCCGCGAGCGGCACGGCGCGGATTCTCGCGTCGTATCCCAGAGCCGTGCACTGTTCCTGCGGCGTCCTGGCCGCCGCCATGGCGGGGCCGCCGCTCCGGGGCCAGTCGAACACGACATGCCCGTCTCCCAACTTGCGCGCTAACCTTTCAAACGCCGATCGCGCCTCCCAATCGTTGGTCGCCCGGTGGATCCGCCACTCGGTATCGGCAAAAAGCTGCGGCAGATCGGCTTCCCGCTGAAACACCGCCCACTCGAGATTGGCATATTTCGCCAAAAATACTTCCCTGACCTGATCAAGGTCAGCAATCCAGGGTTTAGGGTCGAATGGTTTGTCATCGAAACCAGTAAGAGTGCTGGCAGAAAAAGGGACTACGACGACGGCCACAAGCAACAGGAATATCCGTTTCATGAGAGTGCGATCAAGGTTTTCAAATTACAAAATTACCCGATTACGAAATTGCCCAATCCCTTCAGTTCGGCCCCTTCATCTTGTCCTTCACGCTATGCGCCAGCTTCTCAATCTCCTCCGCTTTCTTCAGTACGTCGACCGATAAAACGTTCTCATTCGACTTGTCCACGTAGTCTTTTAATTCCACGGCTAGCTTGAGCAGTTTGTCGGTATCCGCCTTGAGCAAGGCCTGCCGCGCGAGGTTGGCCTTCTTGGCCAAGTCGCGAGCCTGTTGCTGCTGGGCATCGTTCGCGTCATCGCTCGCTGGGGCGGATCCAGATCTCCCCAGTGGCCTGGGGCTTGGAGCTTGGGTCTGAGCTTTGGTGGGAATTACGAACAGCAAACAGAACAAAAGTGTCCAAGCCATTCGGTGGGGTCGCATGGGTGTCCTCAAAAACGGGTGCGGAGCAGCTTGCCCATTTTAGAAAGTATGACATCTTCCGTAGGAAGGAGAAACGGGAAATGTTCGGAAAAACGCGGAAATAGGATTAAGTTACGTCAGCGACAGCTTTCATCAGCCCCATACGTGAGTGCGGGGTAGCATCGAGAGGAGAAACTAAGTCCCTCAAGGGACAGCGCCCCGACTACATGCCAGGGATCGAACCAGGCCCGGCAGCTCAGACCTTTACAGGGCGCTCATATTCGCCAAAAACTCGCCGTTCGACTTGGTCTTGCTAAGCTTGTCGATCAGCAACTCCATGGCTTCCACCGGAGAGAGTGGGTTCAGCACCTTGCGCAGCACCCATATCCGCGACAAGTCCTCCCGCGGAATCAGCAACTCTTCTTTACGCGTGCCCGACCGTTGAATATCGATCGCCGGAAACACACGCTTATCTACCAGCTTGCGCTCCAAAATGATTTCCGAGTTGCCAGTGCCCTTGAACTCTTCGAAGATCACATCATCCATGCGCGACCCCGTATCGATCAGCGCTGTAGCAATAATCGTGAGCGACCCACCTTCTTCAATATTCCGCGCCGACCCAAAGAACCGCTTAGGACGCTGTAGCGCATTCGAATCCACGCCGCCCGAAAGCACTTTGCCGGAAGGCGGAACAATCGTGTTGTAAGCCCGTGCCAAGCGCGTAATCGAATCCAGCAAGATCACCACATCGCGCTTGTGCTCGACCAGCCGCTTCGCCTTCTCGATCACCATCTCAGCAACCTGCACGTGCCGCGCCGCAGGCTCGTCAAAGGTCGAAGAAATCACCTCACCTTTCACCGACCGCTGCATGTCCGTAACTTCTTCCGGGCGCTCATCGATCAGCAGCACCATCAGCACCACTTCCGGATGGTTCGTCGTAATCGAGTTCGCCACATTCTGCAGCAGCATGGTCTTGCCCGCCCGCGGAGGAGAAACAATCAACCCGCGCTGTCCCTTGCCAAGCGGCGTCAGCAAATCCATCACCCGCGCGCTCGCGTTCTCGCGAGTAGTCTCCAGCTTCAAACGCTCCTGCGGATAGAGCGGTGTCAGATTGTCGAACAGAATCTTGTTTCGTGCCTCATCCGGCGATTCAAAATTCACCGCCTCAATCTTCACTAGAGCGAAATACTTCTCGCCCTCATGCGGAGGCCGCACTTGCCCGCTGATCGTGTCGCCGGTTTTCAAATCAAACTTGCGAATCTGCGACGGCGACACATAAATATCATCCGGACCCGGCAGGTAGTTGTAGTCCGGCGACCGCAAGAATCCGTAGCCGTCAGGCAGAATTTCCAGCACGCCCTCGGCGAAGATGTGTCCTTCTTTTTCGCTCTGCGCCTGCAGGATCTTGAAGATCAGATCCTGTTTCCGCAGTCCGCTGGCTCCGGGCAGTTCCAAGGTCCTTGCGATCTTGGTCAGCTCGGTAATGTTCTTTTCTTTTAATTCAGCAATGGTCATGATTTGTCCTAGAAGCGATTCACCTAAACCCGTGCACCAAAACGTATTCGTCAGTGGCTTCGGGAGATTTTCAAAGGAGGGTATTCAGGGAAGACAATAAACACCGGGCAGGCGGACGGGGCTGCTTAAGCAGCCCGTCTCTGTGCCTCAGCAAAATTCTCCGGCTCCGACAGAACGTCCTGCCGCTCCGCGCCCGCGATCCGGTCTAGCACACCATTCATCGTTTCCTGGATTCTGGTGCTGGGCCGGTGGAACTTCCGCGTGGCCTTGGAGGCGAGCTGGCATAACATATAACGATTCCGCAACGTCTGTAAAGCGTCAAACACACGATCAGAGCGCATGTCTGTCTTACTCCTTCCTTATAAGTATGGGCATTTCGCTTTCGCCCCTGTCCCCAAGCTCGCAGCCAGAACCCAAAGGCCGTCCTAAGCCACTGATTCCACTAGAGTTATAAAGGAGTTAGCGCAATTCCTACTGGAATAGATGCGCAACCGGAGTCCGAAGATGCTCGTTTTTCCTAGTTTGGGATCACAGGCCGAGGCAGCTCAGAACAGAACCCAGAGACTCCGGATGTCCGTGGAACAACACACTCTATACGGAAAGGCAGAAGAGGTCAATATATTTCTCGCAGCTTTACTTAACTTTACTTCGTGTGTGAGGTGCCGTTTCTGGTTCGCGTTCCGGCAGTCTCGATTCGCTATTGCGAGCACGGATCTGGATCGAAAAATGTACCAGACCTCATCCTAAAGTTCTTGGTTTCAATATCTTGCCGCGTTGTGATCCGGCGAGCTATTTGTAAAATATTGATATCCAATGACTTGCTTGCAAAATATCTCGGATAAAGGAGTTAAGTCCGAGATCGCCGACAAACTGCGGTCAGGTATGTCTCAGAGATAAAGTCCCCGGACACCACGTCCTACCATTTTCATGGTCGTCCAGCGGGGCGAGTCGTGTCTAGCTTTCGCTTGGGGCAGAGCGAATTAGTGTGAAAGAAAATCTACGGCTTTGACAAGATTTCAATGTATGCCACTCGCTCCCTCACTCCAACTTCACCAACACCGCCGCATCCAACCCCGAATAATATTTCTTAACATCCTCAGCCCCATACTTCTCCCGAAACTTCTCGACCACAGCCTTCACCGCATTGGGCCCGGTCACAGGCACAGCCCGAAGTTCCGCCTCAACGCCGCGCGCTTCAATCCCAATCGACGGATTCTTGAGCAGGTTCTTGTACCACTGCGACTCTGACCCCGCCACCGGCAGCAGGTGAAGTTCATCGCTCTCCACCACAAACCACACCGGAATCGAAATCCTCCGCCCCGACTTCCTCCCCATCACGCTGATCGTGATCTGCTTGTACCGGCTGAGTCGATCTTTAAGACTGTCCTTAGAAGTCGCCACGATAATCCTCCCGTAGGTCGGAAAGTAGGTTGAGCGGACCTATTCTAAATCTGCGGGTGCCCGTCCTCGTATCTCCGTTCCTTGGAGAGACAGAGCCTGCCCTGAGCGAAGCCGAAGGAGCAGGGATTCTGACCTCGCATGGTGAAACGATACTTCCGCTGTTGCCTTGACGTTGATCTGTGTGTTGCCTCTGATCTTGCGTTCGCCCTTTCGATGCCGCTGTGGGCGGGATCGGGAAGGGCACGACGTTCAGTCGTGCCGTAAGCCGACACCATGGCGGACGAGCGGCGCTGCGTAAAGGAATCTGACGTGCAATGGACAGTCCGTCTGCACTGCAAGAAGTAAGGAGAGACTTATGCTAGATATATTTGACCTGCTCATTCGCATTTGGATGCGCCACAGAAACCCGGAACCCATTGGCCCCGAACCTTGGAGACCGCTCTGATCATTGCCGCCACCGGGACATCCACAACGGCCAGTTCGTTCCACCGCGCACCGCAGCGCCGTCCCTGAAGTTGATCTAGCTTGGTGATTCTAGTCTTTCTATCTGCGAAGGATGAACCGGGAAGGGCACGATCAATTCGTGCCCAAAGACGATACTCCCGTCGAAGAGCGGCGCTTCAGAGCTGCGGTAAGCTCCATACCTTCGCGGGAGCAAACGGGGGCTGAGCCGGCCTTTTAGGCCCGCGTTTAAGGCCAGGATTTGAACCGGGCCGCTAAGCGGGAAATCGACAGACACCAACAGCACGCTCTATCTTTTGCAATATACGCGCGTCACATTGGTCTCACTTCGTAAAAATATCGTGCTCCTGGTCATATTTTTGCTCGACCTTCTGGGCCTCATCCGCCATTTCATCTGCATCTTTCTCCAACCGCTCGGAGATGGCGGCCCCGTCAGAGCTACGTTTGTTTGATGGCTGTTGCGGTGAACTTGTTGAATCCTTCTTCATATCCGGCATAGTGCACCTCTCGCTTGATTATAAACAATTGACGGCTGGTCAATGTGCGCTATGGGGATTTATCGCCAATCGATGCGATCACATAATGAGTGGCGGCCAGATAACTTCCCGACCACTCGCCCGGAATTGGTCGCTCCGCCCATGACCCGGCGTTTCTGCACGGTTCTGCACATTGACCACGCCTGAGGTGCCGACCTAGTATGACGTTGCCCATTTACGCACACTCGAAGTGGGGGATTCCATGCGTCAACGCTTCAACGCCATGTTGTTCCGCGTTTCGGTCTGTTTATCCTGTGCCGCGCTTCTAACCGCTATAGCGACCCCCGCCTTCGCTCAGGTCTTAACGAGCAGCGACCTTTCTCGCCTACGCTCCATCGGCAGCGCAGCGATCTCCCCTGACGGCCACTACATCGCCTATTCGATCACGATGCGCGATCGCCCCGGGCGGCCCTATGGACAACTCTGGGTGATGGACATAAGCACGGCAAAGAGCGTCCGCCTAGGTGGCGAGAACCCGGCCACCGCTCCACTCTGGTCGAACGACAGCAAGTGGATCGCGTTCCGTGGTGAGGAGGGAGACAAACACGGCTTGTTGATCGCACATCCGGATGGGAGTGGGACAATTTTCCTGACCGCGCTGGCCGGCACGAATTCACCGCTCCCCGAAAGGGGCAAGGATGTTGCGTGGTCGCCGGATGGAAAACAGATCGCCTTCGTTTCGTCCACGCCCGGCGAAGGCTCGGATGAAGCCAGCGGCGATCCCATGGTGATCACGCGTTATCTCTACAAGCCGGACTACACCGAAGGCATGACGCGCTTCAACGACAATCAGCGTCTGCACATTTTCGTTGTCGACACCGCTTCAAAGCAGGTGCGTCAGCTCACCCGCGGCAATTACGACGAGCACTCTATTGACTGGTCGCCCGACGGAAAGCAACTCGTGTTTGCTTCCAACCGCGAGCCCAATCAGGACGAGTTCTTTAACTACGATCTGTTCACCCTGCAACTCGCTGACAACAGCATTCACCGCCTAACCGCTACCGAGTATTGCGAATACGATCCGTTGTGGTCGCCCGACGGCAAATCGATTATCTATCTGGGCACGCGCCGAGGCCTCACGGATCGCGAAACCACCATGGAAGACACGCATGTCTGGCTGATGAACGCGGATGGCGGCAATCGCCGCGAAATCGGCAACGTCATTGACAATCGCCAGGGCGCGCCGCAGTGGGCTCCCGACGGCAGCGCCGTCTATTTCACAGTGGCGGAACGCGGCAGCAATCACCTGGTGCGGCTGCCTGTCTCCGGCGGACCGCCCGAATACATCGTCAAAGATGCCGGTGTCGTCTCCGGCTGGTCCGTCGGCAAGAACGGCGCGGTCGCCTACGCGTTCATTACACTCCGTGATGCTTCACAGCTCTACTACAAATCCGGCTCTGCCGCATCGCGTAAGCTCACGGACCTCAACCAGGAACTTCTCGCAGGCAAACCCATCGCCGAGGTTGAATCCTTTACTTTTGTCAGCAACGACAACCGGTTCGAAGTGGAAGCGTTCCTCACCAAGCCCATCGGCATGACTGCCACGTCCAAGCATCCGCTCATCGTGGTGATTCATGGCGGACCGCACGGACAGAATGGTCCCGGCTTTTTCTTCAAGAATCAGGTATATGCCGCGCACGGTTACGCTGTGCTCAATGTGAACTATCGCGGCTCCATAGGGTATGGCCAGAAGTTTGCCGATGCCGTTTTCGGCGACCAGGACGGCAATGAAGGCCAGGATGTTCTTTACGCCGTTAGTGCGGCAGTACGCCGCTACTTGTGGATTGACCGCGAACGCATGGGGATCGAGGGAGTGAGCTACGGAGGTCAGCTGACCGATTGGCTCATCACGCAGACCAATGAATTCAAGGCGGCGATTCCGACCGCGGGGATCGCAAATCTGGTCAGCTACAACTACATGACTTACTACAATCAATACGAAGAAATGGAATTTGGACAATTCCTGCATCAGGGAAACCTGATGGATGTCGCATGGGAGCGCTCAGCGCTGAAGCATATCGCTGCCGCTCATACGCCAACCCTCATCATCCATGGCGAGAACGACAACGATGTTCCCATTGCGGAAGCCGAACAGCTTTTCGTTGCGCTTAAAGATGCGGGCGTCGAGACGGTTTTCCTTCGCTATCCCCGAGAAGGCCATGGCCTCTCAGAGGTCAAACATCAGATCGATGCAACCGACCGATCTATCGCTTGGTACGAGAGGCATTTCCCGAAACCCAGCGACGAAGGCGTGACTAACGTTCAGCCGTAGGCCGAGAGTTTTTATCCGACGGACTTCAGCGCTGGATCAGAAAGCGATGACACTGAAGGCTCCGTGTCGGAGCCCGCCCCAAGCAACGCCGAAGTCTCGCTCAGTGTCGGACTCTACTTCACCCCCAACTGCCAAAATAAAAAAGAATAAGCATCCGTATTCTCCTCGACCTGCTTGCCGACAGGTGTCCCTGGCCCATGCCCCGCCTTGGTTTCAATCCGCAGCAGAATTGGCCGCACTCGGCTCCCCCCATTCGCCGCCGATGCCTGCATCAAAGCCGTCATCTTCTTCGCATGCATAGGATCGACCCGCGAATCGCTATCCGCAGTCGTAAATAAAATTGCAGGATATTCCGTCCCCGCCTTCACATGGTGATAAGGCGAATAAGCATAAAGCCATTTGAACTGCGCGAGATCCTCCGCCGTGCCATACTCCGGAATCCACTGCCTGGCAATCTGAAAGTTCTGGTAATGCAGCATATCGAGCAGCGGCACGTCGCAAACCGCAGCCCGAAACAAATCAGGACGCTGCGTGATCATCGCCCCCACCAGCAACCCGCCATTCGATCCTCCCCAAATCGCAAGATGACCCTTGTCCGTATACTTTTCCGAAATCAGATACTCCGCCGCCGCGATCATGTCGTCAAAGACATTCTGTTTCTTATCCAGCATGCCGGCCCGGTGCCAGTCTTCACCAAACTCGGACCCGCCGCGCAAATTGGCGACGGCGTAAACCCCGCCATGCTCCAGCCACAAATAAATGTCACTTTCGAAGGCCGGCGTAAGGCTGATGTTGAACCCGCCGTAACCCGTAAGCACCGTCGGATTCTGTCCGTCTTTCTTCAATCCTTTTTTAGAAACGACGAACATAGGCACCCGCGTCCCGTCCTTCGAGTGGAACCACTCCTGTTCGACTTCAAAGGCTGCAGGATCAATCGCAGGCGCATCCACCTTAGCCCACAGCGTTGTGGTCCCGCTCTTCAGGTCGTACCGATAAATCGAAGGCGGCATGGTGAACGACTCAAATCCGTAGAAGACCTCGTCGCGGTCCCATTTTCCCTGGCACGCGAAAACGCTGCCGATCGCCGGCAGCGCCAGGTTGCCGAGCAAAGTGCCCCCTAGATCGAAAACTCTAAGTTGTGACGTAGCGTTCTGCTCGTATTGCGCAAAAATCTTCCCGCCCCACAGCTCAGCATCCTTCAAAACTCCGCCTGCCTGCGGAATGATTTCTTGCCAATCGTCGCGCTCATAATTGCCGGCCTCCGCCATGAAGACACGGTAGAGTGGAGCATCTTCATTGGTGACGATGTAAATCCGTCCGTTGTACAGGGTCGCGCTGTAAAGAAAGTTCTTGCCAGTAGTGATGCGCGTGGGCGGCGTGCCTCTTCTCGTATCCATCAAGAACAGCTCAGTCTTGGTCCAGCCCTGCGCCACCGAGATCAGAAGCAGGCTGCCATCGTTGTCCAGACTCACGCTCGGCCAATCCTCCGGATCGCGCCCCTCGCCAAAGATCGGCGGATCGGTCGCAGGATCGGTTCCCAACAGGTGATAGAACACATGCCGGTTGTAGCGCTCTTGCCCCTCCGGAACGTCCCCCTTGTTGGGATACCGCGTGTAATAAAAACCGGAACTGTCGAGCGACCACGCAATGCTGGCCGCCCGCGTGCGCTCAATCGTGTCGGGCAAAATATTGCCGGTCTTGGGATCGATGATGTGGAGCGTGCTCATCTCCGACCCGCTCATCGAAGTCCCGTAAGCCACATATTTCCCGTGCTCAGCGGGATAGAACCAATCCAGGGCGACGGTGCCATCGGCCGCGAGCTGGTTGACATCCACCAAAACGCGGTCTTTTCCGTCGAGTCCTTCACGCACATAAAGCACCGGCTGGTTCTGCATCCCCTCTCGCCGCGTATAGAAGTAATACTTTCCCGCAATCCGCGGTACGCCAATGCTCCCGATGCCAAGCAATTCCGTAAGCCGCTTGTGAATCAAATCACGGCCCGCCAGAGGATCGAGCACCGTGCGCGTATAAGCAATCTCCCCCGCCACCCACTTCTGCGTGTCAGCGCTACTCCCATCCTCGAGCCATCGGTACGGGTCAACAATCTTAGTTCCATACAGATTTTCTGTAAGCGGCCGCATCTCGGCTTTAGGAGGACCAACCGGCGCAGAAGTCTGTGCATAATCCGCAGCCGACATGAAAACCATAAGAGCAGGAAACCAGATCAACCGGAACCTCACACCCATAACCACCTCGCAGCAAATCCGGAACCGGCTAGACTACCAAAACCCAAACAGCAGATGGAGGCGCGATCAAGCGCCATACAGTATTTTCAGACTCTGCAGCGGGATGCTATGATAATCAGGCAAGCGCGCGCACCGCGCACTTCACCACACTCCTCAGTAGCTCAATGGCAGAGCATTCGGCTGTTAACCGAAGGGTTGTAGGTTCGAGTCCTACCTGAGGAGCCATTCTAAAATCCACCCCGCCATACTTCAAGACACTGGGACAGCTCGAAGCTGCTGCCCGACGCTCTAAACGAGGCAATTCGCATTAGCCCTGACGATCCCGATGCTTACGTGCAAATCGGCGTCGTTTACGCTGAACTGGGTCGCTGGCAGGAAGCGCTTGAAACCGGCAGAAAGCTGAGGCAACTTCTTCCCGACGAGGAAATTGGATATTGGGCCATGAGTTCTGCTTTTTGCGAACTGGGGTGTTACTCAGAGGCTATTGATGTCACCGAGGCCAACCTTCGGCAAAATCCAAGTTCCTTGGAAGGACTCGCCTACATTTTCTTGAAAAGTGGCAGGTTCGCTGATGCGATCCCGAGCTACAAACGCGCCATTGAGGCACATCCCGAGGCCGACTACCTCCATGCGCGGTTACCCGATGTGCTTTGCGAGAAGGGCGCGACACAAGAAATAACCAGGAAAGTTGCCCCGATCAGATGAGAAATCGCAACTCCACCTCGCGTCTCTGACAAGCTGCTTGATCGCTGTTTTAGATCCATTTCTGTGCCTCACGCGACGCGCAGATTCTCCAAACAATGCGCGCTAGGATTAAGCACTCGTGGTCAGGTGGTGCGTGAGCCTATAAGGAAGTGCAATATGAGCGAAATGACAGCGAACAGCAATAAGAGATGGATCAGTCCGCCGGCAACGTGGAACACCATAAAGCCGCCAAGCCACGCAACTAATAGGACGACGAATAGTACTGTCCAGATACTCATGAGCCTCCTCCGATCTCAAGTGCTTCGGACCCGCGCACCGGAGTCAGATGAGATCAACCCAGGAAACAGTTGCTAACTTTCGTGTTCTGCGCTCACTCCCAACCAGTCGCCCAGTCCACGAAGGGAATCGACGTAGTCGCAGATGATTTTGGTCGCTCCCACCAGAGGCACAGCCAATATCAGACCCATTGCTCCCCAAATCCACGCCCAGAAGAACAGCGATAGAGTCACCACTAGCGGATTTAACCGCAGACGCTTCCCTACGATTTTCGGGTAGAGAATGTTCATGGTGACAACATGCAAACCAACTACGGAGAGCAGGATTATCGCAATCCTGGTCTTGTCTACGATTCCAATACCTCCGGCCAGCGGAGGCAGTAGAGCCAAGAACACTCCAAGATATGGAATCAGGCTCACGAAACCGCTAATCACTCCCAGAAAATAGAAATAAGGAATGCCCAGAGACCAGAACACAACCGTGCTGATCGCGGCGGCTACAACGCCGATCAGCATGTTGCCCACAATGAAGCTGCGGATCATCGCCGAGATCCTGCCAACCGTGCGGTGTGCGATGAGGCGGTGCTCTTTTGGGAACAACCGCACTGTCGCTGACAGCATATGATCTTTCCAGGTAAGCATGAAATAGACCAGAAAGGGTACGAATGAGATCGCCAGTACAACTTCTCCCAGTGTTCCGGTACCTGCCGAAATCACCTTGGATAGGCCCGGGGCCTCTTGGACTTCAACGGGCAGCGGCTGTTTACCCGGCTTGGGCGGGGTAAAGACAGAACGAGTGCTGTCTTCGATCCTGGTGGTCTGTGCGCGAAAACTCGCAAGATTGTCGCGTATCTTTTCCGAATATTGTGGCAATTGAATCGCGAAGCCGACCGCGCGGTTGTAGAAGAAAAAAGTAAGATTTCCAGCCAGGCATATCAAGAGCGTCACTGCGACTAGAGCGCCAACAGGCCGAGGAAGACGGATTCGACCGAGCCAACCCACCAATGGTTCCAAAACGAATGCAAGCAGAATGGCCACTAGAGTCGTAACCATTACAAGTTTCAACAAATACAGAACGCCAATGACGGCGACACCTGCTATGACAATCTGGGCGACAGAACCAGCTCGAATCGAAGCATGCAGAATCTCTGCCTCTTCAATAACTGCGGCAGTCAAGGGCAGTTCTTGAGCCTCGGACGTGTGGCTTAGCTCTCGATTGGGAGGTGAGGACTCCCCGGGGCTCAACTCTTCCGCCTGTAGGGCTGCTGTCGCCGGCTTCTTTAGGCGCACGGGATCATTCTCGCGATTTCGTCCACATTAGAATCACAGTATTAGGCGACTTGAAGACAACCACACATCGGGTTTTCCATGTACGGGGCAATCTCATTTGTCTTAGCCGAGAGACGAAAAGTTGCCGATCAGACATTTCACAGCGCTTTGCTTGCAAGGCGCATCGTCCTCCTCATCAAGGTCTTTGGCCGATCTACCCCGCAACCTACGCGGCCGACTGCAAGTGGGAGACGGCGACCTTAGCATCTCCTTCTTTACGTCTTCGGGCCGCTGAATGTCTGCGAGTTTCCCATCTCGCAACGAGGCTTTCTGATCCGCCCACCGTGGTGCGGTAATTCTTGGATGCGAATACCTGTATGCGTGTATTGACCCTTCACACACACTGCAATATTTCTAAGAAAGAATTTCAAGCTCCCATATGTTTCTCAAGAAGCCAAGCCAAAACCACTGTCAGCGGTCTGAGCCGCCCGCCGCTCCTGCAACCGCGGGTTCATGGAAAATGCCAGATCTTAAAGGACTTTCGGCCGCGGCTTTAGGGGGCCTAGATCAATCACTAATTAAGGAGCGATATGCCAAAACACAAGACGTTACACGACGCTTTCATCGACGAATTGCGGGACGCCTACGATGCCGAGAAGCAACTGATCAAGGCGTTGACGAAAATGGCTAAGAAGGCTAGATCGCAGAAGCTGAAATCGGCATTCGACAGCCACCTTACAGAAACCCAAAATCACGTGACGCGCTTGGAACAGGTTTTCGAAAGTATCGGCGGAAAGCCGAGCGGCAAGCATTGTGACGGGATTGCCGGAATCATCGAAGAAGGCAAGAATGTCATGGATGAAGACTTTGAAGAGACTGCCATGGATGCCTGCCTTATCGCCGGTGGTCAGCGCGCTGAGCATTATGAGATGGCGGCCTACGGGTCATTAATTGCTTGGGCCAAAGCAATGGGACACGAAGAGGCGGCTGGTCTGCTGGAACAAACGCTGGAAGAGGAAAAGGCGGCCGACGAAAAACTAACGTCCATCGCCGAAACCGGCATCAACCAGCGGGCTGCGGAGATCGCACATCCGCCAGCCCGAAAAGATGTGGCATAAATGTCGCGCCTCAGCCGTAAAAGCCAGAAGAGCTTCAAACAGCATGCAGACGCCAAGGATTCTTCTTGGCGTCCGCATGAAATGAGAAACCCCGATCGCAGTCGCCGCATCAACTCCGAGACGAGGAAGGTCAGATGAGAAGGAAGAGTGGTTCGAGCTCCGCGCCGGCACAGCGGAATACTTCGCGTAAACGTCTCCCCTAATGGGCCTACACAAGGTGAAATCGCCGCCCTCTTACCCGTGACGGACTTTCGGTCGGTGAACCCGCTCTCTCCGTTGAGAGCTCAGGGCGCGGATAAGGTTTACTCATGGAAGCTCGCATGGAAAGGCAAACACGAGGACACTAACCTCCCGAATGCAGTTCAGGAGTTCAGCGCTCACCCTGCGATCTGAAAACTGGAATTCACGCGTTAAACGTCTGAGCCTAGGGTCGGCTGACCCTCGAAATGATCTGAGTCTCGCCTTTCATACAGGGACCGAGGTCAAGTATCCATATGTTTCCTGAGGGATCTTCGAAGGCAACGGACCTGTCTGTAACGCCCTTGAGTTGGCCCCATTCCTCGGGCACGCTACAACCTTTGCCCTCATGCGCGACAGCCTGCTGGGAAAACGCCCATGCCTTAGAGGCCAGGGCCTAGAACTCTTTGAGCCAACATTTCGTATCCTCTATGCCCTCTAAGTTCTGACGGCGTTATGAAAGATTTGCCAGCCCCATTGCGAGAGCACCGCTTGGGTTTTATCAATCGTCGTAGTTTGTTGAAGGCAGCGATCTCTTTTCTTGGAGCGACGAGGTTTGAAGGCATTCTTCAAGCAGCTATAGATGCAGGGACCGGGGAAAAATCAGGGAATACGCCGGCACAGGAGGCTCAGGGAAATATGAATACACAGGATCGAATCGAGTCTTCGTGGCTCACTCGGCAGATTGGTTTTCAACTGGCGCACGAACAATTTCCAGTGCCGGAACTCGTCGAGCTTGGCGTCGCTGCAGATCAGGCTGGATTTGATCTCCTCGCGGTTAGTGATCATTTTCAGCCGTGGCAGGTAAACGAAGGACATTCGGGTCAAGCATGGGTCACGATGAGTGCCATCGGTCAGCGCACGAAACGTATCCGCATGGGGACCACCGTGACCTGTCCGACATTTCGTTATAACCCAGGCGTCGTGGCCGAAGGCTTCGCGTCTTTGGGTCTTCTTTATCCCGGGCGTATTTTCCTCGGCATTGGTTCAGGCGAAGCTCTGAATGAAGAGGCGGCGGTTGGTTCCTGGCCTGAGTGGCCCGAGCGCTCCGAGCGTCTTGTGGAAGCTGCGGAGATCATTCGCCAGCTTTGGCGGGGTCAACAGATCGATCACGCTGGCAGGTACTACAAGGTCAATGCCCGACTCTACGATCCGCCGTCAAAGCCTATTCCTCTCATGATGGCGGGGAATGGTCCGAAGGCGATGCGTCGTTGTGGCCAGTTCGCGGATGGGCTCATCACCGATCCCAAAACCTGGAAGGAACACAAGTCAGAATTCCAAAGGGGAGCGTCTGACGCCGGCAAAGACCTGTCCCGGATGCCGGTGTTCATCGAACAGTATGTTGTGGTCGGAGGTAAGAAAGAAGCGGAAGAAGCAGCGGAGCTGTGGCGCTTCGGCCCGAAGGCATGGAAGCCCTACTTCAATATTCGCGATCCGAAAACGATCCAAGAGCGAGCCGACGCGGAAATTCCTCTGGAAAAAGTGACTGAAGGATGGCCTGTGGGGACCGATCCAGACGTTCACGTGAAAGTCCTCTCTGACCTGTTTGCAAGCGGCGCGACCGGTGTCCATATACATTCCGGCCAACGGGATCAGAGACGAGCGATCGAATTTTATGGCAGGGAAGTCCTGCCCCGTCTAAGAAAAATTGGGGCCGAGGCAGCGTGAATTTTCCCCTTTTCGAAGACCCTCGTCTCAGGCAACCCAAATTCCTTCGCGACGGTCAGATCGATGTCTTGATACCTGGGGCCGCAGGAAACTATTCCGCCCAATCCCCGGGAAGTCCTGGGCGGTGCCTGTTGTCTGCAGCGTGAAGTAAGGGTTGAGTGGATTGGCGGCCGTAACATTGGCCAGGGCAGGGAATTAGTGGAGGTGGGAGGGAGAAAGGCGGACCTGTCGTGGTTGTCTCCGGCGCAGCCGTTGTAGGCGATTGGCCTAATCGGATTAAAACAGGTACTCGCTCCGAGTACAGCGCAAATATTGGTAGCCACCGGGGTCCAAGGGAAGCCGGAGTGAAACTGGTAAATTCCGTTGAGCTGCGCTTGGGTGCTGCCGCTTTCGAAGACCTTCCAATGCCAGATGGACGAAGTGCCGGAGAATGTCGCAGTCTCGTAACATTATCATTCCAACCCGACAATCCCCATAAAAGATGCTGAAAGTCATTTCAGGGTTTGTCGCAGACGGCGCTATCAGTACGGTGAGATTGCCCGGAACGAACAATCGCGCGCTCGCTCCCTCTAACGCGCAAGAGGAGCACGCCATACTGGCGCGAGCTCAGAAGAGCGCCGTTAGAAGCTGAATCGCGCCGTCAATGCGAGCACACGGGCAGCAAGAGCTGACTGAGCCACGCCGAAGTTCGAGTTGTTGATGTTGTTCGAGATGCTGCCGGGGTTGAAGTTCAAATTGTTGAACACGTTGAAGACATCCATTCGCAACTCAAGTTTGGCGTTTTCGCCGAGTACAGGACCGTGAGGCAGGCCAAAACTCTTGGCCAGCGTCATATCCACGTCCCTGTATCCAGGACCGGTGAGGAAGTTGCGACGCGCGACCTGCGGCAGCGCGCTTCCGAACTGGCAGATGCTAGGGGTAGTAGGGCTACATGTGTATGGGGGCGGAAAGGCTGGCGCCGCGAAATACGCCGTGCCGCCCAGCGGATAGTTCAAATTGGGTCCGCCAGCGGCGGGGCCCTTGAAGGTATTGTTGCTGGTGCTGTTGCCCGCGCCGCCCAGATAGAGGGCTGGCAGTGAATTATACCCGCAACTGCCGCAATAGAGGTCTCCGCTCGGCACACTCGCCGTAGGAGTCCAGGGAAACCCGGAGTGCCAATAGAAGATGCCGCTGAGCGTCCAGCCCCCAGCGACTTTTTCCATCCAACTCCTGCTCGCGCGGAAGAGGACCGGCTGCCACATGCTATAAAGCTTGAACGCCTTGCCGACGTTGTAATCCGAGGGTCCGTAATTCAGGCTTGGGTTATAGGGATAGTCTTGTTCGGCGTACGGCCCGGAACTGTCGTCCAGGCTCTTGGACCAGGTGAATTGAGCATCGGACATAAAACCGTGCGAGAACTGATGCTTCACTTCAGCCAGCAAGGCGTTGTAGTTGGCCTTGTCATTAACGGCCCAGTAGTTCCCGCCATTGATCTGCTGGTTCAGGGCGAAGCCGTCGGCCACGGGGGCAGCGTTCGGGTTCTCGTTGAAAAAGAAGTGATGCGATAAGGTCCCGAGATATCCCAACGACATGATCCAGTTGTGTCCCAGATCGTTCTGGATGTCTAGCGAGTAGTGTTCAACGTACATCGTGGGAAGAGTGTTGGGAAAGATTTGCACGCCAACCGCCGCCGAGCCCGCAGGAGGCAATCCATTCGGGCCTAAAGTTGTAATCAGGTGCGGGTTTGCCGGATACCCGAACAGTGAGTGCACGTTGGTCGAAATGCCATAAATTATGTCAGGATTTATTGATGACGGTGAGGCGCTGCTCAAGAAGGGAGTGACGACCAACCCAGGATTGTTGACGATGCTGCTCGAAATGGCAATTTCTTCCTGGTTGTAGTTCAGACCGTAGCCGCCGCGGATTACGATCCTGTCGTGGAATTGACCCGGACTCCAGGCAAAGCCTATCTCGGGCCCGAAGTTAGTCTTCTGCGAGTTCCAGGAATTTCCCTTATGTATCGTGAGGCCGGTCAAGTAAGCCGACCCCGCGCCCGGCGTAGCCACAAACATGTTGCCCTCTTTGGAGGAGAGCGGACTAAAGTAAGAGTAGCGCACGCCGAGATTTACGGTCAGGTTCCTTCGTAGTTTGTAGTCATCCTGAACAAAAAGGCCCCACAGATTCTCGCGGTCGTCCTGGCGAAGCGTCGACGGGGCTCCGTTAGTGGGGTTGACCTGCTCGAATTCGGTAGCCGGCGCATCGTTGAGGAAGTCCCACAGGTTGAAGAAACTGTAACTTGGAATGCCGCAGCCGGCACAATTCTGCAGGTAGGAGAGCCGCGTGAGGTCGCCGCCAAATTTAATGGTGTGGCGGCCGATAATCTTGGTGGCCACATCTTTGTAGGTATACGTCCACTGGTCGTAGATGCTGCCAACATTAGGTCCAAAGGATTTTGGAGTAATGCTGCCGATTGTCTGAATGGAATCCGTAGGAAGTCCAACCGGCGACTGAGGGTTGGATGCGATCTGATTCCAGCGCCATCCGGCTGCGTTCACCCGAGCTTCGTTGAGGAAGCTCGAGGAGATGGTGTGGTTCCAGACTACGGAGAACGCGTCATTGATTTGAGTGTAATGAAAGAGGTTATACGCGCGGGCCGGGCCGTTGAGGTAGCTGAATGACTGTGGCACCCAATAGATCGCAAAGGCGAGGCTATCTTTAGGCGTGATATTGGCGTCGAGGCGCCCGTTGTACTGCACGTGGGTTGAGCTGGAGCTGGAAACGGTTTGGAAGTTCGCAATGTCGGCCGTAGTGCCTAGGGGGCTCCCAGTCGTTCCGCAGCCGGTGCCCGCCCCACCGCAGCCGGGGTTCGTGGGTTGGGTCCAGCCGAGGTCTTGGGTGCCTACCCCCGCGGTCAGGGGCGTTCCGATATTCAGCCCTTGGCCCGGAATCGTTACGCAGTTTACCCCTTCGGCGAGGCCGGCATCGGTGCATGTAGAAGGATTGATGCCGGTTGCAATAACGCCGGAACCAGGAAAGGTGAGGTAGGTATTGGCGATGGGTCCGGCTGCAGATGCCAGAGCGTCAAAGGCCGCCGTATCATACCATCCATTTGCTTGCACGGGTACGCTAGCGGGAGTGCGAACTGTCTCATAGTTGAAGAAAGCAAAGACCTTATTTTTCAAGATGGGGCCGCCAACGCTGCCGCCGAACTGATCAAAAAAGTATGGATCTCTAAGGTCCTTCTGGTTATGGCCGTTGTATCGCTGAGTAGCGTTCAAATTGGGACGGTGCATGGCGAAGAAAAGACTGCCATGGACCTGGTTGGCGCCGCTCTTGGAAATGATTTGTATCTGAGCGCCACTAAAGCGGCTATTCTCGGCGTCATAGCTATTGGAGACGATTTTTACGCTATCGACGGAATCTTCAGATGGCGTAACGACGGTGGATCCGCCCCAGACGGCGCTGGTGGTGCTGATACCGTCAATCGAAATGCCGTTGTTCTGAGCCTGGTTGCCGCTGCTAAGGATCGGCGAAAGGTTTTCGGTGGCAAAGATTCCGGTGTTACCCGCCGACGCCACTGGCTGGGACCCAGTGCCGGGAATGCTTTCGGAGCCGCCGCCACTTCCCTGCGCATTATCACCGAACACACCGGGAGCCAGCACCGTTAGCTTGCTAACGTCCCGTCCGAACGACGGCATATTCTGGATCTGGTTACTGTTGATCGTGCCACTCAGTGTGGCCGTCTCGGTGTCCAGCGCCTGGGTTGTCCCTGAAACGGTTACAGTCATTTGGACTTTGCCCACCTCCAACTGCAAGTTCAGTGAATTGGGCTGCTCGGGGATGATCTGCACTTGCTCCAGCACCTTCTTGGTGAACCCTTCGTGCTCCACGGTAAGCTGGTAGGGGTCAGGCGCGAGCGCGTTGAATTCGTAAATGCCGTTGGCGTCGGACGTAGCCCCTAGGGTTTTGTTTGTTGCGGTGTCCGTTAGAGTCACGGTCGCGCCAGAAACCGCTTCGCCCTGGGGATCAGTAACCGTTCCGCGGAGGGAACCGCGAAACTGAGCCTGTGCAGCTCCAACAAAGAATGTGATTGCCAACACTAGGATTACGGGCAAGGTTCGATGCGGCATAGAGGCTCCTTCGATTGGTAACGGCGCACTCACTAAGTCGATGACCCTTACAAAGGCGGAGGCGAGCGAATCCCAGCCATTTGGCCCTCTAGCCGAAGAAATCCCGCCTTGTTGAGGCGGCGGTTCAGATGACATGATCGAAGCAAAGGTTGTCGGGAAAATGACCGGAGATTCTGCCCGTTAGAGCGAGGGACAGGAAAGAAATGTTCGGCTAGCGCGTCGTGCCGGCAGTGTTTGCAGCTTTATCGTGCTGGAACCCAATCTTATCTAACATAGGCTGAATTTCCGGATTGGACATAAACATTTTCCAGATGAGGCCAGTGCGGTGGTTCTCCACCATGACCACAATCGGAGCCTGGTCGAGGCCCATATAGGTGGGAGAGAACCAATTTCGACCGAGATTGAAAGCATCGCGCGGACCGTATACACCCCAGAGCCGGTCGCCTAGTTCCCGATAAAAGAACTTGAGGGCAGCCATCGAGGCTTCGGGTGTATAGGGAAACGAAGAGAGCGCGCCCGTTGGAGTAATCGTGCCGTCGTCGCTCGCCAGATTGGGAGCGTGGGCGAGATAGCCCAACTGGTCATCGCTTGCCGTCAGTCCCCAATCCTGCGGCCCGTAGCCTTGGAAGTGTCCAGGGTTTGCCTCACAATACGCTAGATTAATGAGCGCTATATTGCGATTGTTCTCAAAGTAATCCGTGTACCGGTCGTGGATGCCGCGGGAATCGAAGCCCATGAACGAGTATTGCGTGAAGAACAGCGGCCCGCCGGTGCCCACGCCCACGTCGAGCTTGATGCCGTAGTAAGTATGGCCGTTTCGATACTGATCTCCTTCGGTTGAGCCAGACCATCCGCTGCGATAGGCAATCGCGGCCCGTGACTGGCCCGCCCATCCCGTGTAGTAAAGATCGGCCGGAACGGCGTGCGTAGGCGACGCAATCGCCAGCAGATAAGTGATCATGGTTTCGTTGAATCCGGTGAGCCGGTGATCGATATACCAGGACCACTGCGGAGACCAATGCCATAGCAGGGCGTCATCTTGCGGGGAGCGCCGGTACCAGTCCCACTCCACGGCCTCCCAGAGTTGGGTAATTCTCCGATAGAGACCCTGCTCATCTGCACTGGCTCCCTTGAAGTATTGGCGGGCGGTCAACAACCCTTCCATCAGAAATGATGTCTCCACCAGATCTCCGCCGTTATCAAACATGCCAAAAACCAACATGCTTTGTGCCGTGTATCCGTTCAAGAAGTGGGGCCAAGCACCGTGGTAGCGTGGCACCTTTTCGAGGAAGTCCAAGATTTGCGTGAGGCGTTGGATGCCTTGCTCGCGAGTGATGAAACCGCGATCAACTCCTACAACGAGTGCCATGATGCCAAATCCGGTGGCGCCCGTCGGGACGATTCGGTCATCTCCGGGAATGTTTTCCATCGTTGCTCCGGCGATGGGATGAGCCCCCTCCCAGTAATAGCGAAAACAGGCTTCCTGCAACATGGTGAGCAGTTCGTCGTCGGATAACTCTCTGGTCGAAGAGCTTGCCACGCTGGAAAAGGCGGATTGGCGGTAAGCGCGGTCGACGGCCCTGATCCGGTAAGCGGCCGTCACCCCTGACCGCCCCAGAAAATCGGTGTAGCGATTGATGCCAGCGGTCTGAATACCGACGGGCTGAAAGTTGTGCCCTCCCATGGAGCGGTAGATCGCATAGCTTTGCAGATCGTTGTCCTCAACTGGGTCCCATCTCACGTCTATGTGCCGGTCGTAGCCTTTAGCCTGCACGTTTTGCGGCGGCGGCAGGGGATTCCTTATCTCGGGCGAGACCGGCGAAGCCGCGCTCCTGTCGTCGATTTTGATCTCGTCGATGATTAAGGTCCGCGGCGTGTCATCTGATGTGTTCTGGCCGAAGTGCACGCTGTGCAGTTTGCGCGGTTGAAAAGGATGAATGGAAGCAGTCGCAAACTTGTCGAGTGCAAGGCGAAGCTGCACCCAGCGTTTGGCCGCCAAGTCGCCGGTCATGCCGTCTAGCTTCAGCGGCGCTGTGAAATCGTGTTCTTCATCCTCCAACTGAATTACCGGCAGGTCGGAGGCAGGGATCGGTTCAGGCGAGTAGCACCACATGTAAAGCGTGTCACCGCGGAAATCGGGAGACCGGTTGCGCATACTGACCGCGCGTACTTCCGTCTCCCAGCTTCCACCTTTTACCGAACGCCATTGCAGGCGCAGTGCGTTAGGAGGGGTAAAAAAAGTCTTTGTGTCGACGGGCAGCCCTCCCGATATCAGCTGTACCGTGCTGGGAAACACCGATCGCCCACTGCTGTAATAGTAGTAGTCAGGCGTGATGCTGTTGTCGAACACTATATGGTTGTAATAGTCCGAGGGCGCAAGGGCTCGGCAAGGCAGGGCTCCCAGGATCAAGAGCCATAAAAACCAAAGAACCAAGCTCACGTCCAAACAGACGGCGAGAGTCTCGCTCCGCCCAAACTTGTACCGCGCCGTACTGAAAATGGAAAACAACTGCCAGTGATCCTGCGCAGATCCGCAGATTCCTACTCGACAACCATCATGGGGATGCATTCGTGGCGACGACGACGGCTACATATAAGAACAATGCGGCTCGCCCGCAAATACGGTAGATTCCCGATTAACCATTTGATCATCTCTGGGCATAAACACCTTCGAGAACGAAAACTCCACCTAACGAGCGATAACGAACAGCACCACCAAGAAGTGATCCCGCTCTGGTTGTCGTAACCAGGCGATTGCATTCATTGAGGAGAATGGCCGATCGAGGTCAATGGAGGTCAATGAGTGTAATAGAGATTATCGCCAGTCATCAGTTCAGCTTCCGGTCGCCATCTTCGTAGATGCCCTTGAAGGTTAGCGGCAAAGAGGCACTATTCGACCACCGTGATCTTGACGAGGTTCGACTCTACAACGCCCGAGCCAAGTTCGGGCGGCATGTCTCGTTCGATCTGTACCGTATACTTGCCTGAGTTGGCTAATTCGTACACGGAGCTCAACTCAATCGTGTCCTGCTGGGTCTCACCGGACTTGAGCACTACCAAAATATTCCGACCGGACTCGATTCTGTTTTTGCGCCCTTCTCTCATCTTGCGGAAAACCTCCGTTTCGGGTACTGGCTTGCCTTGCGAGTCGAGTACCGTTGCCCGGTAATCGAGTGCGGGATTCGTCAGCGCAAAATGAAGCGTATGCCCTGAGTTGTTCTTCATCGTCAAAATAAAGAAAACTGGTTCCGCTTTTTTCCAACTTGCGGTCCCCGGCTGTACTGCATTTTGCGACGGAGTGATCTGAAGAACGAACGCGGACTCTGCATCCTTCCCATGAAGTGTACTGATCCCTATGATGGTAAATAAAGCTCCGAAAATTACGACACATCTTAAGAACGTTCTCACTTCGATCACCTTTAGAGTTCGGGGTTGCGATGAGCGCATTATCACTGAACGGGTATCTAACTGTCGAGAACAGGCGATCACACTCATTGAGAATGCAGCTCGGCCCCTTGGTTAAAGGTCAATGAGTGTAATGCGGATGTTTACGCCAACAATCAGACAGCAAATGTGTTTAGAGGCAACTGTTTCTTGCATTTGGTGATCTGTGTCACAGCTCGTCCTGCCTGGGTGTCAGAGTGCCGGGGATGCTTAATCCCATCGGAGACGTGATCTTGTGCCCATATTGCTTTGAGCGAATGGGCGTAAAGGATGCCGGAACGTGGCTCCTGTCTCCTGGGTGCGGCCACGTGACCGTCCCGAACCACCGCAGCCGGGGCCAGTTCGCGCGAGTGGCAGAGGCTAAAGCGTTTGCAGGAAGTTGACCAAATCCTGTACCTGCTGCCGCGTGAGGCCTATCTGGAAGCGTTGGTTATAGAAATTCACAACTTGCTGCAGGTTGGCAGCTACTCCGTCATGGAAGTAAGGCGCTCGTGCGGCCAACCCTCGCAGAATAAGACCCTTCCCTCGACCGATGTCGCTGCATTGTCCGGTGATCAGCGCTTTGCCGGGATCGGATGTGTAATAGGTATTGCCGGCGAGCGGACCTTGAGTGCAGACCAGCTCGAACACCGGCAAGACCGGCATTTGCAGTTCCTTGAGCCCAGCCAGGATGTTCGGGTCGGTTTCATACTGGGGCGAGCGGCTGGTTCCAATATCCAGCGGCAAGGGGAGCGAGTGATTTCCCACGTTGAAGTTATCGTGACAGGTCGTACAGGTGCCCGTAATCTGCTGATTGCCGGTGGTGAGTCCAGCGACATTGCTGATCGTCAGGGGTTGGGTGTTGAAGATCTGCTCGCCGCGAGCAATCGAGGCTTGCTGCGGATTCCGGGAGTTCTGGAAGGACGTGTAGATCGTAAACACATCGGGCGTGAACGGTTTTCCCTGAGGGTCGGCCCCGAGAGAATCGTTGATTCCGGGATAGTACGGTTGGGTAGACAGGAATTGGGCTCCTCCCTGCGCGTTTTCTGAGAGATCTCCGGCGGCGAAATCAAACAATTGCGCTGAGTTGAGAGCGAGTTCGAAGTTCACGATGTCGCTGAGTTGCGCGGTTGTAGGAGCCTGCCCGGCCTGAGCATGGGTCACGGTCGCGTCAATTGCCTGTTGCGTCAAGTCGGCGTTCAGGTTGGCGGGGAAGGTTTGCGCATTGTTGAGAGGGAGCGTGAGCGATTCGCGTCCATCAAACATGACGGCGCTCAGGAAGCCTAAATTTGTCGTCGGCAACGGCCGGCGATAAACGGAAACGGTCTGTACTCCCTGGGAATCGGTGGTGAGAGCACAACCATACGGATCCTGCACAGCCGTGATCGTGTATTGCGGTGCGGAAGCGTCGGTGCTGTTTGGCGGAACGGTCAGTCCGATGCGAATCAGTCCGTTGTTCAGAACCAGACTGTTGTTTATGGGGCCGGTGGGACAGGTCGAACCATCGATCTGCGCAAACAGCGGATCTTTCCCGCGGCTTGTGAAGTATCGGAATTGGGCATCCACGGCACTCAATCCGAATGCGTTGTTGGGTTGGTGGCAGGTGCCGCAGGTTCTTCCGTTCGTGCCGAGACTCTGAAAGAATGGACCACTCAGATCGACGCTCCCGGTATTGCTGTATGTCCCGGAAAAACCGGTGAAATCGAGAAATGGAAACAAATTGCGAAGATAAACGTCGGCAATCGCGGAGCTCGCGGCGAAGACGACTAGGCCAACAATACAGGTCACGATGCGCAGTCTGCCGCAAACAGCAGCATGAAGGTGCTGACGCACACTTTGCCAGAACGAAACAGCACGAAACTTGTCAGACATACTTAACTCTCCTTCATCGATTTGTGATTCGCCCACAGGCTGACGACAAACTCATGCCCTATCTACATCTTTGGATTTCTGGTCTTTCGCTCTCGGGGGCTCGTCTTCCGGTTTGCTACCAGGTCCGAGACAGTTGAGGAATCGTTTAGCAAGCCTGGTTGCGCCCAGCAAGGACTGCAGATAAATCGCATGAGAGCCGTGCGCGGCGTCGGTCAAGAGACGGGTACTGGATGATGCCTCGGCGCCTTGCTGATTCCCTGCTTCATTGACCAGGACTTTCACCGTGTCGGGCTGCACGAACTCGGGTCGCACCAACTCCACCTCACTCGCACATTTACAGGACATGGATCGGGTAACTTGCTTTCTCTTGATCACCAGAACCTGGTTGGTCTCGATCGTGATTTCCGTGACCACCTTGCGTAGGCTCACCAGTCTTCCTCGTTGCCCGGCGGCGTATTCAGTGGTAGATTGCTTGCCAACTGGGGGTATTGCGCCGCTTCATCCCGCCGAACGCAGTGCAGAATGCATGAGGGCGCATGCAAGAGTCTTCAAAGGGCGGCTCAAAATTTCTCAAAGGTTTTTAATGGAAACGAAACCCAGCCGGATCAAGCACTTGTACGAGTTCGGACCCTTTCGTCTGGATCCTCAAAAAAGGCTCTTAACGCGCGGCACGGACCCCGTCTCCCTGACTCCAAAAGTGATTGAAACGCTGGTAGTGCTGATTGAGAATCGGGATCGAGTCGTTTCAAAAGATGATTTGATGAAGATCTTGTGGCCCGACAGCTTCGTCGAAGAGTCCAATCTCAGTCAAAACGTCTTCGTGCTCAGGAAAGCGCTGGGTGACTCCTCCCAAGAGAGGCGATACATCGTCAACGTACCGGGGCGGGGCTATCAGTTCGCTGAAACTGTTCGTGAGGTCGAGCAAGCGCAACTCGGAGCGCAACTTGGGACAACGCAGGAAGTGGAGGAAACTCTTCGGTTGGAGAGCCGCTCTCGAGCGCGGGTGGTAGTTGAACAAGTTGCTCCACGAAGGGGCCCGATCGGAGTACGGACCGGAATAGTGGTCGCAATTGCGGCGCTGATAGGGGTCGGTGTTCTGGTCTATCGATCCCGGGTTGGGCGGCTCGCGGAGCGAACGGGACCCGTGGTGGGTCTCCCGGCCGTGAAGATGCGGCCCGCGGTCGCGGTGCTTGGTTTCCGAAATCTTAGCGGACGCGAGGATACGAAGTGGCTTTCCGTGGCGCTAGTCGAGATGTTGAACACCGAACTGGCGGCAGGAGAACACCTGCGCATTATCCCGGGTGAGCAAGTCGCCCGTGCCAGCCGCGACGTGCCCTGGGGAGAAGCTGACACCCTTGCCAAAGACTCTCTGCTCCGTCTGCGATCGAACCTGGGAACCGATTACGTTGCGCTGGGTTCCTACACCATTCTGGAAGACGGAAACAAGAGGCGGATCCGTCTGGATCTTCGACTGCAAGACGCGGCTGCAGGAGAGACGGTGGCGGAAGATGCGGTTACCGGCAATGAAGCTGATCTGTTCGATCTAATCTCGGAAGCCGGGTCCCGGATGCGGGAGCGCTTGGCCATTGGCAACATGTCACGCGAGCAGGCCGCTCAAGCACGGTCGTCTTTGCCGTCCAACCCCAAGGCAGAGCGGTTGTACGCGGAAGGTCTGGCCAAGCTTGAAAGCTTTGATGCGCTGGCCGCCCGAGATCTTTTTGAAAAGGCGACAGGCGCCGATCCCAAGCACGCACTCTCGCACTCAGGGCTCGCCGAAGCGTGGGCAGAGCTGGGCTATGACACCAAAGCGCGGGAAGAAGCAGCGAAAGCGTTTGGTCTCTCTCACAACCTGTCGCGCGAGGAGCAGCTTTCTATCGAAGGCCGATACCGGGAATTGTCCAACGACCTTCCGGCAGCAATCGAGATCTACCGCACTCTAAGAACCTTCTTTCCGGACGATCTAGACTACGCCCTTCGATTGGCCAGCGCACAATCGCGCTCCGGCCAGGGAAAAGATGCGCTGCAAACCGTAGCTCTCATGCGCAGTCTTGGCGAACCTGCAAACAAAGATGCACGCATCGACTTAGCCGAAGCTTCGGCGGCCGAGGCTTTAAGTGACTTCAGGCGCAGCCAGCAGGCCGCCGTCGCGGCTGCTACACGAGCTGATGCTCAAGGGAGCCATTTGTTATTGGCCGTGGCCAAGTCGAGAGAGGCATGGGCTTCGGTACGTCTGGGAGATACGGATCGGGCATTCGCAGCTTACTCGAAAGCGCGTCAGCTCTGGATTGCCGGCGGGAATCAGCGGAGCGCCGCTGCTGCTCTGAGTGGAATCGCTAATCTGCTGGGGGACAAGGGGGATTTCGTAGGTGCTCGGAAGGCGTTCGACGAAGCCCTTCTTGAATTCCGCAAAATTGGCGATATGGGGAATCTGGCCTCTTGTTCTCACAATCTTGGAGTGCTCCTGACACAGCAGGGAGATTTACCGCAGGCGAGAAAGCACCTGGAAGAAGCGCTATCCCTTCAGCGCGCGATCAAGAATGAACGTGGAGTAGCCAGCGACCTCGACGATATTGGAAACGTCATGCTAAGTATGGGGGACACGGCGAACGCACTCCGAGTGAAGGAGCAAGCTCTCGAAATATTTCGCCGCATCGGCAACAAGTTTGGCGAAGGCGTTACAACGTTGAATATGGGGGAGGTTCTTTTTGCGCAAGACCGACTTAACGACGCTCGCACAAAATATGATGAGGCCATGGCAGTGGCTCAACACCTTGGTAGTAAGCGCGAACTCGGATACTGCCTGGCGGATATAGCCGGCATTCTGATTGCGCAAGACCGGCTGGATGAGGCACGAACTGCTGCGGAACGCTCGATAGAGGTACGCAAAGAGATCCACGGAGAGGTTCAACTGGCGGAGAGCCAAATCCGGTTAGCCCAGGCCCTCTTGGAACAAGGCAAACCCGCAGAAGCAGAACCCCTGGCTCATTCGGCCGCCGCCGTTTTCGATAAGCAGGACGCTTCCGGCGACGCTTCTCTTTCGTATTCTGTTTTGGCTCAACTTCTCATGGCTGAGGGAAAGCCTCAGGAGGCCCAAGCTGCGGCGAACCGAGGACTAAGACTCGCGCGGGCGAGTGGGGACGTCTGGATGCGTTTTGAGTCTGAGTTGGCAGCCGCTCGCGCGAAAGAAGCCACTGGGAAGCTATTCGAAGCCCGCGAGGAACTGGCCCCGATCTTAGTTCAGAGCGCTAAGTTTGGATCTGCGGGCTATGGGTTGCAGGCTCGCCTGCTCCGCGGAGAGATAGAAGCCAAGTCAGGCCAGTTTTCTGCCGCTCGCGCCGAATTAACCGCGGTCAAGTCCGAAGCTCAGCTTAAGGACTTCCGGTTGATTGCCCGCAAAGCAACAGCAAGCCTCGCAAATCTTCCAAGGTAGCGGCTCTCTTTCGTTTCCACCGCAGTCAGAGGGCGTCAGTATGAAATCTGTTATAGCTAGCAGCGCAGATCCGTCGGGCCACGTGCGTCCGGCTTTTGGTTGGTGAAACATCCCGACATTGTTATGGAATCATTACACTCATCGACCCGGATCCAGTCCAATCCTCAATGAGTGTAAATGTCTGTTTAGCGACCACACATCGCGGACGATTTCCCATTCTTTTCGTCGCGATGAAAAAGGGCGGCCTTCAATCTAGTTGGTACTGGGACGGAGACATCGCTATGGATTGTCGTGGACAGGGGAAACGTGACAAGCCCCCAGCCCAAGCCACGTTGAAGTAAAATCCAGGTTACAGTCATTGACGGCGAGTGCCTGCATGGGTAACCAATTCTCACGACTTCGGATGATCACCGTTCCGAATTTACCGTGAACCCCGAGATGGATGTACGATCGCGAACGCCCTTGGAGTAGGAAAGAGGAGGTTCCGGTTTAATGGGCGCTGAGTGTCAGTCGATTCGCGGCCAGCGAGAGATACTGGAATCTGCGTGAGCAGGCAATCGTTAGGATTGTCAGGAGCAATTGTGAGTCACGATAGTTTTATTCCAGTTGCAACATATGCAAGGTCGCGAAACGAACTGGCCGAGCGCGGGTTCAGTCGTCAACCGCTCAGAGTTGATATAGACATAGCGCGCGCGCTGGAAGGGTTGTCCCATGCGGCCTGGTCGCTGCCGAAGGACAAGTACTACGACGGAGGCGAAAGGTATCGTTCCCTAAATCGTCTCCGAGCCGAGATCGTTGAGGGCGGCGTAAAAGTTTGGTTGACAGAGGAGAATGCGCCCTATCTGCAGCTAAGAAAATACAACCCGACGCTTGGCGACCGGCCGCGAGAGTACGCCCCTTTGCCCCCGGCGATCGCCGGTTCTGTAGGACTTCGTAAGATGATTGCTTACCACCTTCATCACTTGCCACTGTCGGCCGTGGGTACGAGGTATTTGGTCAACAGCCATCTAATGCGGTTTGCGGCTACGCCGGGCCGACCGTGTGACACGAGCCCACCGGGCTTACATAAAGACGGAGAAAAATACATCGCCACGCATCTACTGGGCCGCTGCGGAGTTCAGGGGGGCGAAGTCGTCATAACCGACAATGACAAACACGAATTGGATCGCTTCACGATGCGCGAAACGGGTGAGTGTTACGTCTTCGACGATGATCGTATCTGGCACATGTTGACGCCAGTGGCAGTACTGGAAGGCAATCAGTACGCTTACCGTGACACCCTGGCATTCGATATGCTCCCAGAGGGCTGGAAACCCGCGGAGTGATCCGGAGCTACAACGCAAAGCCGGCCCCCCGGCTGGGAAGTCCTGAAGTGGTGAGAATCTTGGAAGCCAGGATCACGACTCAGGATATCGCCATAGCACTCATTCATCCGTTTAGTTTTCATGTGGACGAAGTAGCAGTTTTCGCTCGCGTTGATGAGACGCATGCGGCTCTGTTGTCACTCAAAAGCTGCTCAATTGTCTCCACAGCGACTGGTTTAGAGTAGAAGTAGCCCTGTGCCAGTTCGCAGCCAATATCCTTGAGCAGGTCAACCTGCGCTTGAGTTTCAACACCTTCTGCGACGACCTTCAATCGGAGGCCATGGGCGAGCATGACAATGATGCGAACGATTTCGTGGGTTGCGAGGTCGGTGTCTATACGCGAGATGAAGGCACGGTCGATCTTTAGAGTATCGACCGGGAAGCCTTGCAGGCGGCTGAGGGAGGAGTAGCCGGTGCCGAAGTCGTCGATGTCCAGACTGACGCCGATCGCCTTTAACTCGGATAGCACAACGGCAGACCTCTTGGCATCGCCCATGGCGATCGTTTCTGTGATCTCCAAGTTGACACACCTCGGATCCAGTCCTGTCTCCTGCAAAGTCTTGGCAATCTGAGAAGCCAGCTCCGGTTGCGCAAACTGTTTGGGCGTGATGTTTACATTGAGCGTGAGGGGTGGATCGGAAGGAAAAAGCGCCTGCCAGGCACGGAGCTGCCGGGAAGCGTCGTAAAGCAGTTGACGATTAATAGGCAAGATGAGTCCGGTCTCGTCTGCAACCGCGATGAATTCTCCCGGCATGACCAGACCTTCGGGACGCTGCCAGCGACTGAGGGCCTCGAACCCTACGATCTGGCCGTTGAGCAATGACACGATCGGCTGGTAGTGAACGCAGAGTTGGTTTAACTCGATAGCTTTGCGCAGGTCAGTTTCGAGCTGCAAGCGTTTGATGGCACCGGCATGCATCGCATGGTCGAACACTTCACAGTGTCCCTTGCCAGCGCTCTTGGCACGATACATGGCAATCTCGGCATCGCCCAGGACGTCCTGCGCCTCCGCCCCGGCATTGCCACTGAAAGCAACACCGATGCTTACGGTCAAGACGATCTCTTGATCATTCAAGTCAAAAGGAACGGCCAATTTCTGCTGAATGCGCTCGGCGACGCGAATGGTGTCGCTAGGGTCATGAAGCTCCTCGATAAGGACGATGAACTCGTCACCTCCGGGCCGCGCTAGCGTGCTCTCGCCCGCGAGGGGCCCCGCAGTGCCACCCAGGCGGGGACGTGAAATGGTGTCGGCGCCGCGAAGGCAGATGCTTAAACGCTGCGCCAATTGGATGAGCAACGCATCACCAGCAGCATGGCCGAGACTGTCGTTGATTACTTTGAATTCGTCAATGTCAATGAAAAGCACAGCGAATCTGAAGTCGGAGTGCCGTCGCGCCTGAGTGATCGCACGTTGCAGTCGATCGAGAAAGAGTGCGCGGTTAGGCAGATTGGTCAAGCCGTCGTGGAAGGACAGGTGGTCCAGCTTTTCCTCGGCCCGCTTCCTCTCCGTAATGTCACGGTTAACGATGACCAGACCTTCAGTCTCGCCTTCCGGGCTGCGAATCGCGCTGGCAGTTGACTCAATAAAGCGCCAGGAGCCGTCTTTATGGCGAATGCGATATTCGAGGCGTTCACCCCGGCCGGTGTTGCGAGCTTTTTCCGCAGCTTCGAGCACGCGTGCTCGATCCTCAGGATGGATCTGATCCATAGAAGAAGTAGCTGCCAGTTCTTCGGCGCCATATCCTAATATTTTTTGATATGCCGGACTGTTATATAGGCGCTGTCCGTTGCGGTCGACGACGGCAATCATGTCCGCGGCATTCTCCGTAATCAATTGAAACAGACGTTCGCGCTCCCCCAACTGGCGGCGGATTCGCTGCAACTCACGCTGCTGGTAAACCGTGTAAATATCGAATAGCAGAACGAGAGCGGCCAGTCCGCGAACCCATTCTTTGAGATTCAGCGAATAAACGCCGTCGGTAGGTAAATGAAAACCCGGAAAGGTTAACGAAAGGATACCGAAGGTCAGGACCAGGGTGACGGCTACGGCTGAACCCCAAAGCCACCACTCCCGGCCCTCGACTTGCCGCATTCGGAGGGACGGCGGCTTTGGGCGCTCGGACGGAGATTGTGAACTCACAGCGATAGCCGCCTAGTCTAGACGATTGAGATTCTGGGGATGAGCTAATTCTAGACAAGCGGCGACCGATGGAAAGTTACCAAAGTCCGATTTTCGGATCTTTCCCGTAGCGCCTCACAGTAAACTCACGGGAGATCTTACACCGAAGGTTTGCCGCTCAGTTAGTTGTGAATGACGACTTACCGCTTTTACCGCCCCTATCCTTCGCCAGTCGTTGACAACGTCGTTTCCGTTTCAAAAGCGACGCGGTTACGCCCTTGACGCTTTGCGGCGTATAGAGCTGCGTCTGCACGAGTCACCAGGTCATTAAAATCGGGACGTGCCGTTGCGGGGATGCCCGCAATTCCAAAGCTCGCGGTGGCACCGAAAGTGCGGCGCCCAATGGTGAACTTCTGGGCTGCAAACTGCTTGCGGATACGCTCAATTGCAATGGCGGCATTTTCCTTTTCCACATGTGTGATGACCACCAGAAATTCTTCGCCTCCAAGGCGTCCGCAAATGTTTGAACTGCGAGTGTTGGACTTGAGAATCTCGGCGAAGCTCTTGAGCACGATGTCTCCGGCATCATGCCCGTGGGTGTCATTGATGCTCTTGAAGTGATCCAGGTCGGCCATGACTACCCAAACGGGGAAATCGTGACGCATCGCCGCGCTGAGTTGGCGCCCTGCCCAGAAATCGATGGCACGGCGATTGGGCAGGCCGGTAAGCGAGTCGGTGAGAGCCATCTCTTCCAGTTGTCGATTTTTGTCCTGGACTTCGCGGTGGAGATCGACAATACGGCGGCCGACCCTTACGCGGGCCTGCAGTTCTCCAGGATGGAAGGGTTTAGTTAGGTAGTCATCGGCCCCGGCGGCCAGACCCTCAATCACTTCCTCTTTGTCGGTGTTGCCGGTAAGGAGGATGACGTAAGCGTAGGTCTCTTTGTGGTCTCGGCGGATACGCTGGCACAGTTCAATGCCGCTGATGTCGGGCATGCTCCAGTCGGTGATCACAAGTGCAGGCTGGTGTTCGATAAACAAATCCACGGCTTGACGGCCAGTTTTGGCAAACAGAATGGTGTAGTGCTCTGTTGCAAGCGATTGCTCGACCAGTTTGCGATATACCGGGGAATCATCCGCTACCAGGATCTTCAAATCGCGGGTACAGGAATCCATCGTTCAGCCTCGTGTCGCTTCGGTTCGTGAACAACTGGCTTGAGTGAAAGTTATCATGAGAAGCAGATCTCCGTCATTGGCACAGGTGAGGCCTCGCAAACCGATGGTCCCCAGGGCTCTGCTCGGTTGCGCTTGCAGACTGGAACAGCCTGTCCCTGTCTATAGCTTATAGGGTTTTCGAGGCACAATTCCGCGCGCTGTGTCCCCCTCTTGTTACGAAATCCGAACAAGACCAATGAAATGACTTAGGTAATTAGCAGTTACTAACCTGTTGTGTAACGCTGGGAGAACCTTAGCTGTTGAAGTTAGTAGGTATTCGATGTTTAGTAAATCCATGCAGCCTGTAACGGGCACGATCTTAGTCGCTGACGACCAGGTGTCCAACCGCGAGCTGTTAGAGGAGTTGCTCACCGCAGAGGGATTCAAGGTTGCAACAGTTTCAGACGGCACAGCTGCTTTGGAGCAGTTGTCTATCGTTCCGATCGATCTGGTGATCCTTGACGTCATGATGCCCAATCTGAATGGCTTTCAGACTTGCGAGAAAATCAAGGCCAATCCTGAAACTTATTTAATACCTGTAATTCTGATTACGGCGCTTTCTGACAAACAGGATCGCATTGAAGGTATCAAGGCGGGAGCTGATGACTTCCTCACTCGTCCCGTGGACCGTACCGAATTGCTTGCACGGGTGCGCTCCCTCCTCAAACTCAAACTCCGTACGGACGAGCTTGAGCGCGCGGAATCCGTGCTGTTCACCCTTGCCCGGAGCATTGAGGGGAAGGATCCTTACACGCACGGACATTGTGAGCGTTTGGCCGAGTATTCAGCTTCTTTGGGAGAACATCTCAAACTGCCAGAAGATCAGATTACTGCTCTCCGGCGTGCTGGCGTCGTGCACGACATCGGAAAGATCGCAATACCCGACGCGATTATCTTGAAACCGACCAGCCTTTCACCAGACGAATGGAAACTTATGCGCGAGCACCCAGTGGTTGGGGAGCGCATCTGCGCGCCGTTGAAGTCCTTTCGCTCCGTACTGCCAATCATTCGCCATCATCACGAGAAATTCGACGGCTCCGGATATCCAGATGGACTTAAAGGGGAAGCTATACCGATCACGGCCAGAGTGCTGCAGATCGTGGATGTGTACGATGCGCTTACGACGGTGAGGCCTTATAAACCCGCCTTCTCCATCACTGACGCGTTGCAAACGATGAAGATGGAAGTAGCCAAGGGATGGTGGGATGCGCAGATCTTCAGCCTGTTCGAGCAGTTTATCAAGAGCGGCACGGCTGATTTTCTATCGCGCGGCGCGGTGGCAGGAGCTAAGAGCTAGAAATAGGGACATTTGTCGACACGGATGGGAGCAGTTAATGAACATGCGAGTAGGCACTGTTACCAACGCCCGGAAGGACTTTGCTGCTGCGGCGGTGGATGCAGGCGCGTGTCGCGTGGTGATGTTCAGGCAGCGCTCTGCTCTGATCCTCTTGCTTGGGCTTGCAGGGATGGTGAACCTCAGTTTCGCCGCTCCACAAGGAGACCAAGCCATTGGCGAGCCCCTCAAACAATTGAGCTTGGCGGACCTGGGCAACGTAGTAGTGACGACCGCGTCCAAAGAGCCGGAAGAAGTCTGGAAAACGCCTGCCGCAGTCTTCGTGATCACCCAGGACGATATTCGCCGATCTGGCGCCACTAGTATTCCCGAAGTCTTGCGGCTGGCGCCAGGAGTTGAGGTGGCGCAAATCGACTCTGATCACTGGTCGGTAGGCGTTCGAGGATTTGCAGCCGGACTGTCTAGCAAACTGCTAGTCCTGATTGACGGACGGAGCGTCTACTCGCCCTTGTATGCCGGAGTCTTTTGGCAAGCCCAGGCTACTCCGCTCGAGGACATTGAGCGTATTGAGGTGATTCGGGGGCCCGGCGGCACAATTTGGGGAGCCAACGCCGTTAATGGGATTATCAACATCATCACCAAGAGCGCGAAAGATACCCATGGCGCGCTGGCGTCAGTGGGCGGGGGCAATGTTGATCAGGGCACCAGCGGCTTTCGCTACGGGGATGCGAACAGTCGGGGGTTCAACTACCGCGTCTACGGCATGGGCTTCGACCGCGGCGGTGAGTTTCATCCGGCAGGCCCAAACTTCGATGAATGGCGAATGGGTCAAGCAGGGTTCCGGACAGACTGGGATGGGGGCGCTCGCGATACGTTCACGTTTCAAGGCGACATCTACCGTGAGGGCGCTGGCGCGGTGAACTCATATGCACTTTATTCACCTCCCTCTGAAGTCAACGCCTACGGCACTGCGGACTTGACGGGAGGAAATCTCCTCGGCCGGTGGAAGCGCGCTTTGAACGACGGATCGGACTTCCAGGTTCAGGCCTACTTTGACCGCACGAACCATTTCGAACCTGGAATCGGAGAGACTCGGAACACTTTCGACGTCGACTTCCTCGATCACCTGATACTGCCGGGGCAGCAAAACTTTCTTTGGGGACTTGGGGTACGCGTCAGCCCAGCGAATTTCATACAAAGCGTCCCCTCGGTCAACTTCCTGCCCCAGAAGCAGACGGACTTGATCTATAGCGGTTTTGTGCAAGACGAAATTGCTCTCTTCAATCACCGGCTCTTTGTAACCTTGGGAACGAAACTCGAACATAACAACTACACAGGTTTCGAGGTGCAGCCGAGCGGGCGTCTCTTGTGGAACCGGACACCGCGAGAGTCCTTGTGGGGCTCGGTCACCCGGGCGGTTCGAACTCCGTCGCGTTTCGACACAGATCTTGAAGACACAGGTTATGCGGGCACGACCTCGGGCCTGTCCTTATACACGCAAGTCAACGGCAACCCCCAGTTCCAATCGGAGGAATTGATTGCTTATGAAACCGGCTATCGAAGGTTGGTGACGCCCCACACTTATGTGGATGTGGCGTTGTTTTACAACGACTACAACGATCTTCACAGCTTTCAGTTGGGTGCTCCAGTCATCGAGGCGTCGCCTTCGCCAGCTCTGGTGATTCCAGTGCTCACAAGCAACGGAATCCATGGCAACACCAAAGGATTCGAAGTGTCGCCAGATTGGAAACCGGTGAA
>Ga0209693_10000075_pt1 | contig 36245 bp, 35 predicted proteins | sample HubBroMetageWRM3_FD_188345 | JGI IMG/M metagenome (GOLD analysis project Ga0209693, IMG submission 188345) | Warmed soil microbial communities from the Hubbard Brook experimental Forest, New Hampshire - Hubbard Brook CCASE Soil Metagenome WRM 3... | ecosystem: Environmental > Terrestrial > Soil... | reverse complement strand
GCGCCGCTCCTCCTCATCGCTTCGCTCTGCATCGTCGCCGGCGCAGGTCATGGGCGCCGCTCCTCCTCATCGCTTCGCTCTGCATCGTCGCCGGCGCGGTGCGGATCCCATCCGTCCGTCCACTGCCCGTGTGACAACCAGTGTGCCGCCAGCTCAGCGCGTTCGCGCAGCTTCGCTGGGTTTTGCAGGTCTATGTCAGTGCCGAGAAAGTTGATGTGCCCGATTTTGCGACCAGGGCGCTCAGCCTTGCCGTAGAGGTGGACCCGCGCGTCGGGCATGCGCGCATACAAGTGGTGCAACCGCTCGTCTATCGTCATCGTCGGCTGGTGCGCGGCGCCCAGCACATTGGCCATCACCGTCACGGGCGCGATGGCGTCGGTATCGCCGAGCGGATAGTCCAGCACCGCCCGCAGATGTTGTTCGAATTGGCTGGTGCGCGCGCCGTCCATGGTCCAGTGTCCGGAGTTGTGCGGTCGCATCGCGAGTTCGTTGACCAGCAGTGCACCGCCAGTGGTCTCGAACAGCTCGACCGCGAGCACGCCGACGACACCGAGTTCGACGGCCAACCGCAGCGCCAGCCGCTGCGCCGCGGCAGCCACATGGTCGGGCAGCGCCGGCGCGGGGGCGATCACCAGCACACAGATCCCGTCCCGCTGCACCGTCTCCACGACCGGCCACGCCGCGCCCTGACCGAACGGCGAGCGCGCCACCATCGCCGACAACTCGCGCCGCAGTTGCACTCGCTCCTCGATCAGCACCGAAACCCCGTCAGCCAAATATGCGCCGGCGATCTCGCGGGCGTGGGCCAGGTCGCGGGCCATCTGCACGCCCCGGCCGTCGTACCCCCCACGGACGGCTTTGACCACGATCGGGGCTTCTTTCGAACGCGCGAAGGCGTCTATCTCGTCGAGGTCGGCAAGGCTGTCGATACCGGCGTAGCGAGGCACTTCGGCGCCCAGCGCCTCCAACCGCCGCCGCATCACGAGCTTGTTCTGGGCGTGCAGCAAAGCTTGTGGCGGCGGCGCCACATTGACGCCTTCGGCGACCAGCTTCTCCAGCAGCTCGGTTGGAACGTGTTCGTGGTCGAAAGTCAGCACGTCGGCCCCCGCAGCGACCCTGCGTAGGTCTTCCAGATCGGTGTGCGAGCCGATCACAACATCGGGGGTGACCTGCGCAGCGGGTTCGTCATCAGCGGTGGCCAGCACCCGCAGGCTCTGCCCCAGCGCGATCGCGGCCTGGTGGGTCATCCGGGCAAGCTGACCACCGCCGACCATCGCGACAACAGGTGCAACCAGTGGGCTGCGGGTACTCGGCACGGCCATCATGTTGTCACGGTCACTCCCCGCGTGTTGAGCGGCCGTGACGCCCGATCGTTATGTACCATTTTGCGCCGAATTCGCGTCCGTCCGTACACTCACATGTTGTGTCCTTTGCCGATGCCACAATCGCACGCCTGCCCGGGGTCATTCAGCCCTACGCCGAACGCCACCACGAACTGATCAAATTCGCCATCGTCGGCGGCACCACATTTATTATCGACTCGGCTATTTTCTACACGCTGAAGCTGACAATTCTCGAGCCCAAGCCGGTAACGGCCAAGGTCATCGCCGGAATTGTCGCGGTCATCGCGTCCTACGTGCTGAACCGGGAATGGAGCTTCCGCAATCGCGGCGGGCGCGAGCGTCATCACGAGGCACTGCTGTTTTTCGCGTTCAGCGGTGTCGGGGTGCTGCTGAGCATGGCACCTTTGTGGTTCTCCAGCTACATCCTGCAACTGCGGGAGCCGATGGTGTCCCTGACCATGGAAAACATCGCCGACTTCATCTCGGCCTACATCATCGGCAACCTGCTGCAGATGGCGTTCCGCTTCTGGGCGTTCCGGCGTTGGGTGTTTCCCGAACAGTTCGTCCGCAACCCGGAGATCGCGCTGGAATCCGCTCTTACCGCCGGCGGTATCGCCGAAGTCTTCGAGGACACCCTCGAGGGCGGCAATGTCACCCTGCTGCGCGCCTGGCGCAACCGGGCCCGCCGCGCGGATTTGGCTCGGGCACCTCAGCTGGGCGACTCCTCCGAGCCCAGGGTGTCGAAAACTTCGTGATACAACAGCGCGTGCACGTGGCGCAGGCGCGGAATGTCGTAGAACTCCAGCGGATCTTGTGACGCCGACTCGATAATCAGCGTCCCGGTGCGAAACAGGCGCTCCAGAACCCGGTCCCGGAACTCCACACTGTTGATCCGTGCCATCGGGATGTCGATCCCGGTGCGGGTCAGCACACCGTGCCGATACATCACCCGCCGATTGGTGACGACGAAATGTGTGGTCACCCAGCTCAGGAAGGGCCACAGGGTCAGCCAGCCGACGATCACCAGCCAGACCCCCCAGATGACCCCGTAGATCACGTTCTTGGCGACCTGCTCCCAATGCGTCGAGTTGACGTACCCGGAGCCGAACGTCGCCAGCCCGGTCGCCAGGATGAGAACCAGGGCGGGCCAGATCAAGCGCTTCCAGTGCGGATGGTTGTGCAGGATCACCTGCTCGCCCGCGGCCAGGGCATTATCCGGATAGCTCATGTTCGCGACACTAGCCCTCATGAGCCGTGAGTAAGCGTGTTAGCCGTCGTTACCTGGGGAGCCCGGGCCGAGCCGAAATTAGCGTAAATGCACCACGTCACCGGCGGAAACCACGACAGTCTGGCCCTCAACCTCTAGGCACAGTCGGCCCTGGTCATCGATGCCGCTGGCGGTCCCGACGAGTTCTTTGCCGCCGGGGAGGTACGCGCGCACACGGGAGCCGATGGTCAGGCTGCGCGTCCGGTAGTCGGCCGCCAACTGCCAGTCGGCTCCACGTGCGGCCCGCCAGCTGAGGATCCGCCCCCCGAGCTCTCGCAGCAGCCTGCGCACAAGTTGGTCGCGGTCGGGCGCCGCCACGCCGAGGTCGAGCAGTGAGGTGGCCCCGGGTCCGTCGACCTCCTCAGGGGCCTGAGTTACGTTGAGCCCCAGACCGATTACCACAACCGGTCGTGCGACCTCGGCGAGGATCCCTGCCAGCTTGCCCCTACGGTCAGGGACACCGGCCAGCACGTCGTTGGGCCACTTGAGGCCCACTTCGACCCCGGTCCCTTCAATCAGAGGGGCCACCGCGTCAACCACCGCCACACCAGTGGCCAGCGGCAGCCAGCCCCAGGCCGAGGCCGGGATGTCGGCCACCCTGACACCGACCGACATCGTGATCTGGGCTCGCGGGGAAGCCGACCATCCGCGTCCGTGACGTCCGCGACCGGCGGTCTGGTGCTCGGCGATCAACACCGCTCCATCGATATCGACGCCCGACGCGGCCCGTGCCAGCAGGTCGGCATTGGTGGATCCGGTCTGCGCGACGACGTCGAGGTGCCGCCAACCCAACCCGGTCCCGACCAGCTCGATGCGCAGTGCGGCCGCATCCAGCGGCGGCCTCAGTAGATCCCGATCCATCACCGCCTAGTTTAGAACCGGCGCCGATCCCGCATGTCGATCGCGGCCAGGTGACTGGGAAACAATCGCGGGCGGCGTAGCTCGCGGCGAGCGGGGTCAGCGGCTGACACGCCGTGGCAGGCTCCTGAGAATCCTCTGAGGCCGCTGGTCGACACTGTCGGGCGGGCGCGGGTCGAATCCAGCCGCCGAACCCTTTAAGGTCGAATTCCTGCAACCGCCCTGGCCTAATCAGGAGGATCAGCAGATGAGCGGTGCTGTCGAGGGGGACGCCGTTTGGGCGTTACCGCCTGACCGAAATGCTGGGCCGCGGCGGCATGGGTGAAGTGTGGCGGGCGTATGACACGGCTGCCAACAACCGGCCTGTGGCGATCAAATTGTTGCCGCCGCATTTAGCTGGCGACGACCTGTACGTGGCGCGGTTTGGCGGGAAGCCGATGCAGCGGCCCAACTGAGCGACCCGCACGTTGTTCCGATCCACAACTACGGAGAAATCGATAACCGGCTCTATGTCGACATGCGGCTCATCGAAGGCCGCGACCTGGCCAAGGTGCTCGACGACGGGCCACTGCCGGCGCACCGGGCGGTCCGCATCGTTGAGCAGGTGGCCAGTGCGCTGCGCGCCGCGCACAAGATTGGTCTGGTGCACCGCGACGTCAAGCCGTCCAACATTTTGGTGGCCGAGAACGATTTCGCGTATCTGATCGACTTCGGTATCGCCCGCGCCGCCGATCAGACCAGCCTGACCGGTACCGGGGCCATGATCGGCAGCCCGCACTACATGTCCCCAGAGCGTTTCCGGGGGGCTGACGCCGATGCCCGCGCCGACATCTATGCGTTGGCATGTGTGTTGTACGAGTGCCTGGCCGGCAGCCGTTCGTTTCCGGGTGAATCTTTCGAAAGCCAGATGACCGCGCATTCGATGGACCCGCCGCCACGCCCGTCGAGCACCGATCCCCGCGTGCCGCCGCATTCGATCCAATCATCGCCACCGGGATGGCCAAAGACCCCGACCAGCGCTATACAACCACCGTCGAGTTAGCCGCCGCCGCCCACGACGCCATCACCGAGCCGAATCCGCGACCGCCCGTACAGGATCTGCCGCACACAGAACCCGAACCCCTACCAGATGTCACCGCCATCGACGCGGGCCCGCCGCCGGCGACACCGTCCTGGACTATCCCGATACCCTGCCACCTCAACCGCTTGTCGGTGGGCCGCTGGATTCGACCATGCTCGCGACGACAACACCGCACCAGCCCGTCTCCGGCGCCCCCCCAGGCCCGGCGGCCGCTGCTGAAGCGCATGAGCCTGCGCGCCCGGATCGGCGTGGGGGTGGCGGTGGATGGCGCCGGCAACATCTACGTCACCGACAGCGGCAATCACCGGGTGCTGAAGCTGCCTGCGGGGGGCATCGGCTGATACCCCACGTCACTGACCACAAGGCCGCGGCGCGCGAGCGCGCCGAGCGTAACCGCACCGCGAAAAGTCGGGCTTAGCTTCAAGGGGTCGATGCAAGTGCTTACGCTCGCGGCCAAAACGGGGCTAGGTGTGGGCTAGGTGGGCAGCCGGCGGTTGATCAGCAGCGCCGCCAGCGCAGCCAGCGACAGCCCATCTTCGTGTGGCTTGATGCGGGTGTGACGACAGCCGCGGCTAAGCTCGACACCCATGACAAGCGTTACCGACCACACCGCAGAACCGGCCGCCGAGCACACCATCGACATCCACACCACCGCGGGCAAGTTGGCCGAACTGCACAAACGCAGGGAAGAGTCGCTGTATCCGGTCGGTGAGACCGCCGTCGAGAAGGTGCACGCCAAGGGCAAGCTGACCGCCCGAGAGCGCATTTACGCCCTGCTGGACGACGACTCGTTCGTCGAACTCGACGCACTGGCCCGCCACCGCAGCACCAACTTCGGCATGGAAAGCAACCGCCCGCTCGGCGACGGCGTGGTCACCGGCTACGGCACCATCGACGGCCGCGACGTGTGCATCTTCAGCCAGGACGCCACGGTGTTCGGCGGCAGCCTCGGCGAGGTTTACGGCGAGAAGATCGTCAAGGTGCAGGAACTGGCCATCAAAACCGGCCGCCCGCTGATCGGCATCAACGACGGCGCGGGCGCCCGCATCCAGGAGGGCGTCGTCTCGCTCGGCCTCTACAGCCGCATCTTCCGTAACAACATCCTGGCGTCCGGCGTCGTACCGCAGATCTCGCTGATCATGGGTGCCGCCGCCGGCGGGCACGTCTACTCCCCCGCGCTGACCGATTTCGTGGTGATGGTCGACCAGACCAGCCAAATGTTCATCACCGGGCCCGACGTCATCAAGACTGTCACCGGCGAGGACGTCACCATGGAGGAACTCGGCGGCGCCCACACTCACATGGCCAAGTCGGGCACGCTGCACTACGTCGCATCCGGTGAGCAGGACGCCTTCGACTGGGTTCGCGACCTACTGAGCTACCTGCCCCCCAACAACTTCACCGACCCGCCGCGGGAGGCCGTGCCCCATCCGGAGGGCCCGATCGAGGAGAACCTCACCGACGAGGACCTGGAGCTGGACACGCTGATCCCGGACTCGCCCAACCAGCCCTATGACATGCACGAGGTGATCACCCGCATCCTCGACGACGACGAATTCCTGGAAATTCAGGCGGGTTACGCGCAGAACATCGTTGTCGGGTTCGGCCGCATCGACGGTCGGCCGGTCGGGATCGTGGCCAACCAGCCCACCCAGTTCGCCGGCTGCCTGGATATCAACGCCTCGGAGAAGGCCGCCCGGTTCGTGCGCACGTGTGACTGCTTCAACATCCCGATCGTCATGCTGGTGGACGTTCCCGGCTTCCTGCCGGGCATCGGCCAGGAGTACAACGGCATCATCCGGCGCGGCGCCAAGCTGCTGTTCGCCTACGGCGAGGCCACCGTCCCCAAGATCACCGTCATCACCCGCAAGGCCTATGGCGGCGCCTACTGCGTCATGGGCTCCAAGGACATGGGCTGCGACGTCAACATCGCCTGGCCGACCGCGCAGATCGCGGTGATGGGCGCCTCGGGCGCCGTCGGCTTCGTGTACCGCAAGCAGCTGGGCGAGGCGGCCAAGAAAGGTGAGGACGGCCGGGATGTTGATGAGCTTCGCTTACAGTTGCAGCAGGAGTACGAAGACACGTTGGTCAACCCGTACGTCGCCGCCGAGCGGGGATACGTCGACGCGGTGATCCCGCCGTCGCACACGCGGGGCTACATCGCCACGGCGCTGCGCCTGCTGGAACGCAAGGTCTCCCATCTGCCGCCCAAGAAGCACGGGAACATCCCGCTATGACCCAAGAAACGCAGCAGCCGCACGAGCCGCTCATCCAGATACTCAAGGGTCACCCCACCGACGAGGAGCTGGCCGCGCTGATCACCGTGCTGGGCAGCGCCGGCGCTGCGCCCGCGCCTGCGCAGCCCGAGAGCACCCGCTGGGGGCTTCCTGTCGACAGGCTGCGCTACTCGATCAGCAACTTCCAGCGAATCACCATGCAGCAACGGCTACACATGAAGCAATGACCCGGGTGGTGCTGGGGTCTGCCTCTCCTGGTCGCCACAAAGTGCTGCGCCAAGCCGGTATCGATTCGCTGGTCATGGTTTCCGGCGTCGACGAGGATCTGGTCACCTCGGGGCTGGGGCCAGATGCTTCGCCCGCTGACGTGGTGTGCGCACTGGCGCAGGCCAAGGCCGAGCAGGTAGCAGCCGAGCTGGCCGACCAGAAAGCCGGCGTAGCGGCGGATTGCGTTGTGATCGGCTGTGATTCGATGCTCTACATCGACGGCCGGCTATGCGGCAAGCCACAGACGGTGACTGCCGCACGCCAACTTTGGCAGTCGATGGCAGGACGCGCCGGGCTACTCTATACCGGGCACTGCATTATTCGGATGCTGAACAATGAAAGTGTCCACCAAGATGCCCAAACATCGGTCACCACAGTCCATTTCGGAACACCTTCGTCCGACGACCTGGAGGCGTACCTGTCCAGCGGGGAATCGTTGCGGGTCGCCGGCGGATTCACCCTCGACGGCTTGGGCGGATGGTTCATCGACGGCGTCGAGGGCGACCCGGCGGCCGTGGTGGGGATCGGACTGCCGCTGACGCGGTCACTGCTGGCCCGCGCGGGGCTGTCGATCGCGGCGCTGTGGGCGGCGAATCCGCTCACCTAGCAAACCTGCCGGTGCCCGGCGCGGACGCAAAAGCCCGTGATCGCAATGCGATTCGATCACGGGGAAGTTTAGACGATGACCGGGTTGGGCACTTGTATGTCGTGAACTGAGTAGCAGTGTCTGTCGTGAACTGACCAGCGCTGTCTGTCGTGACCTGACTAGCAGTATCTGTCGTGAATTGAGTAACAGTAATCAGCTGATGAAGGGGTGGGGGCATGTCATTTGTGATCGCGGCGCCGGCGACGGTGGAGGCGGCGGCAACGGATTTGGCAAGTATCGGTTCGGATATCAGCGCAGCCAATGCGGCTGCGGCGGCGCCGACAGTCGGGGTATTGGCGCCGGCCGCCGATGAGGTGTCGGCGGCCATCGCGGCGTTGTTCGGCTCGCACGCCCAGGCCTTTCAGGCCCTGAGCGCGCAGGCGGAGTCGTTCCATCAGCAGTTTGTGCAGCTCATCAATAACGGCGCGGCGCAGTATGCCGCCGCCGAGGCCTCCAACGCGTCGCCGATGCAGCAGGTGCTCAACGCGGTGAATGCGCCCGCCCAGGCGATAGTCGGGCGCCCGCTGTTCGGCAACGGCGCCAACGGCGTCAACGGGACCGGTCAGGCCGGCCAAAACGGCGGGATCTTGTTCGGCAATGGCGGTAACGGCGGATCGGGGAATGTCAACGTTAACGGCGGGGCCGGTGGTGCCGGCGGGGCCGGCGGGCTGATCGGCAACGGCGGCAACGGCGGGGCCGGTGTCGGTGGTGGTGCCGGCGGTGTCGGCGGCGCCGGCGGCCTACTGTTCGGCAGCGGCGGCAACGGCGGGGCCAGCATCGCCGGTATGGCCGGCATGGGCGGCAACGCCTTCTTGATCGGCAACGGCGGCAACGGCGGCATGACCGGCACATCCGGCGGGGCCGCCGGCACCGCCGGGCTGCTGATCGGCAACGGTGGCAGTGCATTTACGTCTGGGATGAACGGCACGAACGGCGGGCTATTGATGGGCAACGGCGGCAACAGCGTCTCCGGTGCCGGCGGCAGCGCCACCTTGATCGGCAACGGCGGGACCGGCCAAACCCCCGGACACGCCGGGCTGCTGATCGGCAACGGTGGCAATGCGCTTGAGGCTGGGCAGATGGGCGCGAACGGCGGGCTATTGTTCGGCAACGGCGGCAACGGCGGGGTCGGCGCTGCCGGCGGCAACGCCGTCTTGATCGGCCAAGGCGGCATGGGCGGGAACAGCGTAACCGGCACCGCCGGGATGGGCGGTACCGGCGGGCTGCTGGACGGCAACGGCGGGGCCGGCGGGAACAGCGTGATCGGCACCGGCGGTGCCGGCGGCAACGCCTCGATGATCGGCATCGGCAACGGCGGGGCCGGCGGGACCGGCGGCAACACCGGCGGTGCCGGCGGCAACGGCGGGCTGATCGGCAGCGGCGGCACCGGCGGGTTCGGCAACGTCAGAGGCGGGAACGGCGGCAACGCCATCTTGATCGGCAACGGCGGCAACGGCGGCAACGCCTCGGCGATCGGCACCGGCGGGTTGGGCGGTCACGGCGGGCTACTGTTCGGCGTCAACGGCGTGATGGGGCAGTCATAGCCGGCACCTTGATGAGGCCGTCGATCACGCGGTAGCCATCAGCGAGCACCTGTACTTCGAAGCGGCGAGCGTTCGCGCCGCTTCGAAGTACGGTTTCGTCTTCACGCCGGCGAAGTGGCAATCTCGGTGTCGGTAGGCTTTGCGGTGTGCCGCTACCCACCGATCCAAGCCCGTCCCTGTCGGCCTACGCCCACCCCGAACGCCTGGTCACCGCTGACTGGTTGTCTGCCAACATGGGGTCGCGGGGTCTGGTGATCGTCGAATCCGACGAGGACGTGTTGATCTACGACGTCGGTCATATTCCCGGCGCGGTCAAGATCGACTGGCACACCGACCTCAACGACCCGCGGGTGCGCGACTACATCACCGGCGAGCAGTTCGCCGACTTGATGAATCGCAAGGGCATCGCCCGCGATGACACGGTGGTGATCTACGGCGACAAGAGCAACTGGTGGGCGGCCTACGCACTGTGGGTCTTCACCTTGTTCGGCCATCCCGACGTGCGGTTGCTCAATGGTGGGCGTGACCTCTGGCTCTCCGAAGACCGGGACCTGACCCTGGAGGTCCCGGCCAAGACGTCGACCGGCTATCCCGTCGTGCAACGCAATGACGAGCCGATCCGCGCCTTCAAGGACGACGTGCTGGCCATCCTGGGCACCCAGCCACTGATCGACGTGCGCTCGCCGGAGGAGTACACCGGCAAGCGCACCCACATGCCCGACTACCCCGAGGAAGGCGCGCTGCGCGCCGGCCACATCCCCACCGCGAGGTCGATTCCGTGGGCGAAGGCGGTCGACGAGACCGGTCAATTCCGCAAACGCGAGGAGCTGGATGAGCTCTACGGTTTCATCGACCCGGACGACAAGGCCATCGTCTATTGCCGTATCGGCGAGCGATCCAGCCACACCTGGTTTGTCCTCACCCACCTGCTGGGCAAGCCCGGAGTGCGTAATTACGACGGGTCGTGGACCGAGTGGGGAAACGCCGTACGCGTGCCGATCGTCGCGGGCGAAAGCCCGGGACCAGCAACCGGACCGGTACCTACCTGATGGCGCTGCCCGCCCCGCTGGCAGAGGTGATGGCCGACTTCGCCGAAGTCCAAGGCCAGGACAAACTGAAGCTGTTGCTGGAATTCGCCGACGACCTGCCCGCCCTGCCCGCCGATCTGGCCGAGGCGGCGATGGAGCCGGTGCCCGAGTGCCAATCCCCGTTGTTTCTGCACGTTGACGCAAGTGATCCCAACCGGGTGCGCCTGCATTTCAGTGCGCCGGCCGAGGCGCCAACCACCCGCGGGTTCGCCTCGATCCTGGCCGCCGGCCTAGACGAGCAACCCGCCGCCGACATCCTGGCGGTGCCCGAGGATTTCTACTCCGATCTGGGTCTGGCCGCTCTGATCAGCCCGCTGCGGTTACGTGGGATGTCGGCGATGCTCGCCCGCATCAAACGGCGATTGCGCGAGGCATCCGAAAAACCCTGAATCCGACACCGCTTGGTCGGGCTCGCGGCGCGGCGCTTAGACTTTCACCGAGTTGTAAGAAATTCTCTTAAACAAGAATTGTCTGCACATGTGCGAACAGTGCGAACAGGAGGCGCAGTGGCCAGTCACGCCAGCTCGAGGATCTCCAAGGTTCTCGTCGCCAATCGGGGCGAGATCGCGGTCCGGGTGATCCGGGCGGCCCGGGATGCGGGCCTGCGCAGCGTGGCGGTGTACGCCGAGCCCGACGCCGACGCTCCGCACGTGGCGCTGGCCGACGAGGCGTTCGCGCTGGGCGGTCAGACCTCCGCGGAGTCCTACCTGGACTTCGCCAAGATCCTCGACGCGGCGGCGAAATCCGGCGCGAACGCCATCCATCCCGGCTACGGCTTCTTGTCGGAGAACGGCGACTTCGCCCAAGCGGTCATCGACGCCGGCCTGATCTGGATCGGCCCCAGCCCGCAGTCCATTCGCGACCTCGGTGACAAGGTCACCGCCCGCCACATCGCCGCCCGCGCGCAGGCTCCGCTGGTGCCCGGCACTCCCGATCCGGTCAAGGACGCCGACGAGGTGGTGGCCTTCGCCAGGGAGTACGGTGTGCCGATCGCGATCAAGGCCGCCTTCGGCGGCGGCGGCCGCGGCATGAAGGTCGCCCGCACCATAGACGAGATCCCCGAACTGTTCGAGTCGGCCACCCGTGAGGCCGTTGCGGCATTCGGACGTGGCGAATGTTTCGTCGAGCGCTACCTTGACAGGCCCCGCCACGTCGAAGCACAGGTGATCGCCGACCAGCATGGGAATGTGGTCGTCGCCGGCACCCGGGACTGCTCCCTGCAGCGCCGCTTCCAGAAGTTGGTCGAGGAGGCGCCGGCGCCGTTCCTGACCGACGCGCAGCGCAAGGAGATCCACGAGTCCGCCAAGCGGATCTGCAAAGAGGCGCACTACTACGGCGCCGGAACCGTCGAGTATCTGGTCGGCCAGGACGGGCTGATCTCCTTCCTTGAAGTCAACACGCGTCTGCAGGTGGAACATCCGGTCACCGAGGAAACCGCGGGCATCGACCTGGTTTTGCAGCAGTTCAAGATCGCCAACGGCGAGAAGCTGGACCTGACCGAGGACCCCACGCCGCGCGGGCATGCCTTCGAATTCCGGATCAACGGCGAGGACGCCGGACGTGGCTTCCTGCCTGCCCCTGGGCCGGTGATCAAGTTCAACCCGCCCAGCGGCCCGGGTGTGCGGTTGGACTCCGGTGTCGTGACCGGTTCGGTGATCGGCGGTCAATTCGACTCGATGCTGGCCAAGCTGATCGTGTATGGCGCTGATCGCCAGGAGGCGCTGGCGCGCGCCCGCCGCGCGCTCGACGAATTCGAGGTCGAAGGCCTTGCCACCGTCATCCCATTCCACCGCGCTGTGGTGTCCGACCCGGCCTTCATCGGCGACGACAAGGGCTTCTCGGTGCACACCCGCTGGATCGAGACCGAATGGGATAACACGGTCGAGCCCTTTACCGGCGGCGAACCCCTCGACGAAGAGGAAGCCCTCCCACGGCAGAAGGTGGTCGTCGAGGTCGGCGGCCGCCGGCTCGAGGTCTCGTTGCCGGGCGACCTGGCGCTGTCCAACGGCGCAGGAGATGCCGGTGTCGGCGGTGTTATCAGAAAGAAGCCGAAGCCCCGCAAGCGGGGTGCGCATGCCGGAGCAGCGACTTCCGGTGACGCGGTAACCGCGCCGATGCAGGGCACCGTGGTCAAGGTCGCGGTCGAGGAAGGACAGCAGGTCGCAGCCGGCGACCTGGTGGTGGTCCTAGAGGCGATGAAGATGGAGAACCCGGTCACCGCGCACAAGGACGGCACCATCACCGGACTTGCCGTCGAGGCCGGGGCCGCCATCACGCAGGGCACGGTGCTGGCCGAGATCAAGTAAGCCGCGGCGATCAGACCCGCGGGTTTTGACCAGCCTTCCTGAGAATCGGGTTGAGAACAGCTGGTGACCGTTGTTGGCCTCGCCTACCGCGGGTAGGGTTCCAGACAGGTTGAGTTCACAGCCACCCGGATGACGTCAGCGACGCACCGGAGGCAAATTTCCCTGTTTGGAGCGTTTCTACGCCCCTGACGTGATCCACAGCAGAATCTTGCTCTACTGAGGGAGTCAGCAATTGTGTCTGTGGCCCAGTCGCGGCAACAAACCCACACTGCTCATTTCACCGCCCGCTGGGGCCCTTCGGGCACGGTAATCACCGCAGCCGGTGAGCTCGACGCCGCCAACTCCGATGAGCTCGCCGCTTATGTGCAGCGTGGCGTCAGTCGTTCCAAGCGGGTGATCGTGGATTTACGTGGCTTGAAATTCATTGGTACTGCGGGATTTTCGGCGCTGCATCGGATCAATGTCGTGTGCTCGACCGCGCGGGCACAGTGGGCTGTGGCACCGAGCGCGGCCGTGTCCAGGTTGTTGCGAGTCTGCGACCCAGACGGCACTCTTCCGATAATGACGGTGGCAGCGGAGCCGCTACTGGAATCGGCTAAGTGGGCCGAAAAGTGGACCGAAAACGACGAGCTGGAAGCTCTACTCCAATTGGTCACGGAGTCGCGTTAGCGACTTGGCCAGCAGCCGGGATACATGCATCTGTGAAATGCCGACCCGCTCGGCGATCTGCGTTTGTGTCATCGAATCGAAAAACCTGAGCACCAACACCGTTCGCTCCCGCTCCGGTAGCGCCTCGAGCAACGGACGCAGCGCCTCCCGATCTTCAATCCGGTCGAGACCGGCGTCCGCGTCACCGAGGGTGTCTGCGATCGCGCGGGCGTCGTCATCATCGCTGCCGCTACCACTGTCGATGGACAACGTGTTGTACGAGCTGCCCGCCACCAGGCCTTCGACGACTTCGGCGCGGTCCATACCGAGTTCGGCGGCGAGCTCCGTGGCGGTGGGCGCCCGGCCGAGGCGTTGCGAGAGTTCGGCGGTGGCGGCGCCAAGTCGCAGATGTAGCTCCTTGAGACGCCGGGGCACCTTGACCGACCAGCTGTTGTCGCGGAAGTGACGTCGGACCTCACCCATGATCGTCGGTACCGCGAACGAGACGAAGTCCGACCCGGCGTCGACGTCGAAGCGGACTACCGCGTTGACCAATCCGACCCGCGCAACCTGAACCAGATCATCACGTGGTTCGCCCCGGCCCTCGAAGCGGCGGGCGATGTGATCGGCCAGCGGTAAGCACCGCTCTACGATCTTGTCCCGGTGACGCTGGAATTCCGATGAGTCCGCGGCAAGGCCGGCCAACTCACGAAACATCCCCCGGACATCGGCGTATTCGTTTGGACGCGAATCCGAACCGCCGGAAGCGCGTGTCGTCACCTGCTGGAGGCCGCCCGCCGCGCCGTCAGCGTGATACCGAAAACACTGCCGGACTCATTTGGATCGTGGCCGTCATGGAAGGTCTGGACGTCGTCCGCCAACGATGTCAGGACATGCCAGCTGAAGCTGCCGGGCGCAACGACATCGTGGGTGTCGCAGGCCGCGGAAGCTTCCACCACCAATTCGTCCTCACGCGGGTCGACCAACACGACCAGCGTTGCATCGGGAGTCGCCGACCGGATCAACCGGGTGCACACTTCGTCGACCGCGAGCCGCAGGTCTGCCACGGCGTCGAAATCCAGATCCTCGAAGGTGCCGATCGCGCCGACCAGCGTGCGTAACATCGCCAGGTTTTCCAGTCGTGCAGCAACGTGCAGTTCGACGGCGCGATGGCCTCGTTGGCCCTTGCTAACGCGCAATCCCGCATCGTTCATGTGGTCTCCCGGCAATGTTCGACTGAAGTTATTTCTGCTTGGAAGCTCGCCCAAGACCCTACGTTCGAGTCGGTTAGTCATGAGCACCCCCGGGTATTCCACCCGACATGGACGAGCCTGACGTAACCGACCCACCTCGGACGCGCACAGTTAAGCGCGCCGCGGTGATCGCCGGGATCATGCTGGTCATATTCATCGCCATCGCTGTTGCCATCTATGTCGGTGCTTTCGTGATTCTGTCCCCCATGATGGGGTGACCACGCTCACGCAACTCCGCCGGCACACATCATGATCTAGACCTGATACCCATTCGGCGATGCCGGTAACCCGGGAGTTCGGGTTTCCCGCGAGATTTCCCGAGATTTCCCGAGATTTCCGGAGCAATATCGCGACCGCAAGGGACAGCAAGCGGCGATCGGCGCGGGGCCAGGGACAACAAGACAGCGAAAAACCTTGGCATTCCGAGCTATTCGAAGTCTCGCCATCGCCACTTAGCTGGCAGGGCGCTGCCTGCGCACTTCGGGATGCTCGGCGTACCACCGGTCTGCGATCCTGCGTATCCGCCGGTGCTCGACGGCCAGCCACGCCAGGCCCAACACGGTGACGAGAACCCCGGTCACGCCAGCCGCCATGCCCTGGTGATGATGTCCGGTAGCGAAGGCCGCAAGGCTTCCGCACGCACCGATGACGCCCGCCACAACCAGGAGGTACCCGGGCCAGTGCACTACGTCGATCAGTGATTCGCCGGCGAATGGCCGCGTCGTACGCAGGTGGTCGACGGGGTCACGATATGTGTCTCCCATGGCTGTTCCTAATCTGGGTTCCTATCTAGCCGACTGGTCAAAGGGCCAGCACCAGTCCAGCGATCGGAGGGACGCTCATGGAGAGCGTCACGGCCATCAGCGTCAACAAGAACCAGCCGGCGCCGTGCCATCCCCACCAGACGCCCTCGCGACGCCAGACAAGGTAGGTGCGCCAAAATGCCCAAAGCCCGGCGACCAACAAGATCAGCGGTCCGCCAAGGGCCAGCAGCGTGCGCTGAGGCGGGCCACACGCCACCGTGTCGACGTTCGTTGCCCCGCAGGTACCGACCCACCACGCGGCGATGACCACAAAGCCGACTCCGGCGGCCGCGGCCAACACGGCAAACCGGATGGCGGCGCGCACCTCGTCGTCATCCTGACCTAAGCGATCGCCACGTGATCGCTCGTCTGCTTTCGGCATCCTGAATCCCATTTTCCGCGTCCGGCGGCACTGAAGTCCATCGTTTGCCACATCTTTTTCAGCTACCGCATTCAAGACAAAGATTCGTCACAGCCCCTCAATCGGCCGCCAGCACACCGCGCACGGCCGCAATCGCAGCGTCGATTTCGGCGCGCGAAACGGTCAGCGCGGGACGGAATCGAATGCCGTTTTTACCGGTGGGCAGCACAATCACCGCGCGTTGCCACAATTGGCGAATCAATTCGTCGCGATCGTCCGTGGTCGGCAGGTTGAACGCACACATCAGGCCGCGGCCGCGCGGGTGCAGAACGACGGTTGGGAAGTCGCGGGCGAGTTCGCCAAGCCGGGCCCGCAAGTAGCGGCCCTGTTCGGCGGCATGCTCGAACAAGTCCTCGTCCTCGATCACCTCGAGGATGCGGCGGGCCCGCACCATATCGGCGAGATTGCCGCCCCATGTCGAGTTGATCCGAGACGTCACCGCGAAAACGTTGTCGGCGATTTCGTCGACCCGCCGACCCGCCATCACCCCACACACCTGGGTCTTCTTGCCGAAGGCAACCACATCGGGCAGCACATCCAATTGCTGGTAGGCCCAGGGAGTTCCGGTCAACCCGCAGCCCGTCTGTACCTCGTCGAGGATCAGCAGGGCGTCGAATTCGTCGCACAGCTCACGCATCGCCGCGAAGAACTCGGGCCGAAAGTGGCGGTCGCCACCTTCTCCCTGAATGGGTTCGGCCAGGAAGCACGCGATGTCGTGCGGGTACGTCTCGAATGCCGCGCGGGCCTGGCGCAGCGACTCGGCTTCCAGCGCGTCCATGTCGGCTCCCGGCCGGATAAATGGCGCGTCGATACGCGGCCAGTCGAACTTCGGGAAGCGGGCCACACTGACCGGCTTGGTGTTGGTAAGCGACAGGGTGTAGCCGCTGCGACCGTGAAATGCGCCGCGCAGGTGCAACACCCGGGTACCGAGCTCCGGGTCGATGCCACGGGCCTGGTTGTGCCGGCTCTTCCAGTCGAATGCGACCTTGAGCGCGTTCTCCACCGCCAGTGCGCCGCCTTCGACGAAGAACAGATGCGGAAGCGCCGGGTCGCCCAGGACCCGGGCGAAGGTCTCGACGAAGTCGGCCATCGGCACCGAGTACACGTCGGCGTTGCTCGGTTTGTTCAGCGCCGCTTCGGTGAGTTCGTCCCGGAACTCCTCGTCGTCGGCCAGCGCCGGGTGATTCATGCCCAGCGCCGACGACGCGAAGAACGTGAACATGTCGAGATAACGCCGGCCATCTCGGGCATCGACCAGATACGAGCCGGCCGACTCCGCCAGATCGAGTACCAGGTCATAACCGTCGACGAGAATGCTGCGTGCCAGGACCTCGTGGACCTGGTCGGGGTCGGTTCGCAGATCGACAAGTTTCAGGGCTGCGGTCATGAGGCCATGATAGCGGAATTTTTACGATATCCTGACGTCTAGTTAGGAAAAATCAAGGTATATACTGCCTGTCGCTGTAAAATGTATTCAAGATGATGGTGCTGCGGGTCTTGACGTTCGCCGCTGTACGGATCCGCTGCAGCAGATGCTCGAGCGCACGCGCGGACGCGACCCGCACCAGCAAGACGTAGCTTTCTTCGCCGGCCACCGAGTGACACGACGCGATCTCCTCGATGTGTGCCAGGCGGGCGGGGGCATCATCGGGTTGAGACGGATCAAGAGGGGTGATGGCCACGAACGCCGACAGCAGGTGCCCGACGGCCTCCGGGTTGATCCGCGCGGAGTACCCCGCCACCACGCCGCGAGACTCCAACCTGCGTACCCGCGATTGGACCGCCGAGACGGACAGGCCGGCGCTCGCGGCCAACTCCGACAACGTCGCGCGTCCGTCGGCGACCAGCTCACGCGCCAGGATCCGGTCGATGTCGTCGAGCGTCTCACTCATGGCCGGAGACTATCGCAATGGCCGCACCCGATGAGCCGGGCGAAAAAGCTGGTGACCTGGCAGCTGCGTGCCGAATTCGCTGCCGGGCTGTCGGCCATGTACGCCGGCGAGGTGCCCGCTTACGGCACCCTGGTTGAGGTAACCGGGCAGGTCAACCGGGATTACGCGGCAGGCCATCAGGGCGCCGAACTTCTCGGCTCGCTGCAGCGGGTCACCGCTGAGCGGCACGGCGCCATCCGGGTGGGCAGCCCGGCCGAACTGGCCGCCGTCGCCGACCTGTTCGCCGCATTCGGCATGCTGCCGGTGGGCTACTACGATCTGCGCTCGGCCTCCTCACCCGTTCCGGTGGTGTCGACCGCGTTTCGGCCCATCGATGCAAACGAGTTGGCACGCAATCCGTTCCGGGTGTTCACTTCGATGCTGGCCACCCGGGACCCCCGGTACTTCGATCCCGACCTGCGTACCCGCGTGGAGACCTTCCTCGCGCGCCGCCAACTATTCGACCCCGCGCTGCTCGCTTGGGCGCGGATCATCGCCGCCGAGGGCGCTTGCGATGCCGAGGAGGCGCAGGCTTTCGTCGCGGCGGCGGTGGCAGCATTCGCGCTGTCCCGCGAGCCGATCAAGAAGTCCTGGTATGACGAGTTGTCGCGGGTGTCCGCGGTGGCCGCCGACATCGCCGGGGTCAGCTCCACCCACATCAACCACCTGACGCCGCGAGTCCTCGACATCGACGATCTGTACCGCCGGATGACCGAACGCGGCATCACCATGATCGATGCCATCCAGGGGCCGCCCCGCACCGACGGACCCGCGGTGCTGTTGCGCCAGACCTCGTTTCGCGCACTCGCCGAACCATGCCTGTTTCGCGGCAGAGACGGCACCCTCACCCCGGGAAGCCTGCGGGTGCGGTTCGGTGAAGTCGAGGCACGCGGTGTCGCGCTGACCCCGCGGGGGCGCGAACGCTACGACGCGGCGATGGCTCGGCTTGTCGGGGACCCGCACTCATCTGAAGACTCATCTGAAGACCCCGCCCGACTGTGGAGTCAGTACTTTCCGTCGACCGATGCGGAGATGGCCGCCGAGGGGTTGGCCTACTATCGGCGCGGCGACCCTGCGGCGCCCATCGTCTACGAAGACTTTCTGCCGGCCTCGGCGGCGGGTATCTTCCGGTCCAACCTGGACCGCGGCAGCGAGGCCAGTGATGTCACCGACGATTCCGGTTACAGCGTCGGGTGGCTGGCCGGGGCGGTCGACCGCCACATCTACGACCCGTACACACTCTACGAATCACTCTCCCAGGAGGTACCCGCGTGAGCATGCCGACCGCCGACGAGTTGCGCAACCGGGCACGCAAAGCCTTGGAAGCGATCGGCACCGACGTCACGCTCGGCGAGCCGGACGGGAAGGGTCTTCCGGCGAGCACACCGATCACCGGCGAGGTGCTGTTCACCGTCGCGCCGACCACACCAGAGCAAGCCGATCAAAGCATCGCCAACGCGGCACAAGCGTTTTCGGTATGGCGCAGCACGCCGGCGCCGGTGCGCGGGGCACTGGTGAGCCGACTCGGCGAGCTGCTCACCGCACACAAGGACGATCTCGCGGCACTGGTGAGCATCGAGGTAGGCAAGATCACGTCTGAGGCGCTGGGCGAAGTTCAGGAAATGATCGACATCTGCCAGTTCGCCGTGGGCCTGTCTCGCCAGCTCTACGGACGCACCATCGCCTCCGAGCGCCCGGGTCACCGGCTGATGGAGACCTGGCATCCGCTCGGCGTGGTCGGCGTGATCACCGCGTTCAACTTCCCCGTTGCCGTCTGGGCGTGGAACACCGCAGTGGCGCTGGTCTGCGGGGACGTCGTGGTGTGGAAGCCTTCCGAGCTGACGCCATTGACGGCATTGGCCTGTGCGGCGCTGATTGATCGGGCCGCCGCTGACGTCGGCGCGCCGGCCGCGGTGAGTGGCCGGCTGCTAGGCAACCGTGACCTTGGCGAGCAGCTGGTCGACGACCCCCGGATCGCGTTGCTGTCCGCGACCGGTTCGGTGCGGATGGGCCAGCAGGTCGGCCCACGCGTGGCCCGCCGCTTCGGTCGGGTGCTGCTAGAACTGGGCGGTAACAACGCGGCCATCGTGACTCCGGCCGCCGACCTGGATCTGGCGGTGCGCGCCGTGGTGTTTGCTGCTGCCGGTACCGCCGGGCAGCGCTGCACCAGTCTGCGCCGGCTGATCGTGCACCGCTCGGTGGCCGATGATGCGGTGGCGCGCGTGGTGTCGGCCTATCGGCAGCTGCCGATCGGCGACCCTACGGCCGCGGGCACGCTGGTCGGTCCGCTGATCCACGAGACCGCCTACCGGGACATGGTGGGTGCACTGGAACAGGCACGCGCCGACGGCGGCGAGGTGGTCGGCGGCGACCGCCGGCACGCGGGCTTTCCAGAGAGTGCGTACTACGTCGCACCCGCGGTGGTCCGGATGCCCGCCCAGACCGCCATCGTGGCAACCGAAACGTTCGCGCCGATCCTCTACGTGCTGGCCTACGACGACCTGGACGAGGCGATAGCGCTCAACAATGCCGTGCCGCAAGGACTGTCGTCGGCGATCTTCACCAGTGACCTGCGGGAGGCTGAGCGCTTCCTGGACGAATCCGACTGCGGTATCGCCAACGTCAATATCGGCACGTCCGGTGCTGAGATTGGCGGCGCGTTCGGCGGCGAGAAGGAAACCGGCGGCGGTCGGGAGTCCGGTTCAGACGCGTGGAAGACCTATATGCGGCGCGCCACCAACACCGTCAACTACTCCAGGAGGTTGCCGCTGGCCCAGGGCGTGGAATTCGGATAATCGTGAACGCGCGGTTTACTCAATCGTCATGGGTACTATCTGACAGATGACAGCCAGGAGGCGGCTATCCCCCGCGGACCGCCGAGCTGAGCTGCTCGCTTTGGGGGCGGAGGTCTTCGGGAAGCGGCCCTACGACGAGGTCCGCATCGACGAGATCGCCGAGCGAGCCGGGGTTTCGCGGGCATTGATGTATCACTACTTCCCCGACAAGCGGGCGTTCTTCGCCGCCGTCGTCAAGGACGAGGCTGATCGGCTGTACGAGGCCACCAATAAGGACTCCGTCACCGGCCTGACGATGTTCGAAGAGGTGCGTATCGGTGTGCTGGCCTACATGGCCTACCACGAGCAGTATCCCGAGGCCGCATGGGCCGCGTATGTCGGTCTGGGCAGGTCTGACCCGGTTTTGCTGGGCACTTCTGAAGAAGCCAAGACCCGCCAGTTGGAGCACATCATGACCCGCATTGGCCAGGTTGTGGCCGGGGTCCAGGAGGCCGGGCTGGAACCGGATGTCGAGCGGGACCTGCGGGTCATCCTGCATGGCTGGCTGGCGCTCACCTTCGAAATATGCCGGCAGCGGATCATCAACCCCACTACCGACGCCGAGCGGCTTGCCGACTCGTGCGCCCACACGTTGCTGGACGCGATCGCCCGGGTGCCCGAGATCCCCGAGGAACTGGCCTACGCCATGGAGACCGCTCGTATGGAACCGCGATAACCGACCTTGTTGTCGGTATCTGTTGGCACCATAGCTAGGTGACCACCCGTGACCCGTTAGGCCGATTCAGCTCGATCACCCGCGAGTGGTTCACCAGCACCTTCGACGCTCCCACCACTGCGCAGGCCGCCGCCTGGGAAGCGATCGCCGATGGCCATAACTCGCTGGTCATCGCACCGACAGGTTCGGGTAAGACGCTGGCGGCCTTCCTGTGGGCCCTGGATGACCTCGCTAACCTCGCTAATCTCGCCGGTGCGCCCAACCGGCCGGAGGGCACCCGGGTGCTCTACGTGTCTCCGCTCAAGGCGCTGGCGGTCGACGTCGAGCGCAACCTGCGCACGCCGCTGACCGGGCTCACCAGGATCGCCGAGCGCCACGGTCTGCCCGCACCCCAGATCAGTGTGGGAGTCCGATCCGGTGACACCCCGCCCGCGATCCGCCGCCGGCTCATCGCCAAGCCGCCCGACGTACTGATCACCACCCCGGAGTCACTGTTTCTGATGCTGACCTCGGCCGCGCGCGAAACCCTGGCCGGCGTGCAAACCGTGATCGTGGACGAGATTCACGCCATCGCCGCCGGCAAGCGCGGCGCACACCTGGCCCTGTCGCTGGAGCGACTCGACAACTTGCGTGAAGGGCGGCCCGCACAGCGCATCGGATTGTCGGCGACCGTGCGTCCGCCCGAAGAGCTTGCGCGGTTCCTGTCCGGCGGAGCCCCGACAACTCGGACAACCATAGTGGCTCCCCCGTCCGCTAAGACGGTCGACCTCAGCGTGCAGGTGCCGGTGCCCGATATGGCCAACTTGACGAACAACACCATCTGGCCAGATGTCGAGGCGCGTCTGGTCGACCTGATCGAATCGCACAGCTCCACCATCGTGTTCGCCAATTCGCGGCGGTTGGCAGAACGACTTACTTCACGGCTCAACGAGATTCACGCCGAACGGTGCGGTTTCTCGCTGACGCCGGAGGCCAACCCGCAGGTTGCCGGCGGAGCGCCGGCACACATCATGGGCTCGAGCCAACAAGGACAGACTTACGGCGCACCCCCTGTGCTGGCGCGCGCCCACCATGGTTCGGTCAGCAAGGAGCAGCGCGCCCTGGTCGAAGAGGACCTCAAACGCGGACTGCTCAAGGCGGTGGTGGCGACGTCGAGCCTGGAACTGGGCATCGACATGGGCGCGGTCGACCTGGTGATTCAGGTGGAGGCCCCGCCATCGGTGGCCAGTGGCCTGCAACGCATCGGGCGGGCCGGACATCATGTCGGCGAAGTCTCGCAGGGAGTGCTGTTCCCGAAGCACCGCACTGACCTGATCGGCTGCGCGGTGAGCGTGCAGCGGATGCTCGCCGGCCAGATCGAGACGATGCGGGTGCCCGCCAACCCCCTGGACATCCTGGCGCAACACACGGTGGCGGCGGCCGCCATGGAGCCGCTGGACGCCGACCGATGGTTCGACACCGTACGCCGCAGCGCGCCGTTCGCGACGCTACCGCGCAGCGTGTACGAGGCCACCCTGGACCTACTGTCCGGGAAATACCCGTCCACCGAATTCGCCGAGCTGCGGCCACGACTGGTCTACGATCGCGACGGGGACCTTGGGGGCACCCTGACCGCGCGGCCCGGTGCGCAGCGGCTGGCCGTCACCTCCGGCGGCGCCATCCCCGATCGCGGGCTGTTCACCGTCTACTTGGCTTCTTCTATTGAAGACTCCGAAAAGCCGTCGCGGGTAGGCGAACTCGACGAGGAAATGGTCTACGAATCGCGTCCCGGTGACGTCATCTCGCTGGGGGCCACCAGCTGGCGGATCACCGAGATCACCCACGACCGGGTGTTGGTGATCCCCGCGCCAGGCCTGCCGGCCCGGCTGCCGTTCTGGCGCGGCGACGACGTTGGCCGCCCGGCGGAGCTTGGCGCCGCACTAGGCGCGTTCACCGGCGAGCTGGCCGGCCTGGACCGCGATACATTCGACAAGCGTTGTGCAGGATTGGGTTTGGACAGTTACGCGACCGACAACCTGTGGGGGCTGTTGGACGAACAGCGGGCCGCAACCTCGGTGGTGCCCACCGACACCACGCTGCTGATCGAGCGGTTCCGCGACGAGTTGGGCGATTGGCGGGTAATCCTGCATTCGCCATACGGGCTGCGGGTGCACGGACCGCTCGCGCTGGCCGTGGGCCGGCGGCTACGCGAACGCTACGGGATCGACGAGAAACCGACCGCGTCCGACGACGGCATCGTGGTGCGGTTGCCGGACACCATCGACGCTGGGTCCGACGGAGTAGATGGTCCGCCGGGGGCGGAGCTGTTCGTCTTCGATGCCGACGAGATCGACCCGATCGTCACCGCCGAAGTAGGCGGTTCAGCGCTGTTCGCGTCGCGGTTCCGGGAATGCGCCGCCCGCGCTCTGCTGCTGCCCCGCCGCCACCCGGGCCGCCGCTCGCCGCTGTGGCACCAGCGCCAGCGTGCCGCCCAGTTGCTCGATGTGGCCCGCAAATACCCCGACTTCCCGATCGTGCTGGAGACCGTCCGGGAATGCCTGCAGGACGTGTACGACGTCCCCGCGCTGGTCGAACTGATGGCCGGCATCGCCCAGCGCCGAGTGCGGGTGACCGAAGCCGAGACCGCCAAGCCGTCACCGTTCGCGGCGTCGCTGTTGTTCGGTTATGTCGGCGCCTTCCTGTACGAAGGCGATACCCCGATTGCCGAGCGGCGCGCCGCGGCGCTGTCACTGGACAGCACGCTGCTGGCCGAGCTGCTCGGCCGGGTAGAGGTGCGCGAGCTGCTCGATCCCCAGATCATCGCCGCGACCGGACGCCAGTTGCAGCACTTGTCGGATGACCGGGTCGCCCGCGATGCCGAGGCGGTCGCGGATCTGCTGCGACTGCTGGGCCCGCTGACTGACGAGGAGGTGGCCGCCCGGGCCGGCGTCGCCGATGTCGGCGGCTGGTTGGAGGGCTTGCGCGCCGCGAGGCGAGCGCTGACGGTGTCGTTCGCCGGCCGCAGCTGGTGGGTGGCCGTCGAAGACATCGGCCGGTTGCGCGACGGTGTCGGCGCCGCGGTTCCGGTCGGCGTACCCGCCAGCTTCACCGAGGAAGTCGCCGATCCGCTGGGTGAGCTGCTGGGCCGCTACGCGCGCACCCGTACCCCGTTCACCACAGCCGATGCCGCCGCCCGGTTCGGCCTGGGGCTGCGGGTGACGGCTGACGTGCTGGGCCGGCTGGCCGGCCCCGCGACCTCTGGAGCCCGGCTGGTGCGCGGCGACTTCATCGCCACCGCTGAGATATCCGGCGGGGCCGGAAGTGAGCAATGGTGCGACGTCGACGTGTTGCGCATTCTGCGGCGGCGTTCGCTGGCGGCGCTGCGGGCCCAGGTCGAGCCGGTGAGCACCGCAGCCTACGGACGCTTCCTGCCGGCCTGGCACCAGGTGTGCGCTGAGGTTTCGGGCGCCAGGGGCGTTCGGACCGCTGCGGGGTCTTCGGGGAGCGCCGGCACAGACGGCCTGGTCTCCGTCATCGACCAGCTGGCCGGGGTTCGGATGCCGGCCTCGGCGATCGAACCGCTGGTGCTGGCACCGCGGGTACGCGACTACTCACCGGCGATGCTCGACGAGTTGCTCGCCGCCGGCGAGGTCACCTGGTCGGGCGCCGGGTCCATCTCGGGTAGCGACGGCTGGATCGCGCTACACCCGGCCGACTCCGCACCCTTGACGCTGTCCGCCCCCGCCGAGATCGACTTCACCGACGCGCACCGGGCGATCCTGGACACGCTGTCCGGGGGAGGCGCGTACTTCTTCCGGCAACTCGCCCAGGGCGAGATCGGCGAGACAGCACTCAAAGCCGCGCTGTGGGAATTGATCTGGGCCGGCTGGATCACCGGTGACACGTTCGCACCGGTGCGCGCACTGCTGGGCGGCGCCGCCGCTACGCGCAAGCGTTCGGCGCCCGCGCACCGGGGTCGCCGCCCACCCCGCCTGAGCCGATACAGCGTCGCGCACCCGCAGTCCCGCGGCACCGAACCCACCGTGGCCGGCCGGTGGTCAGCCCTGCCGCTTCCCGAGCCGGATTCCACGCTGCGCGCCCATTACCAAGCCGAGCTGCTCTTGAACCGGCATGGTGTGCTGACCAGAGGCGCGGCGGCGGCTGAGGACGTGCCGGGCGGATTCGCCACGCTCTACAAGGTGCTGAGCATGTTCGAGGAAGCCGGCAGGTGCCAGCGTGGATATTTCGTCGAGTCGCTGGGGGGCGCCCAGTTCGCGGTCGCATCGACCGTCGACCGGCTCCGCAGTTACCTCGACGGGATCGACCCAGAGCGTCCCGAATACCGGGCGATCGTGTTGGCCGCCGCCGATCCGGCCAATCCCTACGGCGCGGCGCTGCCCTGGCCCGGCTCGACCGCAACGGGCCCCGGCTCCGGGGCCCGGCCAGGGCGCAAAGCCGGAGCGCTCGTCGTGCTGGTGGACGGCGAGCTCGCCTGGTTCCTGGAGCGCGGCGGGCGGTCACTGCTGACCTTCACCGACGACCCTGCAGCCGACCAGGCCGCAGCCACGGCACTGGCCGACTTGGTCGCCGCTCGGCGCGTGGCATCGATCCTGGTGGAGCGCATCAACGGGGCGCCTGCACTGCAGCCGCGCGCCGGCGGGCCGAGTCCGGTGGCAGACGCGCTATCAGGGCTGGTTCAAGCGGGCTTTGTCGCTACGCCCCGCGGGTTGCGGCTGCGATGAGCGATGCCTGAGGGCGACACCATCTGGCACACCGCGGCCACGCTGCGGCAGCACCTGGCCGGGCAAACACTGACACGCTGCGATATCCGGGTGCCGAGATTTGCCACCGTCGACCTCGCCGGGGAGGTGGTGGATGAGGTGCTCAGTCGGGGGAAGCACTTGTTCATCCGAGTCGGGCGGGCCAGCATTCACTCGCACCTGAAGATGGACGGCAGCTGGCGGGTGGGCAACGGGCGGGTGCCGGTGGATCGCCGCGCGCGAATCATGCTGGAAGCCGGCACCGTTCGGGCCGTCGGCGTCGACCTCGGAGTGCTCGAGATCCTCGATCGCGATCACGACGGCGACGTGGTCGCGCATCTGGGACCCGATCTGCTGGGCGAAGATTGGGACCCACAGGTTGCCGCCGCCAACCTGATGGTCCGCCCGGACCGGCCGATCGGTGAGGCGCTGCTGGATCAGCGAGTGCTGGCCGGGGTGGGCAACGTTTATTGCAACGAATTGTGTTTCGTCAGTGGACATCTGCCCACCACGCCGGTCAGCTCGATCATAGACCCGCATCGCCTGGTCACCCGCGCCCGGGACATGCTGTGGGCCAATCGCTTCCGCTGGAATCGCTGCACCACCGGCGATATCCGGGCGGGCCGGCAGCTGTGGGTCTACGGGCGGGCCGGACAGGGTTGCCGGCGCTGCGGCGCGCCCATTAACAACGACCGCACCGGTGACCGGGTGGCCTACTGGTGCCCGGCCTGCCAGCGCTAGTCCCGGACGTGCGTCACAAAAAAACTGCGTGACGGCTTCCGACGCGTCGGGCACGCGCGTAGCGGGTCCGACGAACGCCCCGCTGTTTGCCGATCTGGTAGCAGCCCAACTCGGTGGACGCCGCCCACGCGGTGGAATCAAAGCGGTGCACGACCGCTTCGTCACCTGCGATCAGCGAGGGCGGGCGGCTCAAGGGCGATGGCCGGCGGCGAAACCACGCACGGTGATTTTAACTGCGCCTTGCAGCAAGCCTGCTGCGTGTTAGATGTCGTTAACCTCTGCGCCACCTATACGCAGTCTGCAGGCCGTTGCAAGGTAAGCAATATCAGCGATCATCGACTGGTGCGAAGCAGTAAGTGCAGCACTCGCCGTCCAACTTGTGGTCAGCAAGCAACGGCTCTTCTCTTTCACGGGAGTATCAGAAATGACGAATAATCGTATTTGCAAGCCCAGCCGGCTGTCATTGTTGACTGCCGGCCTTGCACTGGCGGTCGCGCCGCTTGGCGCGCTGGCAGCAGCCTCGACCGCTCACGCTGACGCTACCGATGACGCTTTCACAGCAGCGCTGAGGACCCACGGCATCACCCACGAGTCAGACCAAGCCGAAATCATGGCCGGTCATTTGGTTTGCCATCAACTGGCTATGGGCAAAACGGACGATCAGGTAGCAACCGACGTGATGAACAGCAGCACCCTGGACGGCGACAACTCCGGATTCTTTGTCGCCGTTGCCGAACGTGCGTACTGCCCGCAGTACGCCGGGTAGTAGTGACGGCATAGGTCAAGTAGGCAGGAATCCAAGCCGGCAGCGCGCAGAATCCCGATAGCAACTATCACCTGGTACCACTCACCGTTTGGGACAGCTCGACCTCGCCGATCATGTGTCGGCGCACGGCGACCCGACTAGTTGCGGGCGTGCGTCAGGAAAAACTGCGCAATGACTTCCGACGCGTCGAATGCGCGCGTGGTGGCTCCGATAATCGCCTCGGGCAGATACTGCTTGGCACCCGGCCAGGTGTGGCCACCGTTGTCGATCTTGTAGAAGATCACTTCGGTGGAATCAGCACATGCCGAGGCAGCGAAGCGGTGGACCAAAGTTCCATCCCCGACGTCGGGCAACTCCTGGGTGGACGAGTCACCTTGGCACCCATCGACCGACCGCCATTTGTCCACCATGCTGGTCGCCGAGACGGAGTGGCTGATTCCACCGCGGCCGTGCACGACGCCACCGTTGAACGGCACTAGCCGATCGTCGGTTCCGTGCACGTCCAGAACCGACACCGGCCGCGACGGATTGCAGGGCACCCCCACGCCGAGTGTGCCGGCCACCGGGGCGATCGCGGCGAACAGATCGGCACGATCACAGGCCAGCCTGTTGGACATGAACCCCCCATTCGACATGCCGGTGGAAAACACATGCCCGGGGGCGACGGCGAAGTCATTCGCCAGCTTGCCTACCAGCGCAACAAGGAACCCGAGGTCGTCGACGTGATGGCGGGCCGCCGGGGACGCGCCTCGCCCGTCGGCCCAGCTCTTGTCGTAACCGTCGGGGTAGACCACCAGCAGGTTGGTGGTGTCGGCAACGGCATTGAAGTCGGTGAGACCCTCCTGCCCTGCTCCGGTGGCGGCGCCGCCGTGCAGGTTGAGCACCAGACCGACCGGAGGGCCCGGCGGCACATGCACCTTGTAGGTCCGGATCAGGCCGCCGAACTGAAATGTCCCGGATTGATCTCGAGCGGCGGCCTGTACTTGGTGCGCGCCGCACCCGCCAAGACAGACGGCCACGACGGCAAGCGACAACCATCGCGCCCACGGCATGCCCGTCAAGTTACCGACCGCACCCGCGGATCGACGAGGGCGGGCGGGTCCATCGTGACGGCCGGCTTCAACCGCGCCGAGAATCCTCAAGAGTGGGTTCCATGCGATGATCGCAGCGTGCAGCATTTGCGGCTTGACGTGCCGTCAGTAAGCACCGGCGCTTCTGCTCAAGGGGGAACTCGGAAATGAGGGCCACCCACATACACTCGCCGGGCGTCATGCGATCACTATTGCCCGGCCTTGTGCTGGCGGTCGCGCTGCTTAGCCTCGCAGGACCGGCGACACCTACCGCGCAAGCCGACGCGGTCGATGACGCGTTTCTGAATGCGGTGAAAGCCAAGGGCATCAACTTCGCCTCATCGGAAGCCGCGATCGTTGCCGCTCATGAGGTCTGCGATGAACTTGATCTCGGTAGGCAGAAATCCGACGTCGTTAATGAAGTGATGAGTAGCAGTAACCTGGACGGCTATCGCGCCGGATACTTTGTCGGCGCGAGCATCGCGGCGTTCTGCCCGAGGCATCACTCATCGTCCTGACGGCATTCGTCTAACGCGCCATCCGAGATGGGAACGCGTACAATCTGGCTGATAAATATCATCGGAAGCCATAAGTGATCACGAAAGTGTTGTTCGGCGCCGCGGTCGCGCTCAGTGTTGCGGCGTGGGTAGCAGCACCGGCCAGCGCTGACCCTAGCGCGTTCGGCACCCTCAGCTGTAGCTGCGGGGGCGGAGTCTCGGCCGCGGTGGGCGGGCCTACTGTCACGGACCAAATGAATGAAGGGATCCAGAGCGGTCTGTCTGATCTGCAAGGAATCTCGGGCTAACGCGCCACGCCTGGTCCGACAGCTTTGACTGATCCGCTCATCCCGCTGAAGGCGGTCGGGGCATGACCGTCCCCTTGATCTCCCGGCCGAGTGCAATGTCCTCGTACTTCTGCTGCTTACGTTTGCGCCAACCACTGCCTGCCGAGATTGGCGGCGGCATCATCGGGAGCATGGGAAACCCGGAGTCTCCGGGAGCAAGCGGGGACACCGCCGACGCAAGCTGCACCGGCGTTTGCGCAGCGGGCAACAGCCCCACCACAGCAGGCGGCGCTGTCAGGTTGCCCATCGAAACGCCTACGCCTACCGCTGCGGTAGGTGCCGTGCCAAGGGCTCTGACCGCGCTGGACAATTCAGCCGCCGACGCTCCCAAGGCCGATTCCCCCTCCGATAGGCCCGCGCCGATTTCGGGGGCCACGGTCTGCAGTGCCTGGGCCGAAGTGTTCTGCGCCGCATAGCTGAGAAGGTTGATGGGAAATCCGGACGATAGGAACTGGTTCGCATAGGTGTTGGCCAGCTGGAAGTAGCCATTGTTGATGATGGACCCAGGAGTGGTAATCAACGACGTAAGATTGGACAACGGAGAGGCGGCGGTAGCCGCGGGCACCGCAGCAGCTGCAGCGGTGGGCGCGACAGTGGCCTGAGCAGCCAGCCCCGTCGGATTGGTAATCGAAGGCGGCGAAGAGAACTGGGGCAGCGCGACAGCTTGTTCTGACGTTGCCTGATAACGATGCATCGCCGCCGAATTGTTCGCCCACATTTCTTGGTACTGGGCTTCGGTTTCGGCAATGGCCGGAAGGTTTCTGCCAAATCGATTAGTGGCCAGCAACTGTGCCAGCTGAGTCCTGTTGACGCTGACCACCGAGGGGTGAACCACCGCTGCGAGAGTGGAGCCGAACGCCGCTGCGGCAGCCTGTGCCGACGCGCTCTGCTGCTGACACTCCTGCGCGATGCTGCGCAACCAGGTGACATAGGGCCCTACCGCCTGGACCATCGCCGACGCGGACGGACCCTGCCAGGCCTCAGTCAGCGTTGACACTGCAGCGGCATAGCTGCTCGCAGATTCTTCCAAATTGCTGCCCACCCGCTGCCACGCGCCGGAGGCCTCGATCAGTGATCCCGCGCCGGGCCCCGAGTGAATCAGCGCCGAGCTGACCTCAGGGGGCAACGATATGAACTCCATGACACCTCACGTTGACTGCCGTCGGAAAACCTCTGGAACATTTGGTTGACTATTGCGGGAAAACCCCTGGAACATTGCGCGTCGCCGTCTTTCGTGCGGCCCAACGGTACCCCGTCCCGCGCCCGAGCGGGATCCTTAGATCGGCGATGCCCGAAAACTGACCCCGAGTCTGGCAAGCAACTGCGTTCGATTCGCTCACGGCGAAGTGGTCAACGGTATTCGAGCCGAACGCCCTCAGCTCACGAGATGGCGTCGACCGCGGTCAACAATCGCAACTTGAACGCGTCCGGAATGGGGATATATCCGTCCGGCAGACCATTCTGGCCGGCGCCGATCGTGGTTTGCAGGAACACCTTCACGGCCGTACCGACCTGCGAATCGGGATACTTCGAGCACACGATCTCGTACGTCGCCAGCACGATCGGGTAGGAGTCAGGCTGGTTTGGCCGGTAGAACGAGATCGTGTCGAGCGCGAGGTCGTTGCCCTTCCGCATGAACCAGGCCGCGGAAATCGTCTTGCCAACCGAGTCTGTGCTGATCGCTACCGGGTTCGGACCGGCCGACGTGACGACCTTGGCCGTGTTCAGGTGCAGGCCCTGGGCAAACGACCATTCGACGTAGCCGATCGACCCTTCGGTGCGTTTGACAACCGCGGCGGCGCCGTCGTTGCCCTCGGCGCCCTCCCCGACACCGCCGTTGAACTTCTTCCCGGCACCCTTATCCCACGCGCCGTTGGAAGCGGTATCGAGATATCTCTGGAAGTTATCCGTGGTCCCGGACCCGTCGCTGCGGAACACGACACGAATCGGCTCAGCGGGCAAGGTGACACCCGAGTTCAGCGCCCGGATCGCAGGATCGTTCCAGGTAGTAATGCCGCCGTTGAAGATCTTGGCCGCAGTCGGACCGTCGAGGTTCAACGAAGTCAGCCCGTTGACGTTGTAGGCGATGGCGATGGGACCGAACACCATCGGCAGGTTCCAGACTGGCGAGCCGCACCGCTGCTGCGCCGTGGTGTACTCGTCCTCACTCAGCGGCGAGTCCGAGCCACCGAAATCGGTTTGGTTGCCTAAAAATTCACTGATCCCAGCGGCGGAACCATCGGCCGTGTAGTTCAAGGACTGCCCCGGGCAGGCTTGTTCGAAAGCCTTCACAAAACGGGTCATCGCGATGCCCTGGGCTGTGGAACCACTGGCCTTCAGAGTCGGCTTGCCGCCGCAGCCCGTCTTCGCCGACGACGTGGTTGTCGCTGCACTTCCTCCACTAGCGTTGTTGTCACTGCTACACGCCGACAAAATCACTGCACCAGTGGTCAGAATACTCAGCCCGGCGGCAAATCGATTGATTTTCAAACCAATTCCTCTGAATTGTACTGGTCAGATGATCGCCGCCGGCGTAGCCGGAGCCCGCCAAACTGCTGTCCTCCTAGCAGCCATGAGGCATAGTAACAAGATCGCCCTTCAGCAAACATGCCCGGCTTCCGACCTGTACACGGTCCCGACAGCTCGGCGGCTGACGAACTCCCTGCGCAAGCCCGTGCGCGGATCGTCAAACTCGATGCGCTGCGCCAGCAGCTGCAGCGGCGCGCTGAAATCGTCGTCGCTCACTGGTATCACGTTGGGATACAAGGGATCGCCCATGATTGGCACCCCCAGCGACGTCATGTGCACCCGCAGTTGGTGGGTGCGCCCGGTGCGCGGTGTCAGCCGGTACAGACCGTCCGGCGATATCAGCTCCACCAGGGTCTCCGCATTGACCGCACCAGGTTCGCAGACCGCCTGCAGGTTGCCGCGGCGCTTGATGATGCGGCTTCGGACCACAAGCGGCAGCACCAAGCCGGGATCGACCGCCGCCCGCGCCAAGTAAGTCTTGGCCACCAAACCGCGGGCGAACAATGTCTGGTACCTCCCGCGCACCTCGCGCCTGGTGGTGAACAGCAGCACCCCGGCGGTCAGCCGGTCGAGCCGGTGAGCCGGGCTCAGCTCGGGCAATCCCAGTTCCCGGCGAAGCCGCACCAGCGCGGTCTGCGCAACGTGCCGCCCCCTTGGCATGGTGGCCAGAAAGTGTGGCTTGTCGACGACCACAATGTCCGCATCTTGATACAGCACCGGGATGTCGAAGGGCACCGGGGCTTCGTTCGGCAGGTCGCGATATAGGTAGACACTAGCGCCGCTGGGCAGCACGGTCGCGTTATCGACCACCACGCCGTCGGCGTCGACGACTTCTCGGGCAAGGACTTTCGCCCGGGCCGATTCACCAAACCGGGCGGTCAGCTCGGCCAGTACCGGTCCGCCGTGCAGTCGCACCCGGGCGGGCCCCAAGCCGTCGCGAACCGGAAGCGGTGCGGGTCTCACCACGGATTTAAACAGATCGATAGACTCAATTGAGCGGTACCGGCTCGAGAATCTCGGCGCGTGCCTCCGGTGCGCTGGCCCGCAACTCGTCTGCCGACACGTCGTCGGGCTGGGCTTGCGACAGTATCTCGGCTTCCACCCGCGCGGTGTAGTTGGCAACCTCACGGTCGACGTCTACGGCGGTCCACCCCAGCACCGGAGCGACCAGGTCGGCCACCTCCCGAGCGCAGTCGACGCCGCGGTGTGGATATTCGATGGCGATACGCATCCGGCGAGCCATGATGTCTTCCAGATGCAGGGCACCTTCGGCGGCGGCGGCGTACACGGCTTCCACCTTCAAGTAGCCCGGCGCGTCTTTGATCGGGCTGAGCAGGCCCGGAGTTTCGACCGCCATCTTCAGGACGTCGCCGATCAGCGAACCGTAGCGGTCCAGCAGATGGCGCACCCGGTATGGGTGCAGATCTTGCAGCGCGCCGACGTGTTCAGCCTGATTGATCAGCGCGAAGTAACCGTCGGCGCCCAACAAACTCACCTTCTCGGTGATCGACGGCGCAACCCTTGCCGGAATGAACTGCACCGCAGCATCAATCGCATCGGCGGCCATCACCCGGTAGGTGGTGTACTTGCCGCCGGCGATGGCGATCAGGCCGGCCGCGGGCACCGCCACGGCGTGTTCCCGGGACAGTTTGGAGGTGTCGTCGCTCTCCCCGGCCAGCAGCGGACGCAGCCCCGCGTACACCCCGTCGATGTCGGCATGGGTCAACGGGGTGACCAGCACCTGGTTGACGGTCGCCAGGATGTAGTCGATATCCGCCTTGGTGGCCGCGGGGTGGGCCAGGTCGAGATTCCAGTCGGTGTCAGTGGTTCCGATGATCCAGTGAGTCCCCCACGGGATGATGAACATCACCGACTTCTCGGTACGCAGGATGATCGCCACGTCACTGACAATCCGGTCCCGCGGCACCACGACGTGCACGCCTTTGGACGCGCGCACCTGGAACCGCCCGCGCTGCTTGGACAACGCCTGAATCTCGTCGGTCCAAACCCCGGTCGCGTTCACCACGACGTGGCCACGCACCTCGGTGATCGAACCGTCCTCGGAGTCGCGCGCGCGTACGCCGATCACCCGGTCGGCCTCACGCAGCAACGCAACCACCTGAGTAGAACACCGCACCACCGCGCCGTAATGCGCTGCGGTGCGCGCAACCGTCATGGTGTGCCGGGCGTCGTCGACGACGGTGTCGTAGTAACGAATGCCTCCGATCAAGGAGCTGCGCTTCAGGCCCGGACTCAAGCGCAGCGCACCGGCTCGAGTCAAATGCTTTTGCGCCGGAACAGATTTTGCGCCCCCGAGACTATCGTAGAGAAAGATGCCCGCGGCGATGTAAGGACGTTCCCACACGCGGCTGGTCAGCGGGAAGAGGAACGGCAAGGGCTTGACCAGATGTGGCGCCAACCTGGTCAGCGCCAGGTCGCGCTCGTAGAGCGCCTCACGCACCAGCCCGAATTCGAGTTGCTCGAGGTAGCGCAGCCCGCCGTGGAACATTTTCGACGAGCGGCTCGAGGTGCCAGACGCCAGGTCGCGCGCCTCGACCAACGCCACCTTGAGCCCCCGCGTGGCCGCGTCCAGCGCGCACCCGGAGCCCACCACGCCGCCGCCGATGACGACCACGTCGAACTGTTCGGTGCCGAGTCGCTCCCAGGCCGCCGCGCGTTGCTGGGGTCCGAGCACGGATGCCGGCCAGGTCTGCTCACTCGGTGGGTGCATCGGGTTGCTCACGAAAACTGACTCCTGTTGGTTACTCGTCGGTAGGTGATGCTGAACCCAGGCTAGTTCGTCAGGCGTCCCAGGGCCCGCCTTCAGTCCAGATCGTCATGTGCCATCAGCCTGCGGGCGGCCTCGGTTACCGACCCGGACAACGATGGGTAAACAGCCAGTGTCTGCGCCAACTCGTTGACCGTGATGCGGTTCTGTACTGCCACAGCGATCGGCAGAATCAATTCGGAGGCGATTGGCGCTACCACGACGCCGCCGATCACCACGCCGGTGGACCGCCGGCAGAAGACCTTGACGAAACCTTGCCGCAGCCCCGACATCTTGGCTCGCGCATTGGTCCGCAACGGCAACATGATGGTCCGGGCAAGCACCGACCCGTCGTCGATCATCGATTGCGGCACCCCGACGGCGGCGATCTCGGGCCTGGTGAATACCGTTGCCGCGACCGTTCGCAACCGGATCGGGCTGACGCCCTCACCCAGCGCGTGATACATCGCGATTCGGCCCTGCATCGCGGCGACCGACGCCAGCAGCAGCAGACCGGTGCAATCGCCGGCGGCATAGATGCCGGCCTCCGACGTACGCGATACTCGGTCCACGGTCAGGTAATTGCCGCGTCCGAGCTCAATCCCGACCCGTTCCAGCCCAAGGCCGCTGGTGTTGGGGACCGACCCGATGGTCATCAGGGCGTGGCTGCCCTCGACGGTGCGGCCGTCGGTCATCGTCACCAGAACCCCGGTGTCGGTGCGGACGACCGATGCTGCGCGGGCATTCTTGACCAGCACAACGCCACGTTCGGAGAACGACTCTTCCAGCACCAACGCGGCGTCGGCGTCTTCGTACGGCAGGACGTGGTCCTGGCTGGCCACCACGGTCACCGGCACACCCAGTTCGGTGTATGCGTTGCCGAACTCGGCGCCGGTGACCCCGGAGCCCACCACGATCAGGTGGTCGGGCAACGCCTCCAAGTCGTAGAGCTGCCGCCAGGTCAGGATGCGCTCGCCGTCCGGCTCAGCCGATGGCAAAACGCGCGGGCTGGCGCCGGTGGCGATCAGCACGACGTCGGCCTCGTGCTCACTGGTGGTGCCGTCGGCGGCGGTCGCCTTGATCCGGTGGCGGGCCAGGCCGGGCGTGGAGTCGCAAAACTCGCCCCGGCCGGCGACCAGGTGCACACCCACGCTGAGCAGCTGGGCGGTGATGTCGGCCGACTGTTCTGCGGCCAGCGTCTTCACCCTGGCGTGGATTTGCGGCAACGAGATCTTGGCGTCGTCGATGTCGATGTCGAAGCCCAGTCGCGGCGCTCGGCGCAGCTCGGTGCGCAGCCAGGTGGAGGCGATGAATGTTTTCGACGGCACACAGTCATAGAGAACGGCCGCCCCACCGATGCCGTCGGAGTCGATCACGGTGACTTGGGTTGTATCGGGGTGTGAGGTGGCGGCGACCAGCGCCGCTTCGTAACCGGCCGGGCCTCCTCCGATGATCACGATGCGGGTCACCACAGCCATAACCTAGCTCGGTGACGACTCGCTCCGCAGCGCGGAGTGAGAAGGAACCGAGCCATCAGACCCCGCGGTGACGACTCGCTCCGCAGCGCGGAGTGAGAAGGAACCGAG
>Ga0209693_10000074_pt1 | contig 36594 bp, 31 predicted proteins | sample HubBroMetageWRM3_FD_188345 | JGI IMG/M metagenome (GOLD analysis project Ga0209693, IMG submission 188345) | Warmed soil microbial communities from the Hubbard Brook experimental Forest, New Hampshire - Hubbard Brook CCASE Soil Metagenome WRM 3... | ecosystem: Environmental > Terrestrial > Soil... | reverse complement strand
GGGGATGATTTCGCGCGCCACCTCGTGCACGCTTGGCGAGGTCGGCAGGCCGCTGCCCAGGTCGAGGTACTGCGAGATGCCGTGGCTGGCCAGGAAGCGCACCGCGCGCAGGAGGAATCCCCGGTTGGCAAGCGACAGGCGTCTCGGCTCCAGCCGGGACTGCATGAGGTGCTCGGCGGCGGCACGGTCCACGGCGAAGTTGTCCTTGCCGTAGAGCAGGTAGTCGTAGATCCTGGCGATACTCGGCCGGGTGACGTCGACGCCCTCGGGCACGCGCGGCTCGTGCTTCCTGGCCATCGGTACCCCCTTACATCGCTACAGTGCCAGAGCCCGCAATGGTTTGCAGTCAACGCTACAACACCCGTCCGCACCACCGGGCGGACTGGCGTTACATTGGCGGATCAGCCAGTGAGGGACGCGGCGGGCTGGGTCTGGCGGGAGGTTCTCGGCTGGCGGGTCAGCGGCATGCGGGAGCGGGTGTCGTCGTCACGCGGGGTGTAGACGACGATGCGCGCCTCGGGCATGGCGGGGACGTCGAGTTCGCTGACGGCCAGGCTGAGCCGGCCCGCCAGGGGATGCAGGTAGGTAAGCGTGCGCTGCTCGTGGTCGGCGACCTCGTGGCGCGCCCACAGGTCGGAGAACTCGCGGCTCAGGCTGGCCAGGCGGCGGATGTCTTCTTCCCAGTCCAGATCGCCGATGTGCGCGGCATAGGCGGAGCGCAACCGGGCCACCATGTAGCGGACCTGGTTGTCGTACTCAGGGAACTTGCCGCGGGCACTCGGCTCGGTGAGGCAGCACCACAGGGTGTTCTTGTGGATGCACGGCATCGTGTGCCACTCCCAGAACAGCCCGTCGGCCGCGTCGTTCGACACCAGGACGTCGAACCGGCTGTTGATCAGGCTGGCGGGCAGCGGTTCCAGCGAGTGCACGATCTCGCGGATGGTATCGGGCACCGCCGTGCGGGCGCACTCGGTGCGCAGCGGCGTCGCCTCGGCCAGCCGGTACAGGTGCTCGCGCTCGGCGCGGTCCAGCCGCAGCGTGCGGGCCACCGCGTCCAGGACCTGCATGCTTGCGTTGATCTGGCGGCCCTGCTCCAGCCAGGTGTACCAGGTGACGCCGACGCCCGCGAGCAGCGCTACCTCCTCACGGCGAAGCCCCGGCGTACGCCGCCGCGAACCGGCGGGCATGCCGAAGTCCCCTGGCCCCAGCCGGGCACGCCGCGCCCTGAGGAACTTACCGAGCTCCGCCCGCCGCCGCTCGCCCGTTCGCGGCGACTCCCTATACCTAGCCTCATACGTGACCAAGAGCTTTTCCAATCACCTATCCGCCCAGAATCAAACCTAGCGGGGCGCACTGACATTTCGGACGCCGACGGCGCCGCCGACGGCGCCCAAGTCGATGGCCACGGTCAGATCGAGGCTAGAAGATCTTGGAAATTACGGGTTCCGCGGAGGATCCGGTGGACCGGGATCCACCATTTCTTCCGTTAAGCCCGGAATTTCCGCGGAAAGCTGGCTCCCGCCGCCCAGGTGCGTGACTTGTGGGGCGGGCGTGGTTTGCGGGGTCTTTGGGGTCTTGGGGTTTTGGGGGTTTTTGGGGTCAGGGAGCTGGTCAGCTTTCGGAGCGGATGTCGTAGTCGTCCTCTTCTACTACGTGCATCGCGGCCTCCTCGGCGCTCGCGGCGCCGCCGTCGATGCCGACGTCGCGGGCCACGAGGTCCTCCTCGTCGTCGGGGTGGGCTCCCTCGTCCTCGGCCACCAGGCGGCCCGCACGGGGATCGGGGCCGTCATCGAGCAGCAGGCCGTCGACGTCCTCGTCGCCCGCGTCCTCGTCGTCCTCATCCTCGTCCTCGTCGTCGTCCTCATCCTCGTCGGCGGCGACGTCCTGCGGCCGTCCGTAGTCCGCGTCCAAGGGGGTGTCGGGTTCCTCTTCGGCGAGCAGCTGGTCGAGGGACTCCCCCTCGTCCTGTTCCTCTGCGGTGGTGCCGAACCGTATCCCGGCCGACCACCGGTCCGGCGTGGCGACGCCGCGGTCCAGGGGATCGTCGCCGAGCGTTCCGTCCAGCGTGTCGTAAGGGTCTTCGACCTCGTAGTCTTCAAGATCTTCCGACTCGTGGCGCTTCTCGTCGGGCATCTGCCGGCTCCTCTCGACCAGGGACCGTAGTAACCTTACGCCGTCCCGCGGACCTGCACCGAGGAGGAGCGATGGACAAACTGCTGCCAGGCGTCACCTCGGAGCGAGTGGACACCGACCGGCTGACGGTGGCCGTGCTTTCCGTGACCGAGCGAGATGGCCAAGCGGTGCTGTTCGTGCACGGGAACGTCTCGTCCTCGCTGTTCTGGCAGCCGACCATGCTGGCGCTGCCGGAGGGGTACCGGCCGCTGGCGATCGACCTGCGCGGGTTCGGCGACACCGATCCGGAGCCGGTGAACGCGACCCGGGGGCTGCGCGATTACGCCGACGATCTGGACGCCGCGATCGACGCGCTCGGCCTGGACCTGGTGCACCTGGTGGGCTGGAGCATGGGCGGCGGCGTGGTGCTGCAGTACCTGGTGGACCGGCCGGGGTCGCACCGGGTCGCGTCGCTGACGTTGGTGGACCCGGTGTCCCCGTTCGGTTTCGGCGGTACCAAGGGCGTCGAAGGCACGCTGTGCGACCCTTCCGGGGCGGGCTCGGGCGGGGGCGCAGGCAACCCGGAGTTCGTGGAGCGGCTGGCCGGCCGGGACCGGACCGACGACAGCGTGCTCTCGCCGCGGCAGGTGCTGCTCGCGCACTACGTCAAGCCGCCGCACGTACCGGATCACCTGGACATCTTGGTGGAGTCCATGCTGTCCACCCGCATCGGCGAGTACTACTACCCCGGCGACTCGCGCCCCGTGGACGCCTGGCCGGGGTTCGCGCCCGGAGACCACGGCGTGCTCAACACCATGGCGCCCACCCATTTCCGGATCGACGACCTGTCCGCGGTGCAGCGCAAGCCGCCGCTGCTGTGGCTGCGCGGCGCAGACGACGTGATCGTGTCCGACACATCCCTGTACGACCTGGCCTACCTGGGCTCCATCGGCGCGGTCCCCGGCTGGCCCGGCGATCAGGCCTTCCCGCCGCAGCCCATGGTGGCGCAGACCCGGGCCGTGCTCGGCGGCTACGCCGCGGCCGGCGGGCGGTACCGCGAGGTGGTGATCGAGGACTCCGGCCACGGGCCGCACCTGGACCAGCCGGAAAGATTCCGCGCCGAGCTGATCGGCCACCTGGACGGTACCCGCTCGTAAGATTGGCCGGGTGGGCATCGAACTGGTCTTTGAGACCCATTCCACGACCGTGGACAACGAGCAAGGGCACGCCAGGAGTTCGCCTGGCAGGAAGGATGGGAGTACCGGCTCAGCTAGCCAAAGGCGGCCCGTAGCCAGCCTCCGTGTGTGGCACGGACATGCTGGTGCCCATTGCCTGCCTCCCTCTTACTTACTGCGCCCGGAGCCTGCCGGTGATACCCCGGCGGCGCAGCCCCCGTGCCTGGCCGGTCAGCACCGCCAGGGCGAGAAGGCAGATGCCGGCGGCGGGCAGGCCGAGCGCGAGCGCGTCCGGCTGGAACTGGACCGGCGCGTTGGTGCCGGTGAACGCGGACAGGTCGATCGACGAGCCGACCACGTGCGGCAGCGCCAGCGCGCAGGCGGCGCCCGCCACCATCGCGGCGATCACGGCCGGCATGGCCTCGGCCATGACCAGCCCGGTCTCCCGCTCGTGGCCCATCACGGTGAGCTTGGCCAGGGTCAGCTCGCGCTCGGCGGATCCGAGCGCCAGGCCCAGGATCACGATGAACAGGCCGAACGCCGCGGCCGCGGCGATGGTCAGGCCGATGATCAGCGCCGCGCCGCGCTGCAGCGGCGAGTCGGCCAGCGAGGCGAGCACCGCGGAGCGGAAGCTGGTGACGGCTTGCGGGATCATCCTGGCGACCACGGCGGAGAGCTGGGCGTCGTCGATGCCCGACCCGGTGACCAGGACCATGTTGGGCGCGGGCCGGCCGGTCGGCCCGGGCAGGGTCTCCAGCGGCATGATGACGAACGTCCCGCCGCCCGGCTCCGCTGGAGTGTCGTCAAGGGTGCCCGCCGCCCGGACTGTGAACGGCCCGACCGGGGAGCTCGACGTGAGCCGGGTGGCCCCCTGGCCCAGGATGGCGGCGGCGTCCGGCGAGGCGAGCACGGGCACCGGCGGGCCGGAGGACCGGACCCCGCCCGGCGCGGCGCCGATCGCGGTCGCCGGGAAGGCCGGGAACGGCGTGCCCGCGACCAGCGCCGCGTAGCCGGCCGGGTCGACCTGGACTACGGTCAGCGACAGGCCGGCCGGGGTGACCCAGTTCGTGCTCCAGACCGCGGTGGCGTGCCGCACTCCGCGGACCGCGGCGATGGCGCTCAGCGCGGACGGGGTAACCGGGAGCGGTCCCGCGTCGATGAGGACGTCGGCGCCGGTGGCGTGCCAGGAGGCGGCGATCTCGCCGCGGGTGATGCCGTTGCTGGTCATCCCGGCGAAGGTGGCCAGGCTGAGGGCCAGGACCAGGGCGAAGGCGGGCAGCACGTCGGTGGGCGAGGACCGGGCGGCGCGGGACATGGCGACGAACCCGGTGGCGCCGGTGCCGCGGGCGGACAGCCGGAGCAGGCCGCGGACGGCCAGCGGGTAGAGCCGGAACATGATGATCACGACGGGGATGGCGACCAGGACCGGGGTGATGGTCAGGTACAGGTCGATGCCGCGGCCGGCCGGGGCGCCTTGGTCGTGCAGGACGACCAGGCCGACGGCAGCGGCGGCGCAGCCGGTGAGTTCGGCGACTGGGCGGCGCCAGGCGGGCCGGGACCTGCTGGTGTCGGCGGTAGTGACCAGGGCGGGGCTGGCGGCGGGGGCGGGCTTGCGGTGCTGCCAGGCGGCGATCAGCGGCGGCCCGGCCAGCGCTGCGGCCACCGCCACCCCGGCCAGCCACCACCCCGCCGACGACGAGACGGCACCGCCCGGGATCACCGCGTTGGCCAGCGCGGCGCCGGCCACCGCGGCGGGCAGCGCCGCGAGCAGGCCGGTGCGCGCCGCCAGCGCCGCGACCTGCCACAGCGACCCGCCCCTGGCCCGCAGCATGGCCAGCTCAACGTCGCGTCGAGCGACGATCATCCGGGCGGCGATCAGGATCACGGTCGCGCCGATCACGATCAGGCTGACGAACAGCAGCAGCAGGACCGTCTCGATGTCCGCCTGGGTGTCCAGGAACAGCGACAGGCTCGGCATCAGCGGCGAGGTGACCGTCAGCTTGTCCGCCGCGGGCAGCAGGGCCCCGGTCAGCGTCGGCACCGTCGTGGTGGCCCGGTTCAGCGCGTCGTAAAGCCCCTGCGTCGCATCGGCGCTGACGCCGCCGACCGAGAGCGGGAACTCCCAGTACATCTCCAGGCCGGGTCCCGACAGCGCATACTGCACCGCGGCGAGCTGGTCAGGGTCCGCGATGACCCCGCCCACCCAGTACGGCTGATGGTCCGGACTGTTGAGCGACGGCGTGCCCGCGGTCGCGTCCTGCGTCCAGAAGGTCGAGGCGGGCGCGCGTTCGGCCACGATCGCGGTGACGTACAGCAGGACCATGCCGTAGGGTCCGGTGTCGAGCGTCAGCCGGGTCCCCGGGCGCAGGCCGAACCGGTACGCCATCTGCGTGGTGGCCGCCACCCCCACCGCCCCGGCCGGGACCCTGGAGGTCGCGTAGGTACCCGCGGTGAGCCTGGCGTTACTGGGGAGCGGGTCGCGGTAGACCACCTCGAGCTGCGGCGGCAACTGCGTAATCGCCCGCGGCCCCGTCCCTGAGACAGGGAAGGGCATGGTGGAGAGGCCAGCCCACGCGCCCGCTGCGAGCGGAAGGCCGCCAGCCGCGAATCCGTGGCCGATCTCGCGGCTGGTCTGATCGAGTTCGCTCCGTTTCATGATCGGCAGGTTGCCGCGGTCGCCGACCGGTTCCAGCGCGGCGTCGAAGTCCTGCCACTGCGCGGTGACCTGGACGGCGGCGGCGGCGGAGGCCAGGCCGGCCAGGGTCTGGTGCAGCGCCTGGGACTGCGCGTGCAGGCTGAGCGCGGGGCCGGCCATCGCCGCGAACACGCACCCGCAGACCAGCAGGGCCAGCGCGAGCGTGCTGCCGGCCGCGGTGCCTACCGCCCGGCTCAGGCCCGGTATCCGGCTCATTACTTTCCTCACGTGAGGTAACAGGCCCCGCGAGACTGCTGCCTGGACCTGCGGCCGGGCCCAGTCTGTCATGCACTTCGCGGACATTGCACCCTCTGGGCTGACTGGCTGGGCATGCCCGGCGCGAAGCTAGGAGGCTGGCCCTCGCCATCGCGGGCATGGCGTGTAGACCCTGCGGGTCTGGGCAGGGTGGGCAGGGCGATACTGAAGATCGGTGAACACTAGCCTTCCGGAGGAATCGACATCGTGACCGCTATACCGGACATCACGCTGAACAACGGCCAGCAGATCCCGCAACTCGGGTTCGGCGTCTTCCTTGTCGAGCCGCGGCACACCGCGGCCGCGGTCAGCACCGCGCTGCAGGCCGGCTACCGGCATATCGACACGGCCGAGATGTACGGCAACGAAAAGGAGGTCGGCGAGGCGATCAGGCGGTCCGGCCTTGATCGCAGCGAGGTTTTCGTCACCAGCAAGCTGAGCAACGACGCACATCGGCCGGATGACGCCCGCCGGGCCTTCGACAAGTCGCTCGAGGTGCTCGGCTTCGACTACCTCGACCTGTTCCTCATCCACTGGCCGCTGCCGACCAGGTATGACGGCGATTACGTGTCGACCTGGCGGACCCTGGAGGAGTTCTACCGGGAAGGACGGGCCCGGTCGATCGGCGTCTCCAACTTCCAGGCCCACCACCTGCGGCGGCTGCACGGAGAGAGCGAGATCATCCCCGCGGTCGACCAGATCGAGGTCAACCCCTACCTGACCCAGGATGAGCTGCGCGCGTTCTGCGCCGAGCACCAGATGGCGGTCGAGGCCTGGTCGCCGCTCGCGCGGGGCAACGTCCTCGGCGACCCCGAGATCGCGGTGATCGCCAAGCGGGCGGCCAAGACCCCGGCCCAGGTGGTGCTGCGCTGGCACCTCCAGCGCGGCGACATCATCTTCCCCAAGTCGGTCACCCCGGACCGGATCAGGGAGAACATCGACCTGTTCGACTTCGGGCTGTCCGCCCAGGAGGTCGAGATGATCAGCGCGCTGAACCGGAACGAGCGGACCGGCCCGGATCCGGATAAGTTCGAGGGCAGCTAGGCCGCGACCCAGGAGACCGGGAGCCGCTTGACGCCGCGCTGGAAGTTCGAGCGCAGGTAGGAGGGCTGGCCCGCGTACGCGAGCGATGACGTGCGGGCCAGTACCTCCTCGAACAGGGCACGCATCTGGCTGCGCGCCAGGTGGGCGCCCAGGCAGAAGTGCGGGCCGTGGCCGAAGACCAGGTGCGGGTTGGGCTGCCGGCGGATGTCGAAGCTGTCGGGGTCGGCGAAGACCTCCTCGTCACGGTTGGCTGAGGTGAACGAGACGACCACCTTCTCCCCCGCGTCGATGTGCTGCCCGCCGAGTTCGCAGGGACGGGCCGCGGTCCGGCGGAACGTCATGACCGGCGTCCACCAGCGCAGCATCTCGTCCACCGCGACCGGCAGCAGGGACGGGTCGGCGCGCAGCGCCTGCTGAGCCTCGGGGTGCTCGAGCAGCGCGATGCAGGCGCCGGGCAGGCCGTTGCGCAGCGTCTCGTTCCCGGCCACGGCGAACAGCCAGAACATGTTCTCGAACTCGGCGGCGGACACCCGGCCACCGCCCTCGTCCGCCTGGGCCAGCAGGATGGACATCACGTCATCTCCCGGGCGGCGCCGTTTCTCCTCGGCCAGCAGGTGTGCGTAGGCATACAGGTCAGGCATGCCCTCACGGGTACGGGGGTCGGGCATCCGGCCGTCACGATCGGGGGCCGGGCGCAGCGCGAGCGCCTCGGCGGCCATCGCAGTGCCCGCCGCCGGGTCGAACGCGGCCGAGGATGCGTAGTCGGGATCCTGGTAGCCGATCACCCGGTTGGACCAGTCGAACAGCAGCCAGCGATCCTGCTCAGGCACGCCGAGCACATCGGCCAGGGCGAGCAGCGGCAGGTCCGCGGCCACGTCCTTGGCGAAGTCGCACTCCCCGCCGGGACCGGCGAAGACGCGGTCGCAGATGGCCCTGGCGTGACCGCGGATCCCGTCCTCCAGCTGGGCCACCGCCCTGGGGGTGAACGAGCGGCTGAGCAGCCGGCGCAGCCTGGACTGCTCAGGCGGGTCCATGTTGAGCATCATGCGGCGGACGTAGTCCAGCGCCTGCGGCGTCGCCGGATCGCGGATCTGCGTCGCGCCGAGCGCGGAAGAAAACAGCTCGGGCCGCCGCAGCACCGACTCCACGTCGGCGTGACGGAGCACCAGCCAGAAGCCGGGTCCGGCCGGCCAGCCGAGCACGGGGACCTCAGCCACCCACGCGACCGGGATGTCGCGGCGCAGCCGGGCCAGCGCGTCGAAGGGCACCCCGGCGGTGTAGGTGGCCGGGTCGAAGACGACCTCGGTGTCGGGCCGCGGGGCTGGCGGGGCGGGGTCGCGGGGCGGGGCTGGTGGAGTGTCGGGAGCCTGGCGGACTGGTGGTGCGGCTTTGGGGCGGGAAGGCTGGGTCATTCCTGGCCTAGGAACTCCTCGATGGAGGTGGCCAGGACGACGGGGGCCTCGAACATCGGGTAGTGGCCGGCGTCGGAGAGGATGGTCATCTCGGCGTTGGGGAAGAAGACCCGCCAGGTCTGCTCCATCGTGTCGGCGCCCATGGCGGGATCGTTGACGCCGACGATCAGCTTGACCGGGGTGGTGGGGTCGGGCTTGAGCTGGGCGGAGAAGTCGGTCTTTGCCCACGCCTGCAGGTAGGCGGCGACCGCATCCTCGGTGGAGTTATCGAGCGAGTGCTGGACGACCTGGTTGATGAAGGTCTTGGTCAGCTTGTTCCCGGTGGTGAGGTCGATGATCGCCGCACGGTTGCCCGCGCTGGTTGCCGCGCCGTAGAACAGTGCCCAGCCCTGCTCGTCGAAGGGCACCTCGGTGGCGGGCACCGCGCTGAGGCCGACCAGCTTGCGCACCCGGTCCGGCGCCTGCAGGAGCGCCTGGTGGGCGATCTTGGCACCCATCGAATGGCCGACTATAGAGAAGCGGTCCCAGCCCAGGTCGTCGGCGACGGTGATCGCGTCGGCCGCGGCCTCCTCGATGCTGTACTCCCCGGGCACGTCCATGCGGTCGCCGTAGCCGCGCAGGTTCATGAAGGCCCAGGTGTACGCCGACCAGTCGAGGAAGTCGGGCAGCGAGCCCCAGCCGCGGGCCGAGCCGAACCAGCCGTGCACGGCCACGACATGATGGTCGCCCGATCCTAGGGTCAGATGAGAACTCGCCACGCCGACCTCCCTGTTGCAGTGCCCTCGATGCCTCTGCCGACTCTAGCGAGAGGGTACGGCGCCCGCCACGACCTGTGCCGACGAGAGCGTGCCGCGGGAGGCGGCCGGGGTGCGCAGGACGAGCGCGGCGTAGGCCAGGACCGCGCCGCCGACCGCCACCAGGGCGCCAGATCCGCCGAGCGCGGCGGCCAGGACGGGGGCGATCAGCGACCCGGCCACGATGCCGCCGAGCGAGGCGGGGATCGCCAGGCCATAGGCCCGGCCGAAGACGTCCTCGTCGAGCATCCGCTGCAGGCCGGTGTCGGTCATGATCTCGACGAGCAGCGCCCCCATGCCGGTGAGGCCGGTCAGCACGATCGCCGCGGCCGGCCAGTGGGTCACCGCGAGCAGCATCGTGGGCAGTCCCGCGGCAAGCAGTGCGCCGGCCAGGACCAGGCGCGGCCGGGAGCCGCGGCTGGCCCTGCCAGCCAGTGCGGTGCCAAGCAGCCCGCCCACTCCGATGGCGGCGAACAGGTACCCGTAGCCCTGCGCGCCGAGCCCGAGCCCGCGGGCCACGATGAGCAGCAGCACGGTCTGGGTCCCGTACAACGTGCTGCACATGATGTCCGCGCCGACCAGGCGCAGCGCGGCGGGATGCGCGCGCAGCGCGGCGGCGCCCTGCGCTATCTCGCGGAACAGGCCGGCGGGCTGGCCGGGGGCGCGGCGGGTGGCGAAGGCACCGTCGGCCCGGATGGCGAGCAGCGCGAGCGCCGACAGGCCGAAGGTCACCGCGTTCAGCGCGAAGGCAAAGGCGGGCGAGCCGAGGAGGAGCAGCAGGCCGCCGAGGGCGGGGCCGACGATGATGCCGAGGCCGGCCACGGCCGACCTTGCCGCGTTGGCTCCCGGCAGGTCGGCATCCTCGACGACGCGCGGCGTGACGGCGGCGACGCAGGGCAGGTACGGCGCGGAGAAGGCGGTCGCGGTGGCCGCGATCAGCGGGGCGAGCAGGATCGGCAGCCGGGCCGCCGCCACCGCGGCCAGCAGGACCATCAGGCCCATCCGGGCCAGGTCCGAGACGATCATGATGCGGCGGCGGTCGAACCGGTCGGCGAGCACGCCGCCCAGCGGGCCCAGTGCGACGACCGGGACCACCCGGGCCGCGGTGGTGACGCCCGCCCACGCGGCCGAGTGGGTGCGGTCGTAGACCAGCACCACCAGAGCGAGGTTGTAGAGCCAGTCGCCGATCTGGGACACGGCAAGCGCGGTCAGCAGCCGGCGGAAGGCCGGGTACCGCAGCGCCGCCCGGATCGTCCCTGATGGAGCATTCTTGATGGTCATCGAGATCACGCCTCTTTCGCCTTCATGGGGTCTTCCCTCGTGACCTCCACGATCCGGCTAAGGGCCTGACCTGCGCATCGGCGTACTGCAGTAGCCGGCCCTTGCGAGGCGCTTAGATTTCTCCCCCCCGGTGCCTTAGTCCCCCGCGACGAGGCGCTTAGCCGGCCACGCCGAGGCGGTGGGCCACCGCGGCGGCCTCCATCCGGCTGGTCACCCCGAGCTTGGCCAGGATGTTGGACACGTGCACGCTGGCCGTCTTGGGGCTGATGAACAGCGCCTCGGCGATCTGCGGGTTGGACCGGCCCGCGGACAGCAGTGCCAGGATCTCGCGCTCGCGCTCGGTAAGCCCGAAGCGGGCGAGCGGGTCCTCAGCCTCCGGGGCGGCCTCCTGCCCGGCCGGCTCCTCCAGGCTCAGCCTGGTGCGCCGGGCAAGCGCCGCGGCCTCGTCCGCGATGGGCGCCGCACCGACCTGCCGGGCCAGTTCGTGAGCCTGCCTGACGCCGCGGCCGGCGGTCGGCCGGTCGCCTGCTGCCGCGGCGGCCTCGGCCAGGCGCAGCCAGGCGTACGCCAGCGGGTAGGGCTCGGCGGCCGCCTGCCACGCCTGCACCGCCGCCTGCCAGGTGGCGACGTCGTCGCTCCCGACGGCGCGCGCGAGCTCCGCGGTGACCAGCGCCTGGTAGCCGCGCGACGGGGCGGTCGGCGTGGCTGGGGCCGCGGCGAACTCGGCCAGGACGCGGCATCGCGCGGTGACGCTGGCCGGGACCTCCTCCCGCCGGTCGCGGGCGAGCGTCGCGTCGTCGGCCTCGGTCCTCGCGGCCAGCCATAGCAATGGCCAGATGTAACGCCCGGACATGGGCGAGTCATAGTCGATGAGCCCGTCCGCGGTCAGGCGGCGGGCCGCGGCCAGATCACCCCGGGTGAGGGCGGCCAGCGCGTCGGAGTACTGCATCGTCAGCGCGAACTGCTCGTCGCGGGGCTGGCCCAGGGCCCGCCGGGCGGCACGCACGTCGGCGTCGGCGGCGGCGTGCCGCCCGGTCATCGCGGCCAGTTCGGCGCGCAGCAGCAGGACGGTGGCGGCGAAGATGCCCTCCGGCATGGAGTCAAGCGCCCGGGTGGCCAGTTGCTCCGCCTCGTCCCAGCGGCCGAGGCGGAGCAGGCTCTCTACCAGGTTGCCGGTCAGGAAGACACCCCAGGATCCGGCCAGCCCGACCCGGTCGGCCAGCGCGATCCCCTCCCGGGCCATCTGGACCGCCTCCTCGTGCCGGCCGACGAACTCCAGCACGTCGGACAGGTTCACGTAGGCGCGCAGCGCGCTGAAGTAGGCGCCGATGTCCATCGAAAGGGCCAGGCCCGCCCGCAGGTCTTCCAGGCCGTCGTCGGCGGCGCTCAGGTAGCTGCGCGCCGAGCCGAGGGTGATGGACGCCTCGGCCTCTTGCTGTGCGGCACCCGCCTCGCGGGCGGCCCGCACCGCGCGCGGGGCCAGGCTCATCGTGGCAGCCATGTCGTTGGCGCGCCACACCGCGGAGGCCAGCGACGCGAGGACGACCGCGTGCGCCTTGGTCACCTGGTCGGCGGCCAGCAGGGCGAGCGCTTGCTCCAGGATTGCGACCGCCTCGGTCTCCCGGCCGGTGCCGAGCAGCGCTTGCGCCCGGTGGTCGAGCAGGAGCGCGCGCCGCACCGCGTCGCCTTCGGGCGGGAGTTCGGCCAGCGCCTGGTCGTACAGGGACAGCGAGCGGTCGATGGCGCCGGCCGCGTAGGCGGCCTCGCCGGCCAGGACGGCGACCTCGGCCTGGTCCATGCCGGTGCGCTGCTCGGCGTCGGCCACCCTGGGCCAGATCTCCAGGGCGCGCTCCAGGTGGCGCTGCGCCTCCGCGGGGGCGAACGAGGCCAGCGCGTGCCGGGCCGCGGCGATCGAGGCGGGCAGGGCGCGCGGCAGGTCGAGCGCCGCGTACCAGTGATGGGCCAGGGCGGCTGGTGCCGCGGCGGCGTCGCCTGCCAGGCCCGGGTCTCGGGTGAGCGCCTCGCCGTAGGCGGCGTGCAGGCCGCCCCGTTCGCCTGGCAGCATGTCCTCGTAGACCGCGTCCCTGGTGAGCGCGTGCCGGAACGCATAGCCCCGTCCGGTGTGGTCAACAACCAGCAGATGGCTCTCAATGGCCTCGCGCAATCCGGCGTAGAACTCCGCCTCGCCGACACCGGCGATCTCGGCGAGCAGGCCCTCCGGGACGCTGCGGCCCGCCACCGCGGCGGTCCGCAGTAGCCGCTGCGCCCCCGGGCTCAGCGAGTCCACCCGGCTCAGCAGCACGTCCCGCAGCGACGGGGGAAGATCGGCCGGGTCGCCGCCGCCGCGTACCACCCCGGCGAGTTCCTCCACCAGGTAGGCATTGCCGCCGGACCGGTCGAAAACCAGGTCCACGAGCCCTGCGGCGGGCTCGGCGGCGAAGATCGCGCCGAGTTGCGCGGCGACCTCCGCGCGATCAAACCGGCGCAGTTCAAGGCGCTCCACCGAGCGCAGCCGTTCCCAGCTGGCGATCAGCGGGCGCAGCGGGTGACGCCGGTTGAGTTCGTCCGACCGGTAGGTAGCAAGCAGCAGCACGCTGACGCCGCGCAGCGACCTGACGAGGAACGCGACAAGTTCCCTGGTGGACTGGTCGGCCCAGTGCAGGTCCTCGAAGACAAGCATCAGCGGCTGCCGGGCGCTGAGCCTGCCCAGCAGGCCGAGGACCAGCTCGAGCAGCTGAGCGACCTGGATCCCGCCCGCGGGCTCGGGTTCTGAATCCTGCGCGGGCCGCGGGTCAAGCTCGGGCAGCAGCCGGCCAAGGCCGCGCCTGGCCGGCCCGAGTACCTCGGCGAGTTCCGCCGCCGGCGTGGTCCTGGCCAGCGTGCGCAGCGCGTCGATGAGCGGGGCGAGCGGCAGGCCCTCCGCGCCGAGTTCGACGCAATGGCCGGCCAGCACGGTGAACCCGGCGTCGGCCGCGTACCCCGACAGCTCCTCTACCAGGCGCGTCTTGCCTACGCCCGCCTCCCCCGCGATGATCGCGAACCCCGGGTCGCCGTCCCGCGCCCGGTGCAGCAGCGCGACGAGCGACGCGACCTCGTCGCGCCGCCCCACGAAGACCGGGCTCTGCATGCCCTCGCTCATAATCCGTCACGCTGCCACAAACGGCGGGGTTTATGCCTCCAGGACGGCCGCCATGCTCAAGGTGGCACCGGTACCTGGGCCCGCACCACTGCCCGTTCGGCATAAAACTTAAGGTCTTTCCGTGTTAGCCGGGTACCGGTAACACCAGGATCAGCAGGCTCTCTCCACCCGGACGGCTCCGGGCGCAGGCTGAGGGCATGACTACGACAACCGATGCCCGGGTGCGGGATTCGGCGACGGCGGCGCGCGGACGCTGGCTGATGCTGATCGTGCTGCTTGCCGGGCAGTTCATGGCGCTGCTTGACGTGACGATTGTCAACGTCGCGATGCCCACGATCGGGCGGTCGCTGCACGCGTCGGGGGCCGAACTGCAGCTGGTCGTGTCCGGCTACACCGTCAGCTACGCGATGGGGCTCATCACCGGCGCGCGGATGGGAGACATCTACGGGCGGCGGCGGATGTTCATGACCGGGGTCATCGTGTTCACCCTGGCGTCGCTGACCTGCGGGATCGCGCCGGGGATCGGAGTGCTGATCGGCGCCAGGTTCGTCCAGGGCGCGGGCGCGGCGGCGATGATGCCGCAGATCATGAGCGTCATCCAGGTGCGGTTCGACGGCGCGGCGCGGGCGCGGGCGCTGAGCGCGTACACGGCCGTGCTGTCCTCCGGGTTCGTCGCGGGGCAGGTGATCGGCGGCGTGCTCGTGACCGCGAACCTGTTCGGGGCGGCGTGGCGGCCGGTGTTCCTTGTCAACGTGCCGATCGGCCTCGCGGTGCTTGCCCTGGTGCCGCGGGTGGTGCCGCGGGATACGCCCGGGCGCGGGCGACGGCTCGACCTGGCCGGGCTGGGCATCGCGGTGCCCGCGGTGTTCCTCGTGGTGCTGCCGCTGATGCTCGGGCACCAGGAGGGCTGGCCCGGATGGGTGCTGGCGTGCATCGCCCTCGGCCTGCTGCTTGCGGTGGTGTTCGTGCTGGTCGAGCGGCGGATCGCCGGCCGGGGCGGGGATCCGCTGCTCAACCTGGAGGTGCTGCGCGCGCCCGGGCTGGTGCCCGGGCTGGCCGCGGTGGCGGTGCTGATGATCGCCTACGGGGGTTTCCTGTTCAGCTTCGCCCTGCACCTGCAGGCCGGTCTTGGCGACAGCGCGCTGCGGGCGGGGCTGACGTTCGCGCCGTGCGCGCTGGTGTTCGGCTTCTGCGGGTACTTCTGGCGGCGGCTGCCTGCGTCCGTGCATCACCTGCTGGCCCCGCTCGGCTGCGGCGTGGCGGTGTTCGGCTACCTGGCGGTGGCGCTTGACCTGCGTTCGGGCGGGCACGGCGGGCCGCTGCTGCAGGTGGCGCTCGTGGTCACCGGCGCGGCGCTGGCGCTGGCCTTCAGCCCGCTGGTGACGCACAGCCTGGTGCTGGTGCCGCTGCGGCACGCCGCGGACGCGAGCGGGCTGCTCACCACCACGATCCAGCTCGGGCAGGCGATCGGGGTGGCGACGTTCGGCAGCCTGTTCCTCACGCTCGACACCGGGCACGGCGCCGCGGCCGCGGTTTCCGGGCACGCGGTGGCGGTGACGTTTGGCTGGCTGGCGGCGGCGATGGCGTTCGGCGCGGTGGCGGGAATCCCGCTGGCCCGGACGGTGGCGGCGACGCGGGTCAGCGGTTAGCGGTCGTGCTCGGGGTTGCCTGGCGCCTGCCCGCCGAAGTACTTGTCGTCCTGCTCCACCGCCTCGACGTCCGCGGCCGCGGCCCGCTCGATGTCGGCGAGCGCCGGATCGTCGTACCGGTAGCGGATCAGGCTGGGCTCGGAGTCCGAGTCTTCCGCGAGACGTGAGGACCGGGGAGGCCGGGGGGACCGGAGGGACTGGGGGTTCCGGCGGGACCGGAACCTAGAAAAGAAGCCCATGGCCAACTCCCAGGGTCAGCGCGGCGGTGCGGTAGGCCAGCCGCTTACCGTTCGTCCTCGGCCGTCGCCGCGACCAAGGCCGCGACTGCTTTCATGCTAATCGCCAGCCGTACGCGGGAAAGGCGGGCCCGGATGTCGGGCACGGCGTCCTCGGCGCGGGCCCAGGCAAGGGCGCGTGAGGTCGTCGCGGGCAGGCCAAGATCGCCCGCGGTGGTCAGGTGCACGACCACAAGCGCGCTGACCCGGTGGCCGGGCGGCAGGATCTCCCGCCAGTAGCGGACGGCGTCCGTCAGCGGGCGCACGGACTGACCTATGTACGTGCCGTCGCAGTAGATCCGGCCGGTCGCAGCGGCGGCGTACCGGCCGGGCGGCCAGGCCACCGACTCGACGAGGACGACCTGGCGCCCGGCGACGATCGCGTGCGAGATACGCGGCGCGTCCGCGGCCGTCGGGCGTACGCCCTGGAAGATATGGACACCCGGCAGGGCGAACAGGTCACGGAGCAGTTCGCCGGTCCGCTCCGCTACCTCCTGCGCGGTGCTGCCGATGGGTCTTAATGCACGGCGTTCGCTGTCGATGATCGTGCCCAGGCGCCCATGGCAGCGGGCGGAGGGCGCCGCCTGCCCGGCCTTGCTGCGTTCCGCGGGCTGCGCCATGGTCATCACCTTCAGCCGTTCCGGGCTCATTTGCTCATGCTCATGCCCTCGCGCTCATGTGCTGGCCAGTCCAGCATGGAAAACTACCGGGGGGCTTCCGTTACGCTTCCGGGACGCGTATCGGCATTCCCTCTGCGGCGCAAAGCTCGCATACTGGGCTTGATGCACTCTGGGGGGGGTGATTCGGATGATCTATTCGCTGCTGGGCGAGCTGGAGATCGGCCAGGACGGCGAATTGATCAAGCTGCCTGTCGGGCCTACCCTCATCATGCTTGCCGCCTTGCTGATCAACGCGAACCGGCGGATGTCCAAGGCCGAGTTGATCCGCGCGGCGTGGGGCAGCAACGATGTCCATGAAGCGCAGCTTTACAAGCGGGTGAAGGACGTCCGCGACTTGCTCAAGACCATCGGCCGGGACGGGGACCTGAGCACCCATCACCAGTTCGGGTATGAGATACACGTCCCCGAGGACGACGTGGATGCCCTGCTGTTCCAACGGCTGGTCCGGGAGGCGGACGAGGCGGGGGCCGAGCACCGCACCGAGGACGAGATCGGCCGCCTGCAGCAGGCGCTGCGGCTGTGGCGCGGCCCCCATCCGCTGTCCAACGTGCCCGGCGACTCGTTCCGCATCGAGCGGATCGCGCTGGAGCAGCGGCACCGGCGGGCCGCCGTGCGGCTGTTCGAGCTGGAGCTTGCGCGCGGCAACCACGAGCGCATCCTTGACGCGCTGATCCTGACGGCCAGCTACTACCCGTCCGACCGGCGGCTCTGCGAGCAGCTCATGCTGGCCGCGTACAGGTCCGGGCACCCGGCCGACGCGGGCCAAGCCTACGAGCGCTACCAGGACGCGCTGGCCGAGGAGACCGCCGGCGAGCCAGACGCGCTGCTGCGGACCCTGCACTTCGCGATGGTCAGGGGCGATGAGGAGGCGATCGAGTCGGCGCAGTCCGCGGTCGAGAGGCGGGCAGGGACGCCGGCCCACCCCGCGGTGACCGTGCCGCGGCAGTTGCCGCCGACCGCGGACCTGGTCGGCCGCGGCTACCTGGCGGCCGAGGTGCCGTGGCTGCTCGGCCGCGAATCCCGGCAGACGGCGCCCGTGGTGGTGGTCTCCGGGCCCGGCGGGATCGGCAAGACAGCACTCGCGCTACGCGCCGCGCACGCCTGCGCCGACCGCTACCCCGACGGCCAGCTGTTCATGGAACTGCACGGCGGGGCGGCCGATACCAGCGAGGTGCTCGCGCAGTTCCTGCGCGCGTTCGGCCTGACCCGCGTGCCGGAGGCGAAGGCGGAACGACTGGCGGCCTACCGGACCATGCTGGCCAACCGGCGGGTGCTCGTGGTGCTTGACGACGCCGCAGCGGGATCCCAGGTCGCCGACCTCGTGCCCGCCAATCCGCGCTGCGCGGTGCTCGTCACGGCCCGCCAGCGGCTGCCCGACCTCAGCGGCGCTCACCACGTGGCCCCGCTGGAGCCGCTGCCGCCCTCGGACGCCACCGAACTCTTCCTCGGCGTGGTCCGCGACGCCGGCCTGGACCCTGAGGACGACCTGGACGCGGTCGGACGGGTGGTCGGCCTGTGCGGCGGGCTGCCGCTTGCGCTGCGCATCGCCGGGGCACTGCGAGTGCACGACTACCCGCGGCCGACCGCCGAGCTCGCGGACCGCCTTTCCCGGCAGGGACCTGATGGGTTCGCGTACGGCGAGCTCAGCGTGGCACGCACCATCGGAGCCGGGTTCGAGCGCCTGGACGCCGGCGCACGCCAGCTGTTCCTCGGGCTGGGCCTGCTCGGGCTGACCGGGTTGACCGCGTTCGGACGGTGGACGGCCGACGCCCTGCTTGTGGGCGCCGACGCTGACGCTGCCCTGTCTCAGCTGACGGCCAGTTTCATGATCGAACCGGTGCCGGCCCAGATGCGGTACCGGTTCCACGACCTGACCAGGGAGTATGCCAGCCGTCGTGCGCTGGCGGAATGCCCGGGCGAGGCTGATGCCAGCGCTGAGCGCGTCTACCGTGCGCTGCTGACCCTGGTCCGGCGGGCGCATGCGGGCCTGTACGGCGGCGACTCCGAGGTCGTGCACGGCGGGGTTCCCGACTGGCCGTTCACCGTGCCCGGCGTGCTCGCCGAGGTGGACGCGTCACCGCTTGACTGGCTGGAGCGGGAGCGCGCCAACATCCGCGCGGCGGTCGAACACTGCGCCGCGCTCGGCCTCACCGAGACCTGCTGGGACCTGGCGGTGTCCGCGCACGAGTTCTACGGCATCCGCGGGTACTTTGACGACTGGCAGGTAACGCACACCGTGGCGCTGCAGGCCTGCAGGAGCGCGGGCGACCTGCGCGGCGAGGGCATCGTGCTCGCCTGCCTGAACCAGCCGGCCCTGGTCGCGAGCCGGCAAGCTGACCACAGGTCGGGGCTGGCCGACCTGGAGCGAGCGGTCGACCTGCTCACCGAGTCCGGTGACAGGCACGGCCAGGCCATCGCGATGCGCACGCTCGCCAACGCGCTGCGGCGCCAGGGCCACCTCACCCGGCCGCTCGCGCTGTTCAGCGAGGCGCTCGTCTGCTACACGATCAGCGGCGACACGGTCGGGCGCTGGCAGACGCTGCGCTTCATCGGGCAGAACCACCTCGACCTCGGCCAGTACGACGAGGCCCGGCTCATGCTCGAGGAGGCAGCGTACCTGGCCGAAGAGCTCGGCGACGGGCGCCTGGTCGCGCAGACCAGGTACTGGATCGGCCAGACTTGTCTCGCCTGCGGCAACACGGACGGGGCCCAGGTCGCGTTCGACGAGGTGCTGGACATCCTCGGCGATGGCGGCGGCGTGGGGCGCGCGTACGCGTTGCACGGGCTGGGCCAGGTGGCCACGCTCCGGGCCGCCTACGGCGCGGCCGAACGGTATCTCACCGAGGCGGTCGAGCTCGCCAAGGAGGGACCGGACGCGTTCCTCGAGGGCCGGGCATGGCTGTCCGTGGCCGCGCTGTACCGGGTCCAGAAACAGCCGGATGAGCGGGTTGTGGCGCTGGAGCGGGCCGTTGAGGTGTTCGCCGGGCGCGGCGCGGCCTACCTGGAGGTGCGGGCGCTGGCCCGGCTGGCCCGGACGGAGGCGAAGCGGGGAGATGCCACGGCCGCCGAGGCGGCATGGGCCCGGATAGAGGAGCTGTACAGCGCGGCTGAGGTACCAGAGAAGGACCGCGCCTACCGCCGGCCGGCGTCTTAGGGCGCTCCGGTTCCGCTGCGGGTCAGGGGCGGGTTGAGGGCCAGCGCCTTGCCGCGCTGGTACAGCGCGGCCGGGCGGCCCGTGTCGGGTACCCGCTTGCCGCCGGTGGGCTCGACGAACCCCTCGCTGTTCGCGACCTTCCTGCTGAAGTTCCTCGGGTCGAGCGGCATGTTCCAGACGACCTCGTAGACGTGGCGCAGGTCGCCGATGGTGAACTCGTTCGCGCAGAAGGCGGCGGCCAGCGTGGTGTATTCAAGCTTGCCCCGGGCGCGTTCGACGGCGTCGTCCAGGATCCTGGCGTGGTCGAACGCGAGCGTGGTCCGCACCGCCTCGACGGGAGCCCAGCGGGCGCCGCTGGCATCCGAGCCCGCCGCCGGGATGGGCAGGTTCGGGGCGATCGCAAGGTAGGCCACGCTGACCACGCGTCCCCGCGGATCGCGGTCCGGGGTGCCGTAGGTGAACAGCTGCTCCAGATGCAGGGCCGTGCCGTCCAGGCCGGTTTCCTCGGCCAGCTCGCGGATGGCCGCATCGTGCAGATCCTCGCCGTCCAGCACGAACCCGCCGGGCAGCGCGGACTGGCCGCGGTACGGCTCGATGCCGCGCTCGATGACAAGCACCTGCAGCAGGTTCTCGCGCACGGTCAAGATGGCCAGGTCAACGGCCAGGGTGAGCTTGGGGAGCTCGTAGTCGGGCATGCTCAGAGCATACCTTAATGTGCACTTGACAAGATCATTTATGTGTCTCAGACAAAAAGGTATTAGTGTTTTCTTGACAAGAACGAGGCGGCCGGGTTACCGTCATTTTGACAACAAAGGCTGGAGTGCCGGGGGCGGCGTAGGCCGGCTCGGCGTGAAAGGCCTCAATGTCACGACATCTGACTAGGTGTCGAGAACTGTCGCGCGCACATGACACCCGCGTGGAGGTAGGCCAGCCTCCTCTCCGCCGTTCGGCCGGACGGCGGAGAACGCGAGTGCCGCGTTCATCGAAGTTTCTCCCTCTTCCTCCAACCCCTGAAGGGAAATGGTCATGCGCGCACTTCCGCGTCGTCTCCTCGTCCTGGTCGCCCTGGCGGCGGCAGTCTTCACCGCAGGCGGGCCGGCTCAGTTCGCCGCCGCAGCCACGACTCACCCCACCGGCAAGTACCACTTCCAGGACTGCCCGGCTGGCACGAACTGGGACAACGTCACGCAGTCTTGTGTCTAGCAGCGGTAGAGATTCGGTAGACGACCGCAGGAGGCTGTGTTAGACAGCCGCATTTACCCTTCTGACACAACAAACTGCGGTGGGGGGGCGCCGACGGGCCTGTCCGTACCACGGGCCCGTCGGCTGTCTTATGCCCAGGCACCGGGGATCCCGGCGCCTGGGCATATCTTTGCGCTGGGTCAGGGGTAGGTCGGGACGTCTACGGGCTCTACCACGCCTGGGTTGGCGGAGGTCACCGGGCCGCCGACGCCGTTGATGATCGAGTTGTCGCCGCCGGATCCGGCGATCCATACCCCGAAGATGTTGTGGAATTGCACGCCTGGCGTGTCCGGGGCCTGGAAGGCCTCCGCGTCGTACAGCGTGGCCGTGGTCTGGGTGAAGACCACGTAGCTGCCCATGCCATAACCCTGGAACGTCTTGACGCCGGGACTGACGAGGAAGGCGGGGTAGCCGTCCTGGGTCGGCGATGCCATCCAGGCAGACTGGCTGGGCGGGTCATACGGCAGTTCGTTCTGGAAGAAGACGTCGGTCCCGCCCTGGCCGTTCCAGATCACCTCGTATTTCTGGTAGTGCTCGACGGCCAGGCCGTAGGCGGTCACGTTGGCTCCGGTCACGACCACGCCCGTGCTCGCGGTGTTGTCGGTCCAGCCCACGTCGGCGCCGTGGTCGGCGCGCCAGGCCCACACGTCGTCGATGATCGACTGTCCGGCGTTGTCGAGCAGGCTGACCGTCGCCCCGACCGGTGTGGTCTCGGCACCGCCGATGCGGAAGAAGACGTCCTGGATGAGGTCCGGGTCGCTCGCCGAGGCCTGCCCGGGGACGCCGACCGAGAGCAGGACCGGGGAGTTGACCGGGCCGGCGTCGATGATCAGGCCGGACACCTTCACGCCGCTATTGGTCGTGACGACCATGGCGGCGTTGCCGTGCTGGGGCACCAGGGTGGCGAAGCCCTGGGCCAGAACCACGGTGCCCGGGCGGCTGACCACGATGGGCTGGTCGAGGTGGTAGACGCCTGGGGTGAGGATGAGGTTCTGGCCCAGAGTCAGCGCGAGGTTGATGGACAGGGTGGGCGTGCTCGGGCTGGCCACGAAGAACTTGGAAAGGGGGATCGAGGTGCCGGCTTCGGTGCCGCCGGACCAGGAAGGGCCGGAGGAACCGTGCTGGACGGCCGGGACGAAGACGTGGTAGCCACCGCTCGAGTCGGTGTAAAGGAAGGGCTCCTCCTCGGTGACAGGGCTCGCCGACAGGACCGTGTTCTGCTGGCACTGGCCGGAGAAGGCCGGCGAGGGCGCGCCCTGGACGCCGGAGTAGACCATGTTCCACAGGCCGTTCGGGCAGCCGTTCGCCCCGCCTATGGCGGAGTTGCGGACCATGTACTGCTGGTTTCCGTAGAAGTCGAGATCGCCGCTGACCTTGCTGTCGGCGATGAAGCCGCCGCTGGCGTAGTCGTCGGCCGCGCAGTAGTCCTGGAAGACGACGCTGCCGTTGATGATGGCGCGCCTGATCGGGTCGGCCTGGGACGCCGACCAGCTCTCCTCACTGTTGGCGCAGCCGGCCCCGTAGGCGTCAACGACCGGAGGGGCGTAGGCCGGCGGCGAACTCGGCAGGTCCACGTTGAGGGTCAGGTTGGACAGCGACCGCCAGAAGTTGTCGTCGGAGTTGCAGTTGCTGGTCCCGGCGGTGCACAGGTTGTTGTACACCTCGATGGCGCCGTTGATGACCGTGTCCTGGGGCATGAGGCCGAGGCCTGCGACCTCGGTGTAGTAACCGACCTGGAACACCAGGGGGTCGGCGGCCGAGCCGTAGGTCCCGGGCTCGAACAGGACGGCGTAGCGCTGGCTGTCGAACTGGCTGGCCACGGGGACCTGCTGGGTGGAGATGTTATTGAGGTCGGCCTGGATGGTCGCCTGGCTCATGGTGTCGTTGAAGACGCAGACGTTCGAGCCGAACGCGGCGACGGTCGCGCCTGGGCACATCGAGGACGCGGGGGCGGGCGCGGCCGGACTCGCCACGGCCGCGGTGGCTGGTGCCGCAGCGAACCCGGCGCTGGCGACGAGCACCGCCAGCAGCATGGCCGGGCGCGCGCAGAGGGTTGCAAGCCTTTTCATGATCACTTTGCGTCGAATCTCGATAAGCGGCATGAAGCCTCAACGTAGTAGTGATCCTGTTAACGGGACATGAACATCGTTGACCCGCCGTCAAAAATCCGTGAACGGCTATCCGGGCCGATGTTAGGTGGCGGATCCGCCGGTGGCCAGGCGCATGAGGTCGGTGTCGAGGTCGATAGAGGTCTCGGTCCCGCCGGCGCTGCCGTATTCGTGCTGGTAGCTCTGCCAGGACTCGTCCCTGATCGCGCGGGCGAAGCCGCTTTCCATCAGCAGCACGAGCTCGAGCGCGGCCCGGTCGATGTGCTTGTTCAGGGCCGGGTCACTCCAGTCTTCCGGGGCCGCGAAGACCGACGTCGGCACGGTCATGGCGCGCAGGTAGGCGAACAGCGGGCGCATCTCGTCGTCCGGGACCAGGGCGTGCCTGGCGGTTCCGGCCGTCGCGGCGAGCACGACGGGCTTGCCGATCAGCAGGTCGTTGTCCAGGACGCCGAAGAACGAGGTGAACAGGCCGCTGGGGCCGGCCTTGTGGACCGGGGTGGCGGCGATGATGCCGTCGGCCTCGCCGAGGGCCGTGATCGCCTGCCGCAGTTTCGGCGTGATCAGCTGGGACACCAGCGCGCTTGAGATGTCGGCGGAGAGCTCGCGCACTTCGATGACGCTGAGGGTCACCGTGCCCCCGCGCCCGGACGCCAGGGCCGCGACGCGGTCGGCGACGCGGTCGGCCAGCAGCCGGGTCGAGGAGGGGTCGCCGGTGCCGGCGCTGACCACCACGAGCCTGAACGGTTCGGTTTGCTTCATGAGCGTATGTCCTTGTTTTCCTCGTCGGCCGCCGCAGAATCGCGGGCCAGTTTCAGGCAGATCTGTTCCAGCTGGCGCAGTTCGCCGGGATCCAGTTCGGCCGTCACGGCGCGGGCGACGCTGCGGGCGTGCTCGCGGCCGACCTCGCGCTGCCGGTCCCGGCCGGCCTCGGTGAGCGACAGCAGGACGCAGCGCCCGTCTGCCGCGTCTGCGTGCCGCTCGACCAGGCCGCGGTCGGCCAGCCGGTCCACCAGGCGGGACAGGGCCGGCTGGCTGAGCAGCACGTGCCGGTTCAGCTCGCTCAGGCGCAGGGGCCCGTCGCACTTGGACAGGGTGTAGAGCACGTCGTAATCCCGCATCGAGATGTCGTCCCAGATGTCCTCGGCGGCGAACTGCTTCATCAGCACGGCGTGGGCGGACAGCAGCGCCTCCCAGGCGTCGTTGGCTAGATTCCGGCTGGCGGGCATCACAGCTCCGGGTACTCGGCGGTGAGTTCGGGGTCGGTGTCCTGGTAGGGGGACGCGCCGGTGACGTTGTCGCCGCGGTTCGCGTTCGGGACCGGCTGGCGTGGCGCCAGGTCACCGTACTTCGCCCTGACCAGGCTGGCGTGAGTGGGAGCCTCGGGAGTCTGCGGGTCCTGCCGGGCGGCGATTTCCTTGCGCAGTACCGGGACGACCTCCTCCCCGAGCAGGTCAAGCTGGTCGAGCACCGTCTTCAGCGGCAGGCCTGCGTGGTCCACGAGGAACAGCTGGCGCTGGTAGTCGCCGAAGTGCTCGCGGAAGGTCAGGGTCTTGTCGATGACCTCGGCCGGGCTGCCCACCGACAGCGGCGTCAGATCCATGAAGTCCTCCATCGACGGCCCGTGCCCGTAGACCGGCGCCTCGTTGAAGTACGGACGGAACTCCCGCCTGGCCTCCTGGGAGTTCCTGGCGATGTACGCCTGGCCGCCCAGACCGACAATCGCCTGCGCCGGCGAGCCGTGGCCGTAGTGCGCGTAGCGCTGCCGGTAGAACTCGATCAGCCGTATGTAGTGCTCCTTGGGCCAGAAGATGTTGTTGGCGAAGAAGCCGTCCCCGTAGTACGCGGCCTGCTCGGCAATCTCGGGGGTGCGGATCGAGCCGTGCCACACGAACGGCGGTACGTCGTCCAGCGGCCGCGGGATCGAGGTGAAGCCCTGCAGCGGGGTGCGGTGCTTGCCGTGGGCGTCCACGACGTCCTCGCGCCAGAGCCGGTGCAGCAGGTTGTAGTTTTCCAGCGCCAGCGGCAGGCCATCCCGGATGTCCTTGCCGAACCACGGGTACACGGGGGCCGTGTTGCCGCGGCCGAGCATCAGGTCCATCCGCCCCTTCGACAGGTGCTGCAGCATCGCGTACTCCTCCGCGATGCGCACCGGGTCGTTGGTCGTGATCAGCGTCGTCGCCGTGGATACGATGAGGCGCTTCGTGGTCGCCGCGATGTACGCCAGCAACGTCGTCGGCGCGGAGGAGAAGAACGGCGGGTTGTGGTGCTCGCCGATCGCGAACACGTCAAGCCCGACCTCCTCGGCCTTCTGCGCGATCTGCACGACCGCGTCGATCCGCTCCGCCTCGCTCGGCGTCTCCCCCGATACCGGATCCCTGGTGATGTCGCTGACCGAGAAGATCCCGAACTGCATGGCCTGCCTCCGACCGAACTGAGATATATGCGTTTGCATCTATCTCAAGCAACCCGGGCGCCGGAGTATTCCGGCCGAACGAGGGTGCGGCAGGATAGGTCCTTGGAGGGCCTCCGGGGGCCATTGGTTCCACGTTGAGAGGGCGGACATGAGCACTGATCACGTTGACTCGCTGGTGATCTTCGGCGCCACCGGTGACCTGGCGAAGCTGGAGACTTTCCCCGCGCTTGTGGCGTTGGTCGAGCGCGGCGTGCTCGACGTGCCGGTGACCGGGGTGGCCAAGAGCGGCTGGGGCCTCGACCAGTTCCGCGACTACGCGACCGCCTCGCTTAAGGCGCACAACATCGATCCGGGCAGCCCGGCCGCGGTCAAGATGCTGAGCCTGCTGCGCTACGTGGACGGGGACCTGGACGACCCCGCGACCTACGCGGCCATGTCGCAGACGATGGGCCCCGGCCAGCAGGCGCTGTTCTACCTGGAGGTGCCGCAGGGCATATTCGGGCGCATCGCGGAGGGGATCTCCAAGGCGGGGCGGGCGGCCGGCGGGCGGATCATGGTGGAGAAGCCGTTCGGCAACGACCTGGCCAGCGCCCAGCAGCTGAACACGACCATGCACGCCTACTTCGCCGAGAACGACATCTACCGGGTCGACCACTGGCTGGGCCTGGAGCCGGTGGACAGCCTGATGTTCGTCCGGTTCACGAACTCGACCATCGAGCCGATGCTGAACCGGGACTACGTGCAGAGCATCCAGATCACGATGGCGGAGGCGTTCGACGTCGCCGACCGGGGCGCCTTCTACGACAAGACCGGCGCGATCAAGGACGTGATCCAGAACCACCTGCTCCAGGTCCTGGCCACCGTGCTGGCCGAGCCGCCGGACGGCAACGGCCTGGACTCCTGGCGGTCGTCCAAGGCGCAGCTGCTCGGTGCGCTGCGGCCGCTGACCCCGGAGCTCACCGTCAAGGGCCAGTACGACGGTTACCTGCAGGTCGCCGGCGTGGACCCGAAGTCGGTGACCGAGACCTACGCGGCGATCAGGCTCGCCGCCGACTCCTGGCGCTGGGCCGACGTGCCGATCTTGATCCGGGCGGGCAAGTGCCTGCCGGTGACCGCGACCGAGGTCACGGTCAGGTTCCGGCGTCCGCCGTACGACCCGTTCGGTATCGGCGACCAGACGGCCTCGAACGTGCTGCGGTTCCGGGTCAACCCGCAGAACCGGGTCAGCCTGACGCTGATCGGCAAGAAGCCAGGCGCGGGCTGGCAGCCCGAGGCGGAGGAGCTGCACTTCGCCGAGCATCCCGGCGAGGACATGCTGCCCTACGACCGGCTCATCGGGGCCGCGCTCAACGGGGAACGCTGGCTGTTCGCCTCCGAGGACATGGTCGAGGCGGCCTGGCGGGTGGTCGACCCGGTGCTCGGGGACGTGGTCCCTGTGCCGTCCTACGCCCGGGGCAGCTGGGGTCCCGCGCAGGCTGACGGCCTGCTTCCGGCCGGCGAACAGTGGTACGACCCGGCGGGATGAGCTGGCCCGGCGGGCGCACCACGGCTCGTTCGGGATAAAGGGGGGAGAGCGCACGCTAGGTCGGCGCGGATCCGGGCTAGGCGGAGGCCGCCGACGGTTGCTGGTACTGGTACTGGTGCTGGTCCTCGAGCCGGATGCGGATAGCGAGGCCGTCGCCTGAGTGGTCGATGCGGGCGGCGGGCCAGTGAGCCAGGATCATCGCGAGCACTCGCTGGTTGCCGTGCATGACGTCCATCGTCATCGAGGTCAGGCCGCGGGCCTGGGCGCCGGTGACGAGCGCGCGCATCAGCGCCGCGCCCACTCCCCTGCCCTGCCAGGCGTCGGCCACCACCAGGCCGATGTCGGTCACCCGGGATCCATAGGGACAGGGGGGACCGGCCTGGTCCGCGGCCATGGCGTGGCCGATGATGAGGCCGCCCCGGACCGCGACGACGGCGTCGACGCCCTCGGCGCCGCCGCACAGTCGGCGGAGCAACGCGGGACCGGGTGTGACCGGGCCGAAGAACCGCAGGTAGCGGCTGTGCGGCGAAAGCGCGGCGAAGAAGTCGCCGAGGGCTGCCTCATCCGCTGCGTGCGCCGGCCTGATGACGGCGGCGGGGCCGGCGAGGCGGGTCGTCATGAGCGCGGGACTGGCGGCGGCGAGGGCCGACGGGCGGTCGGCTTGCCCATGCTGGGTTCGGGTCATGGACTCAGCATTCCCCCGAATTGCTGAGTCTGTCAACTGGACTTAGCATACGAGTCATGGACAGGCCCTGGATTCTGGACTACGACTCGGCCAACTGCGCGATCGGCGCGGCCGTGGAGATCTTCGGGGAGCGGCCGACGTTCCTCGTGCTGCGTGAGGCGTTCAACGGCGTGCGCCGTTTCGATGACATGCAGCGCCGCACCGGAATCCCCAGGCAGGTGCTCAGCCAGCGGCTGTCCCGGCTGGTCGCGGAGGGCCTGCTGCGCAAGGTCAAGTACCAGGAGCACGGCCAGCGCGGCCGGGACGAGTACCGGCTCACCGACAAGGGCCTTGACCTCTACCCCGTGCTTGTCGCGATGATGGAGTGGGGCAACAGGTACGCGGTCGGCCCGGCAGGCCCGCAGGTCCTGCTTCAGCATCGCGACTGCGGGGAGCCGGTGCGGCTGCAGCTGTCCTGCCAGGCCGGACACGCCCTGGAATCAGCCCGCGAGGTCACCCCGCTGCCCGGTCCCGGGGCGCGCAAGGTCGCCTGACGGCGGCGAAGCTGAGAGTTAGCTCCGAGTAGGGCGACGGGCGGCCAATCCGGCTTGCCGATCGACTGTTCGCGATATATCGTCTAGTTACTTGGGATCTCCCCGCACTGCCTTACGGAGGGCACGATGGCAACTGGATTCAACGTGCGCGTCGGGGACGCCGACCGGGACGCGGTCGCTGCGCAGCTGCGTGATCACTACGCCGACGGGCGGCTCACGCTTGACGAGCTGAACGAGCGCCTGGACCTTGTGTTCGCGGCCAAGACCAAGGCGGACCTGAACGAAGTGATGCGCGACCTGCCGCACGTCCCGCGGCCGACCGCGGGGACAACTGTGGGATTGCCCGGATCGGGCTGGAATTACGGCTCGGCCGACGACAGCCGAGGGTCCGGGGGCGGCTACCGGAGGTCGGCGGCGCCGATGCTGGCGCTGGTCTGGATGTGCGTGATCGTCGGCAGCCTCTTCCTGTTCGGCCTCGGCGGCGGGGACAAGCCGATTGCGGTCGTTCTGATCATCGCCGCGATCGCGTTCCTGCGGCGGCTGCTCGGCGGCGGGCGGCGGCGGGGAGGCGGCCCGAGGGGGCCCAAGGGGCCCCGGGGCCCCCGCAGGCGCTTCTGAGGCCGAATTCTCCGCTGTACCTGGTTCCGCGCCGGGCCGGCGCGACTTATGGTGGAAGGCAGGTAGTCGGCCCGGCGAATCCGGAAACCAGATGACGAGGCGATACGACGTCCGAACCGGAATGATGCAACACGACCCAGACGCGGAGCAGCCGCGTGAGCAGCTTGTACCTGGATGGCGCGTGCCCGGGCATACCCGGTACGACTACGACGTCCGGATCGGCGACGCGGAACGCGACGCCACCATGGTCCAGCTACGGGAACACTTCGCGGCCGGGCGGCTGACCCTCGACGAGCTGACCGAGCGGATCGACTCCACCCTGACCGCGAAGACGCAGCGCCAGATCGACAGCCTGATGGCCGATCTCCCCCGCCCCGCCAGGTCGGCGCGCGCCAGGCCGGAACGGCAGGCCCCGCCGCAGGACGCGGGCCGCTTCCTGGTCCTAGCGCTGATGCTTTTCGCCTTCGCCACCTGGATACTGATCATGGCCTGGATGTACCGCCACGCTTACGGCGGGTACGGGGGGTACGGCGGCTACGGGGGGACGGGTTTCCCGCCGATTGGCCCCCACCACTAGGGATCAGGCGCTGGTCAGCGAGCGCAGCGGTACCACCAGGTAGCGGAAGTCCGGCACGGGCTCATCGGCCGCCCGTGCGCCGCCGGTGATCACGGCAGGCTTGGTCGGGCTGGTGAACTGCAGGCGGATGCGCGCCTGGTCCCCGCCGCCCTCGGCCTGCTTGGCGTCCTGGTCGGTCTTCGGGTCGGCTTCGGTCGCCGCCGTCAGCGCGGCCCCGAGGCCATCGAGCAGGTAGTGCGGGCTGAACGCGATCGCGGTCTGGTCGCCTGAGAACTCGGCGGGGACGGCCTCCCGCGCCCGTGCCTGCCCCTCGGTGCCGGCCTCGATCGTGACCTTCCCGCCGCCGAACGACAGCCGCACCGAACTGCCCCGTTCCGCGACAAGCGCCACCCGCTTGACCGCCTCGGTGAACTGGACCGCGGGCATGTCCCCGCGGCTGCCGAACTCCTTGGGGAACTGGGAGGAGTACTTGATGTACTCGGTCGAGATCAGGCGCGTGGTCAGCCGGCGCCCGCCCGACTCGAACCCGATCGTCGCCTCGGCCGCGCGGGCCGGCCCCTCAGCTTCCTCGGCGCGCGTCATGATCCGCACCAGCACGCCCGGCGCCATCATCCGCGCGGCGTCGGCCAGCGTCCTGGCAGGCACGAGCAGGGTGCTCTTTGTGCCCGGGTGGGCGGGATGCCAGCCGAGCTCCCGGATGGCCAGCCGGTACCTGTCGGTGGCGACCATCGTGATGACGTCCGCCTCGAACTCCATGTTCACCCCGGTGAGCACGGGCAGCGTGTCGTCGCGGCTGGCGGCCGGGACGACCTGGCCGATCGCGGTGGCGAACGCGCCGCCGTCCACGGTGCCGGCCAGCCGCGGCAGCTCGGGCAGCCTGGGATACTCTCCGACGGGCAGCGTGACCAGGGTGAAGGACGCCTCGCCGCAGGTCAGGGTCAGGTCATCCGGGCCCTGGACCGCCTCGACTGCCAGCGAGGGCAGGCTGCGGGTGATCTCGGCAAGCAGCCTGCCGGGGACGAGCGCGGTTCCCGGCTCGGTCACCTCCGCGTCCAGCTCGATCCTGGCCGACACCTCGTAGTCGAAGCAGGACAGCGTCAGCCCGCCGGCCGCCGCGCGGAGCAGCAACCCGGAAAGCACGGGGACCACCGGCCGGGACGGCAGCGCGCGCGCTACCCAGGCGACCGCCTCAGCCAGCGCGTCCCGCTCCACCTCGAACCGCATCGCCGCCTCCATCCCCGGTATGTCATCGCCTTAACTGCATACTCGCATGGGGCTCTGACATTTCGGGGCCTTGGCGCGCGGCGTCAGGTGACCAGGCCGGGCGGGGCGGAGTCCAGGGTGGCCTGGATCGCCTTGACCAGGGCCAGCGCCGATTCCGCGGTGAGCTCCACGGCGACCCGCGCCGACGGGCCGGCGGCGGGGTCGAGGAAGTCGATGTTGAGCGTGTGTTCCGCTTGCGCGTGCACCGGGTGGTCGAAGTACACGCTCGCGTCGGTCACCTTGAACCAGCCGGACGGCCCCTTCCCGCTGCCGCTGATCGAGACCTTCTCCGTCAGGTACGTACACATGTCGGCTCCTCTCCCAGTTAGGACGATAACAGGTAACGGCCGAAGAAGGCCCAGATCCGCTGCCAGGCCTCCACCGCTGCCTCCGGCCGGTAGCTGGGGCGGTCCACCTGCATGAACGCATGCCCTGCGCCCTCGTAGGAGTGGAACTCGTAGGTCTTACCGTTCGCCTCGAGGGCGCCGGCGAGCTCGGCGACCTGGGCCGGCGAGGGCGCCACGTCGTCCTGCCCGAACAGCCCGAGCAGCGGGCACGCAAGATCTGCCACGCGGTCGATGAGCGGCGGCACGCCGTGCAGCGGGTGGCCCTCGGGCGGGGTGCCGACGACGAAGCCGCCGTAGCAGTCCACGGCCGCGTCGAGCGGCAGGCTGACCGCGGCGAGGAACGCCTGCCGGCCGCCTGAGCAGTGGCCGATCACGCCGATCTTGCCGTTGGCGTTGGTCAGCCCGCGCAGGTACGCCGCGGCACCCGCCACCTCCCCGACGATCCGCTCGTCCGGGATGGGGATCGCGCCCTTGGCCCGGGCCGCCGCCATCGCGTCATCGGGACTGGCCCCCGGTGCCTCGCGGTGGTAGAGGTTCGGCATCGCCGCGTTGTAGCCGCCTGCGGCCAGCGCACGGGTGAACTCCGCGGTCTGGCGGTCGTAACCGGGCAGGTGGTGGATGACTACCACCCCGCCGACCGGGCCGGGCCTCAGCGGGCGGGCCGAGTACGCCTCGATCTCGTCGCCGTTGTGCCCGGCGATCGTCACGGTCTCGGCCAGCATCGCGTCATACATCGCGGGTTCCTCCATCGGGTCGTGAAAGACTTCCGGCATGACTTACGTCGCCGCCGATGACCGTTATAGCAAGCTCCCCTACCGCCGCTGCGGGCGCAGCGGCCTTCTGCTGCCCGAAGTGTCACTGGGGTTGTGGCAGAACTTCGGTGATGGCAAGCCGATCGAGGACCAGCGCGCGATCATCCGGCGCGCCTTCGACCTCGGGGTCACGCACTTCGACCTGGCCAACAACTACGGCCCTCCGTACGGCAGCGCCGAGATCAATTTCGGCCGGATCATGCGCGAGGACCTCCGCCCGTACCGCGACCAGCTGATCATCTCCACCAAGGCGGGCTACGACATGTGGCCGGGTCCCTACGGCGAGTGGGGTTCCCGCAAGTACCTGCTGGCCAGCCTGGACCAGTCGCTGCGCAGGATGGGCCTGGACTACGTCGACATCTTCTACTCTCACCGCTTCGACCCTGATACCCCGCTCGAGGAGACGATGGGCGCGCTGGATACCGCGGTCCGGTCGGGCCGGGCGCTGTACGCGGGCATCTCCTCCTATTCGGCCGAACGTACCGCCGAGGCCATCGCCATACTGCGGCGACTCGGCACGCCGCTGCTGATCCACCAGCCGTCGTATTCGATGCTGAACCGCTGGATCGAGGGCGGGCTGCTCGACGTGCTCGGCCGCGAGGGCGTGGGCTGCATCGCGTTTTCGCCGCTGGCGCAGGGCGTGCTCACCGGGAAGTACCTTGCTGGCGTGCCTGCCGGGTCGAGGGCTAGCCTGGACGGCTCGCTGAAGGCCGATCAGCTCTCCGAGGCGACGCTGGCGCATGTCCGCGCGCTGGCCGAGATAGCCGCATCCCGCGGCCAGACGCTCGCCCAGCTCGCGCTGTCCTGGGCGCTGCGTGACCCGCGGGTGACGTCGGTGCTGATCGGCGCGAGCAGCACCGCGCAGCTCGAGGAGAACCTGGCCGCGGTCCGCCGCACCTCGTTCACCGCGGACGAACTGGCCGCGATCGACAGGGACGCGGTCGATGCGGGCATCAACATCTGGGCCTCCTCCAGCGCCGAGTGAGTGCCGCGGCCCGGGCCACGCGGCGCGCGGCCCGGGCCCGGTTCGGTTAGGGCATGATCGCGATGGCGACGGGGGCCACGCCGACGATGATCGCCGAGCGGGCCTTGTTGGTCGCCGTCGAGATCGGGGTCACCGTGTCGCTGTTGTGGTTGACGACGTAAACGGTGCCGCTGTTAGGCGTGATGGCGAGAGCTATGGGGTCGTTGCCCACGTGGATCGCCTTGCCCGCCTTACCTGTCGCCGTCGGGATCGGGGTCGCGGTGTTGCCGACCAGGACGTAAACAGCCTTGCCGTCGGGTGCGATAGCGATTTCGCGGGGAGATTGCCCGGTCAGCACGATCGGCTGCCCGGACGTGCCTGCCGGGATGCGGATCGCCGTCACCCCGCCCTGGTTGTGCGCGACCGCCCATCGCGTGTTCACCACATAGGCGGTCGATCCGGCCGGCGCGATCACTATGTTCACCGGGTCCGGTCCGGAGCCGACGTAGCCGGAGACGGTGTTGGTCGAGGTCTGGATCTCGGCCAGCACGCCCTCGGCGGAGATGGTCGCGTAGGCGATCTTGCCGTTCGGGGCGATCGCGATCGCGTTCACGGACGAATAGGCGAAGCTGATCGGGGGCAGCGCGGTGTCGCTGGCCAGGTGGATCGGCGTGACCGTGTCCGAGCGGGAACTGACCACGTAGCCGGTGACGCCGTTCGGCGTGATCGCCATCTGGGTCGGGTCGCTGCCCACGGCGAGGGCGGGGCCGGTCCGGCCGCCCGAGATCGGGACCGGGGTGACCGTGCCGGATCCCTCGTTGACGACGTAGGCCGTCTTGCCGTTCGGCGTGATCGCGACCGCGACCGGGTCCTTGCCGACCTTGACCGCCTTGCCCGCCTTATTGGTCGCGGTGTTGATCGGGGTCACCGTACCGGACCCGTAATTGACGACGATGGCGGTGTTGCCGTTCGGCGTGATCGCGATCGCGACCGGGTCGCTGCCGACCTTGATCGTCTTGGCTGCCTTATTGGTCGCGGTGTTGATCGGGGTCACCGTACCGAACTTCGCGTTGACTACGTAGGCCCAGATCGTGCGACTGGCGCCGGCCGGGGAGACCCGAAGCGCGTATGCGGCCATGTGAGGCGTATTGGTGCTCACGTCCTGGTGGGCCTCGCTGGCACTGGCCGTCCCGGCCAGGGCAAGCGAGGTGAGCGCAACCCCGGCCGCCGAGAAGCACAGCGCGCGAATTCCGCGCACGTTCATGGCAAATCCCCCTATTGCTGAATTCCGAGTCAAAAAACTACAAGATGCGGGCAGCAGGAAATCTCGCGATCTGCTGCACTCGCTGGTCGAGCATATCCATCCGCGTCGCGCATAACCACGAAAGACCTCTGTTGAATAGCGGAAAATTTGCGCGGACTGATCCGCTACCGCCGTATTTGCCGCCGTCGTGATGGGAGTTGCGGAAGCTCCGCAATGGCTGACCTGGAGCGATCCGGGGGCGTGGGCTAGGCTCAGCGGTCATGCCGACGCTGCTTGTCGTTCACCACACGCCCTCGCCCGCGTTGCAGGCGATGTTCGAGGCGGCGGTCAGCGGGGCGCGGACCGATGAGGTCGAGGGCGTCGAGGTGGTCATCAGGCCGGCCCTGACCGCTGCCGCCGCCGACGTGCTCACCGCGGACGGTTACTTGCTCGGCACGCCCGCCAACATCGGGTACATGTCCGGCGCGCTCAAGCACTTCTTCGACGGCATCTACTACCCGTGCCTGGAGGCGACCAGGCGGCGCCCCTACGGGCTGTACGTGCACGGCGCCTCGGACACCGGCGGGGCGGTGCGCGCGGTGGAATCGATCACCACCGGGCTGCAGTGGCGGCCGGTCCGGCCGCCGGTGTGCATCACGGGTACGCCGGGCAAGCAGGACCTGGCGGGCTGCTGGGAACTTGGCGCGCTCCTCGCGGCCACGATCGCCGGCTGATCGCGGCCGCCGGGAGGGTCAGGTGCCGACCGGGTGCCAGACCGTCTTGGTCTCCAGGTAGGGAGTCATCCGCTCCAGGCCGGGGGTCAGCGCCCAGTCCTTTACGCCGCGGCGGACGACCCGCTTGAGGTTCTCCGCGGCGGCGACGGCCAGGTCGTCGGCCAGCGGGTCCGGCGCGCCGGCCACGTCGATGGCGTTGACGTCCATGTGCGAGGCGAGCCAGGGCGCGATCTCGGCGGTGCGCCCGGTGAGCACGTTGACCACCCCGGCGGGCACGTCCGAGGTCGCCAGCACCTCGGACAGCGTCACGGCCGGCAGCGGGAAGCGCTCGCTGGCCAGCGCGACCACGGTGTTGCCCGTCACAAGCGCGGGCGCGACCACGGACACGAAGCCGAGCAGGCTCGAGCCCTGCGGCGCGAGCACCGCGACCACGCCGGTCGGCTCGGGCAGCGAGAAGTTGAAGTAGGGCCCGGCGACCGGGTTTGATGCCCCGCGCACCTGGGCGATCTTGTCGGTCCAGCCCGCGTACCAGACCCAGCGGTCGATCGCCGCGTCGACCATGGTCTCGGCCTGCCGAGCGCTAAGTCCCTCGGCCGCGCGCACCTCGGCCGCGAACTGGGCCCGGCGGCCCTCCATGAGCTCGGCGACCCGGTACAGCACCTGGCCCCGGTTGTAGGGGGTCGCCGCCGACCAGCCCGCGAACGCCTTCCGCGCCGCCGTGACCGCGTCCCTGGCGTCCTTGCGCGAGGCCAGCGCCGCGTTGGCGAGGAACCTGTCCTTGTGGTCTGTCACCACGTAGGACCTTCCGCTTTCCGAGCGGGGGAAGGCCCCGCCGATGTACAGCTTGTACGTCTTCCGCACGGCCAGGCGGAGGGGTTCCGGGTCAGACATCGAGGTAGGCCTCCAGTCCGTGCCGGCCGCCCTCCCGGCCGTAGCCGGATTCCTTGTAGCCGCCGAACGGCGAGGTCGGGTCGAACTTGTTGAACGTGTTCGCCCACACCACGCCGGCCCGCAGCCGGGAGGCCATCCACAAGATCAGCGAGCCCTTCTCGGTCCAGACCCCGGCAGAAAGCCCGTACGGCGTGTTGTTGGCCTTCTCCACCGCCTCGGCCGGGGTGCGGAAGGTCAGCACCGACAGCACCGGGCCGAAGATCTCCTCCCGGGCGATCCGGTGTGCCTGCGACACCCCGGTGAACACCGTCGGCGGGAACCAGAAGCCCTTGACAGGCAGCTCGCAGGGGGGCGACCAGCGCTCCGCGCCCTCGTCCTCCCCCGCCTGCGACAGCTCGCGGATCTTGGCCAGCTGGGCGGCGGAGTTGATGGCGCCCACGTCGGTGTTCTTGTCCAGCGGGTCACCAAGCCGGAGCGTCGCGAGCCGCCTCTGCAGCGACGCCACGACCTCGTCGTAGACGGACTCCTGGACGAGCAGCCTCGATCCCGCGCAGCACACGTGCCCCTGGTTGAAGAAGATGCCGTTCACGATCCCCTCGACCGCCTGGTCGATGGGCGCGTCCTCGAACACGATGTTGGCGGCCTTGCCGCCCAGCTCGAGGGTGAGCTTCTTGCGGGTGGGGGCGCAGGCCCTGGCGATCTCCTTGCCGACCTCGGTGGAGCCCGTGAACGCCACCTTGTCGATGCCTGGATGGGTGACAAGCGCGCGGCCTGTGTCCCCCGCGCCGGTCACGATGTTGACCACGCCCGGCGGCAGGTCGGCCTGCTGGCAGATCTCGGCGAACGTCAGCGCGGTCAGCGGCGTGGTCTCGGCAGGCTTGAGCACCACCGTGTTGCCGCAGGCCAGCGCGGGGGCGATCTTCCAGGCCAGCATCAGCAGCGGGAAGTTCCACGGGATGACCTGGCCGGCCACG
>Ga0209693_10000073_pt1 | contig 36609 bp, 31 predicted proteins | sample HubBroMetageWRM3_FD_188345 | JGI IMG/M metagenome (GOLD analysis project Ga0209693, IMG submission 188345) | Warmed soil microbial communities from the Hubbard Brook experimental Forest, New Hampshire - Hubbard Brook CCASE Soil Metagenome WRM 3... | ecosystem: Environmental > Terrestrial > Soil... | reverse complement strand
ATCGGCGAGCACTCGTGCGGCGGCGTGGAGAAGAGCCACCGTTTCACTGGTTCCTGAGGTTAGACGCGAGGCGTGGTCCTCGACTGCCTGGCGAGCCTCCTCGAAGGTTAGGACCAGGGATTGGTTTGGCGGTGCGGCCATGGAGAGATAATAGTGGAAGGAAGCCCTACGTGGCGCCAGGGGACGCCATGGATTGCTCGAGGAAGTCGGTCAATGAGTGTAATCGGGATGTTACGCCAGTTGAGCGACTCTAGCACCACAAACAGATTGGCCCTAATATTTGTATCGGCGCTTGCAGTAGCAGAGCACTGCAACTACGATCGCTAGCATAGCGACTTCTCGCCAAGTGACCGGGCCATTTATGTGTCCCGTGATCAAGCTGGAGACGACCATGCTTTCCTCCTGCACCTCCGAAGGATTATCTCTCGCAATGACGCACCTCCTGCAATGACTGTCGTAACCAAGCGATTGCACTCATTGAGAATGGCCGACCGGGGTCAACGAGTGTAATCGGGATGTTGCGACAGCTTCGCCATAGGCCATAAGGCACGCCAGAGAGCCTGCCAGAACTCTGCTATTTGCTGCCGGAGTCTTCGAATAGAAACCTGATCGCCTGCGGCATGCGGCGAGCCCAAAATACAGTGCTATGGTTCGCATTGGGATCGATGACAAGCAAGACTCTTGGATGATTGATGTATGCGCCCTTCAGATTCGAAGCGAGCGCCTGCGCCATCGTTACCATGCCGGACTCCGCTTCCGCTCGCGTCAGCCGCCGGGGAGCGAGCCACTGTTCAATATCCGGGAAGTCCAACTCTGCGGTGCCAACTCCTATTGCCACTCGATCTGGCCCTCGTGCCAAGGAAGTTGTATCCCGCAGGAACTGACCGTTGCCCAACAATAAAGTCGGACTTTGAAGGAGAGCTAGTCCGAAGAGATCGGGGCGGCGCAGCGCGAGGTACAGCGCTGCGGCACCACCTAACGAAGCTCCTCCGATGCCGGTGTGCGCGGCTTCATCAGACACTCGATAACGTGCGGAAACAAACGGTATGACTTCATCGGCGAAAAAGCGCGGGAGTTGCTTCCCGATTGGTTCCGGTGCTGCCGGGTCCGTGACAGAACTGGGGTACGGAGAATATTGGTAATCTCGATGATGTGTGCTGTCCACGCCGACCACGATCATAGGAGGTATGGCGTGTTCGTCGATCAGCTTCGTAACCGCTTCGTCGACCTGCAGTTCATGCTCTCCATGGAATGCCGTGCACTCGTCGAACGCAGTTTGTCCGTCAAGCAGGTAGAGAGTTGGATATTTTCGTTTTGCGTTCTCTGCGTCGTTGTATCCGGGAGGTAACCAGACGCGCACCTTGAACCACTCGCCGTACATTTTGCTCTGAAACCGTGCGATATGAAGGTCGCCGACCACAGTTGATTTACAAGGCTGCTGTGCGAACGCGCTCCAAACGCAAAACTGGCTGGCCAGCAAAGCAGATAAAACAGTCTTCATAACTCTTGTCTACGCGGAAGATCCCTAAAAAGTTCGCGCAATTTCGTCAGTGGTGAAGGCGAGAGTCACGGGAGATTCGTAAACTGTTGAAATCAGGCGTTATCACTCATTGGGGACTGGCGGGCCGGCCAAGCGGGTCAATGAGTGTAATGGCGATGTCACGCCGACTGACCTGCGAATCGCAAGGGGGAGAAATCTCATCCCCTAAGCGTACAGATCAATGAGCCCCCCGCTCCAGGCAGCGTCACCGGCCGCATAGAAAAGGTAATGGGCGACCGCAGTACTTTCGATAGGACGGCTCCAGACCAATCCGGAGACATACTCCCAGGCCGAGTGTCCAGTCTGATCGTTCTGGGAGTCCTCCACGGGCGTTCCGTAGATGAGATTCGTCTCGCCGCGGCGGGTCGAAGACGACCAAGCGAAAACGTCGGCGGAGGGAACAAGACTAATTTGGCTGGCCTGCGTGGTGATCGCTCTCTGAGTCAGGGGCGCCAGGCTGGTCGACAGATCGGGCGCCTGCGACGGGTCGAGCGGATTCACCCACGCCGGAAGCAGTTTAATGGACATGGGAAATCAGTTTGCCAATTCTCTATCTATCGGCAGTTCCGGGGCGAATCTAAAGAAACGGCGGTACTTTAGGGCCCCGCCGTGAGGACTCATGCTCCCGGTTTCGGGTTTTTTTATAGCCAACCAACTGCAATCTTCCACACGGCGATTTGTGGTTGGTGCAATCGGGATGTTACGCCAACCATTGGGGGCTGCTACCATTGCCGCATGTTCAATTTTGGGAAACCGAAAACAGTCGGTGACTGGATAGTTCATATCGCGGGAGCCATCGTCGCGATATTCCTTGTCTGGTGGATGCTTCGGATGTACGTACTGTGAACGCACTCAAGAACGCTCCGGCTTGGTCAATGAGTGCAATCGCGATTCTTCAACAATGGATCAGAGATGCCCGGTGACAGTGGCGGACCGAGGGAATGAGTGCAATGCGGATTTATGGCCAATATTTTATGGGGAATATTGAGACAACTGCCTTGGCGCCCACTGTTGGATACAGTGTTTACCGTATTTGGCACCTCCGGGCGGGTGGCTAGCATAGATTGCGGTCTGATCGAGCACTTCACCCAGTATTCGACCACAACCTTAAGATGATCAGGTCGTCGCCACAGGATATGAGCGAGCCGAAGCAGGCAGAAGAAATAACGGGTCTGTTGGCCGCTATTGTAGCGTCCTCCGATGATGCCATTATCAGCAAGAGCCTTGACGGCATCATCACGAGTTGGAACAAGAGTGCGGAACGAATATTTGGGTATACCTCTGAAGAAACCATTGGGCAACATATCACCCTCATCATTCCAGCAGAACGCCATGCGGAAGAGTCAGACATTCTCGCCCGTCTTCGACGAGGGGAACGCGTCGACCATTTCCACACCGTCCGCAGGCGGAAGGATGGCAGCCTCCTCGATGTCTCTCTGACCATCTCTCCCGTGAGAGATTCATCGGGGCGTGTAATTGGAGCCTCGAAAGTGGCGCGTGACATTACCGCGCAAAAGCAGGCGGAGCAAGCATTGCGGGAAAGCGAACAACGCTTTCGGGTGATTACGGATGCTTCGCCAGTCCTGGTCTGGATGTCGGGGACAGACAGACTTTGCTATTACTTTAACAAGGGGTGGTTGGATTTCGTCGGGCGTACTCTCGAACAAGAGTCAGGAAATGGCTGGACGGAGAACGTGCATCCCGAAGACTTCGATCACTGCATGCAGATCTACATCAGCAATTTCGATGCTCGTCGTCCATTTGAGATGGAATACCGAATGCGGCATCACACGGGCCAATACCGCTGGATACTGGATCGAGGAGTGCCACGCTACGCGCCGGATGGGACGTTTGAAGGATATGTGGGCGGTTGCCTCGACATCCACGATCAAAAAGAGGCCGCAGAAAAGGTCCGGATTGCCGAGGACGTAACGCGCCTGATGAAAGTACAGGATCAGGAGCGACGACGCATCGCGCGCGAATTGCACGACAGTGCTGGTCAGACGCTGACGGTTCTTGGATTGAATCTTGCGCAATTGGTTGAAAGGGCACAGATCATCGCTCCAGAGTTGGCGGATGAAGGAAAACAAATCGAAGAAGTGGTTCAACGGCTACACCGCGAAATTCGAACTACCTCTTACCTCTTGCACCCGCCGCTACTGGACGAATGCGGCCTCGCGTCCGCGCTTAACTGCTACGTCGAGGGTCTGGCAGAACGCAGTGACGTAGCCATCACGCTGGACGTTGCCGCCGACGTTGGCAGACTGCCCAGCGATATGGAGCTCGCAATCTTCCGACTGGTGCAGGAATGCTTAACAAATATCCACCGACACTCCGGCAGCGAGACCGCTCTTATCCGAATAGCACGCGAAGGAGAAAATGTTCGGACAGAGGTGCAGGATCACGGAAAGGGCATATCGCGAGAGCGCTTGTCGGAAATTCAGTCCCACGGCTCCGGCGTTGGGATCAGGGGAATCCGAGAGCGTATACGCCAATTCCACGGAGAAATGAAAATCGAATCAAATGGTTCTGGCACCTCTATCAGTGTGAGCATCCCCATACGAGAGGAAGCCCGTCCGGCGGATAGTCAACCGCTGCAAGCTGCGTGAACGGGCATCTCGAATTATCGGGCTAGTTCCTGGCCCAGGACGGTGGGGTTGCTGGCGTAGGAGAGGCCGACTTCGAGGTCGACTACGCGGTCGCGGACCAGTTCGGCGATTTCGCCGTCAAAGTGTTGCATGCCTTCGGTTGCGCCTGCCTTCATGGCGTCGAGTAGCGTCTTGCCGTCGCGGTCGCCTTTTTCGATGCACTCGCGGGTGCGGGCGTTGACTTTCAGGATTTCAGCTACGGGGACACGGCCGCTGCGGTCGGCCTTGGGCAGGAGCCGCTGGCAGATGATGTAGCGGAAGCTTTTGGCGAAACGTTCGCGCGCGCTTTTCTGCTCGTCGGGCGAGAACGAACTGACGATGCGCTCCACAGTTTTGGGTGCGTCCATGGTGTTGAGGCTGGAAAGCACCAGGTGGCCGGTCTCGGCGGCTTCGAGGACGCTCTCGATGGTTTCGCGGTCGCGCATCTCGCCCACGAGAATTACCTTGGGCGCCTGGCGCAGAGCCGAGCGCAGGGCATGAGCGAAGCTGGGAGTGTCGCTATGCAGTTCGCGCTGATGAATGGTGGAGCTTTTGTGGTTGTGCAGGAACTCGATGGGATCTTCAATGGTGATGATGTGGTAATTTTTCTCGCGATTGATGCAATCGAGCAGCACGGCGAGGGTGGAAGATTTGCCTGAGCCCGCAGGGCCGGTGACGAGCACGATGCCATCGCGCAACTTGGCCACATCCGAGAGGTGGGCCGGCAGCCGAAGTGAAGCAAAATCCGGGATGGCAGTGGGAATTACGCGCATCACGACGGCACAACTGCCGCGCTGGATGAAGATGTTGACGCGAAACCGGGCCACGCCGGGCAAGCCGTAGGAAATGTCACAGGATCCGTGTTCGCGCAGAGTGGTAACCGCCTGCTTATTGTCGCCAATGAGGTCGGCGGCGAGATGGCGCGTGTCATCTGGCGTTAGCGTGGTGAGTCCCGGAACCTGTACCGGAATGAGTTGGCCGTAGACCTGCACTTGTGGAGGCCGTCCGGGAGAAAAGATGAGATCGCTGATCTTTTCGGCGGCACGCAGCATTGCGCCCAGCAAGGCGGGCGTAGCCACTTTGCCGCTGCCGGAATAGCCTTCCAATGAAACCGCAATTGCGGCGATGCCAGGTGTTGCCAATTCCACCCCTCGCACAAATCTGTGCTTATTTTAGGGAATTGCACCACAGACGGGAGTCCGGGCCAACCGAAGTTGACCTAATACCTATACTTTATCGCGGGGGCGTGCGAAACGTAAGGACGGTTAGGACAACGCCCTTAGTAACTAGAGGCAGCTCGCAGTACCCAGTTCTCGGAGAAAGCACAGGACTGCGGCGGTTGGCCGGCAGAAAAAAAGGCGGCCGCGGGGCCGCCCTATCGATCTGAATCTATTCAACTTAGTTTTTGGCGCCTTTCTTTTTCGTGCCGAAACCAGTCTCTACGGGAGCTCCGATGCTGGCCAGCATCTGCTTGGCTACGTCGGCGTACTGACCGGTGGGCTCGAGAGCGAGGTACTTCTGGAAGGCTTCCGCCGTACCCGGAGGGGCAACCATCTTGTCGCCCTGCAGCGTGGCCTTGCCGATCATGTTCACGCCCTTCTGGTAGTAGGCGTCTGCTTTGTTGGGGTCGGCGGCGATGCATTTGTCAAAAGCGGCGATGGCATCATCGACCTTGCCGGCATTGGTCAGCACGGCTCCAATATTAAAGTAATAGCCTGCGTCGCCGGCGGGATCGATCTGTGCCGCCTGGGTATAGGCCTTCACGGCGTCATCGACCTTGCCCGCCCTGGCGGAGGCATCCGCCATGTTGTTGTAATACGCCGCCAGCTTCTTGCTATCGTCGGCATCCTTCTTGGTTTCCATGGCTTTCTGTTTGAGATCGATCGCCTTCTGGTAGTCCGCGACGGCCTGCTGCAGGCGCTTTGACTTCTCCGCGGGATCGGTCTGTTTGGGAGCAGATCCGCGATAGGCATCGGCGAGTTGCGCCCAGATTACATCGCGGGTGTCATCGGTCTGTGTGGCTTCGGTTAAGGTGGCGATGGCGGCGTCGAAGTCTCCAGCCTTCATGGAAGCGTTGGCGGCAACGATCTTGTCATTGAGACCCTTAATCGTGTTGTTTTCCTTTCTTACTTTCTCTTCGGCCTCCTGCTTCTGTTTGAGTTGTTCGGGAGTCAGGCCAACGCCCTGGGCCTGCTTCTGCTGCTCCTTCTGGAGGTCGAAATCGAGAGTGTTTTCGTCCAGTGTGACCGGATATCCCTTGACCGGAAACAGTGCTTTGTTCGCCTTGAGGTCATCGGCAGTCCTATACAAGATGACGTCGTACTTGCCGGCGGCAACGCCCAGAGAGAAATACTCGCCCTTCTTGTTGGTCTTGAGAGTGTATTTCTGGCCATTGTCCAGGTTGGTGTAGACAATGACGGCATCGGCGATGGGCTTGCCATCAACATCCTTGCACACGCCCTTGACCGTTCCAGACTGGGCGAAGACCGGGGAAGCACAGAATCCCAGCACTAAGAGAACAAAAGCGAACACGGCAAAATGTTTCTTCATCTTGGCCTCCCGGCAAAAAACATTCTCGACTGATCGATTTCTGATAGTTGATTGAAAATCGGCATGGGCGGATCTGTTCTTATTCTAGTCGACCATCCGGAATCACAAATTTCAACGATTTCTTTCTCGGCATGCGATCTCAGCATACGGAATTGGATCGGCGGCTCCCGCAGCCGCAAATGCCCGCAGCCGCAACACGCAGCTATCACAGATGCCGCACGCCAGATCCTGGCGGCTGTAGCATGACCAAGTTAAATCGAACGGCGCGCCCAATTCAAGGCCCAGGCGCACAATTTCAGCTTTGCGCAGGCCGATGAGCGGGGTGACTATCTCGATGGTTCCGGCTTTCGTCCCGGCCTTGATGACGTGGTTGAACGCTTCGTAATACGCCGGACGGCAATCGGGATAGCCCGAACTGTCTTGTTCTACTGCTCCGATATATATTTTTTCCGCGCCCAGCACTTCAGCCCAGCTTACCGCGACGGCCAGAAAATGGGCGTTGCGAAAGGGGACGTAGGTTACGGGGATATCGTGGCCTGGCGCGTGTGTGGCTGGGTCGCCGGTGGGAACGGCGATGCGTTCGTCGGTGAGCGCTGAACCTCCGATGGCGCGCAGAGCCTCGTTGCGCACAAGCAGGGTGTCGTGGATGTTGAGGCGCCGGCAGATTGCCAGGAAGGATTGGCGCTCGCGGTCTTCGGTGCGCTGGCCGTAAGATACGTGCAACGCAGCGGCGGCATAGTCGCGGGCCGCGAGGGCCGCACACACGCAGGAATCCATGCCTCCGCTGAGCAGAACGACCGCGCGGGATTTTGTTGGGCGCGTCATGTCTTAACTGGCAATTTATGATTGCTTGATTGTTGATTGAACGGCGTCGTCCAGAGGTTTCAACCAGCAATCAACAATTCTTCAGACTCCCTTTACCGCCGGGTCCCAGATGAATTTGTGTAATTGCAACCCCAGGCGGGCCGGGACGTCATCGGCGAGCATCCACTCGGCTAATTGCTGGGGATCGAGTAAACAGTGCGAACTGTCGCGCGACCCGGTCGCATCCTTGCGAAAAGCCGGGGAGAACAGGACCGCGTTGACGCGCTCCGCCATGCGGTTGCGATTGGTGAAATCCCTGGCAAATTCGTAATCCGCACGGCCGCTCAGCACAAACTTGATTTCATCGTGCGGGTTGAGGCTCTCGAGGTTTTCGGAGTGGAAGGTGCCGGCTTCGCCTGAGTTCGGACACTTCACGTCCACGATTTTGATAACCTCTGCGGGTACTCGCTCGAGTGGCCGCTCGCCGCTGGTCTCGAGCAGGACTCGATAGCCGGCGTCCAGCAACTGGCGCATCAGCGGCAGTAGTTCGCGCTCCTGCAGCATAGGCTCGCCCCCGGTAATTTCGACGAGGCCGCCATTGGGGCTGAGACGCTTCACCTCGTCTAAGATCTCTTCGGAAGTCATCTTGCGTCCGCCCTGGAATGTGTACTCGCTATCGCACCAGGAGCAGCGCAGGTTGCAGCCGGTGAGGCGCACGAAAATGCAGGGCAGGCCGGCATAGGTCGATTCACCCTGCAACGATTTATAGATTTCTGTTATCTGCATTAATGGAGCTGCCAGCCGCCAGCTTCCGGTTGCCAGTTCTGGCGGCTGGCAACTGATTATTCCGAGTACTTTGCTGTCGTCGTGTCGGTTTCAAACACCGTCACGTCTTTTACGCGGACGCGGCCGTGCGTCACGCTTTTCAGCCGCGTATTCGACTCGTCATAGAAATACTTGGCCAGATTTTCTGCCGAGGGATTGATCACGGTAAAGGGTTCGATGTCGTTGATCATCTTGTGATCCAGCCGCTCGATGACGTGTTTCATGACCTCGCGCAGGTCCTTGAAATCGAGCAGCAGACCGGCCTTGTCCAGCTCGGCTCCCGCCAGTGTCACCCGAATCTTGTAGTTATGTCCGTGCGGGTTTTCGCACTTGCCCTTGTAGTTGCGCAGGTAATGGCCTGCGGCAAACGTATCGTCAACCGTTACTTCGAACATGCATCCCTCGGCGGCTCGGCGGGAATACAGGCCGGGCCCGGCTCCATGGCGAAACATCTATTGTAACGCGCATCGACGCCATGCAGCTTGACTGCCCACCGTCTCTACAGGTAGTTTGCCTATTCGTTTCTTCCCTTCATAAAGGAGCAACTATGCGTCGCAACGTATCCGTTCTAATTTTTATAGTGGTGGAGATCATTGCGAATCTTGCAGCTCAGAGCAAGCCCGAGACGCCGGAGTTCGACGTCAAAGAACATTACACGAAGTACGAGTACAGAATTCCCATGCGCGACGGCGTGCGCCTGTTCACCTCGGTGTACGTTCCCAAGGATGCGTCCCGCAGCTACCCGTTTCTGATCATCCGAACTCCCTACAGCGTCGCTCCGTATGGCGTTGATCTTTACCGCACGCGGCTGGGACCGTCGCCCGACTTTGACAAGGCGGGTTACATCTTCGTCAACCAGGATGTGCGCGGCCGCTATATGTCGGAGGGTACGTTTATTGAGATGCGCCCGCACATCGACAACAAGAAATCCAAGCAGGATGTGGATGATGCGAGCGACCTCTACGACACCATCGACTGGCTGCTGAAGAACGTGCCGAACAATAATGGCAAGGCTGGAATCTGGGGCATTTCTTATCCGGGATTCTTCACCTCGGCCAGCATCATCGACTCGCATCCGGCGCTAAAGGCGGCCTCGCCGGAGGCTCCCATGACCGATCTTTTTATGGGCGATGACGCCTACCATGGCGGGGCGTTCATGCTCAACGCCAACTTCGGTTTCTACGTTTCTTTCAAGCCGCAGGAGAATCCCCAACTGCCACCGAAGACTCCCGTGCCCTTCGATTACGGCACAAAAGACGGCTATGAGTTTTATTTGAATGTGGGTCCGATCGGGAACCTTTCAAAATTTCTTGAAGGCAAGAGTGCGCTGTTCGACGACCAGATGCACCACGACACTTACGACGATTACTGGAAGGCGCGGAATCTGGCGCCGCATATGAAGAACATTCACTGCGCGGTGCTCACCGTGGGAGGATGGTTCGACGCCGAAGACTTACAAGGCCCGTTCAGCACCTTCCATGCCATCGACAAAAATAACTCCGGAATCTTTAACGCCCTCGTCATCGGTCCGTGGGTGCACGGCGGCTGGGCGCGTTACGACGGGCAGCACCTGGGGCGAGTGGAGTTTGCCGCAAATACCGGGGACTATTACCGGAAGAACATTCTGTTTCCTTTTTTCGAGCAGTACCTCAAAGGCAACGGCGACGCGAAACTTCCGAAAGCCTATGTGTTTGAGACGGGAACGAATGTATGGAGACAATACTCGGCGTGGCCTCCGAAAGAGGCTGAGGCGAAGACTCTCTACTTCACCAGGGGCGGCGGACTGTCGTTCGATCCTCCCGCTTCCGACGAGTCCTCTTTCGATGAATACATCAGCGATCCGGCCAAGCCTGTGCCTTTTGTGAATTACGTTTCGACGAACGTGCCGCAGGAATACATGCTCTCCGATCAACGCTTCGCCTCCAGCAGAACGGACGTTCTGGTTTATGAAACTCAGGCACTGCTGGAAGACCTGACCATTGCCGGGCCCATTTCGCCGCGGCTGTTCGTTTCAACCAGCGGCACTGATTCCGATTGGGATGTAAAACTGATCGACGTGTATCCCGCAGATTATCCCGACAGCAAGTTCGATGCGCCCCGGCCTGAGGATAAAGACAAGCCCCGGACCGATGTAGGTGCGCCCAGTTTCACCATGGGTGGATATCAGCAACTGGTGCGGGGCGAGCCTTTCCGGGGAAAATTTCGCCACAGCTTTGAAAAGCCCGAGGCCTTCACGCCGGGCAAGGTCGAAGAAATCAATTTTACGATGCAAGACGTGAATCATACATTCCGCCGCGGCCACCGCATCATGGTGCAGATCCAAAGTTCGTGGTTCCCGCTCACCGACCGCAACCCGCAGACCTTCGTCGACATTCCTAGTGCCAAGCCCTCGGACTTTGTGAAAGCTACTGAGCGGCTGTATCACGCCAAGGGCGAGGCTTCGGGGATCACGGTGGGAGTGCTGCCGAGTCCGGCACTGGCGGAAGAACAAAAATAGCAGGACCGAACCTGGCGAACGATTGGAAAGAGAACGCTCGTTTTACTGGGTGCAGTTAGGCATTTCCACCGGACTCTGCTGTACAATTACGGCCATTCGCCTCGCTACTGGGAGGTTTGACCCGCGCCTGCGGGAATACTGCGGGGCAATGAGGACTGGTCACGATGAACGTCCTGTTGCTTTCCATGCCTGATTCCTTCGAACACATGCCACCGGTCGCCATCCGCATGCCCAATGGTGCGCTCACGTCACTGGCGGGAAATGTTGATCCGCATCACCGGGTGGGCGTGGCTGACTTAATTCTGGTTCACCGGCAGGTTCGTGAGACAGTCGCGCGGCTGGTCCGCGAGCTTGATCCAGAAGTCGTCGGACTCTCCATCATGACTTTTCAACGGCGGACTGCCGGGCGCATCATCGACCTGGTGCGCGCGCTGCGGCCGGGCGTGAAGATCGTGGTCGGCGGCTATGATCCCAGCCTTGCGCCTGAAGCTTACGAGAACATGGGTGTCGACTACCTGGTTCGTAGTGAGGGGGAAGTTACCTTCCGTGAGTTGTTGCGGGCGATCGAGAGGGGCTCCGGATTCGAGAAGATCGGCGGACTTTCTTACAGAAGTGGCGATAGCTGGGTGCACAATCCTGCCCGCGCGCCGCACCGGCTGGAAGACAGCGAAATCCGCTTGCCGAAACGAGATGCGCGTTTGCTCAACGGATACACGATGCTGGGCCGGCAGGTGGATGTTATTGAGACTTCGCGCGGGTGCACGTTCGATTGCAGTTTCTGCTCGATCATCGAGATGCGCGGACGCAACTTTCATACTTACTCTTTCGACCGCGTGCTGGCCGACATTCGCGACGCCCATGATCACGGTGCTCGAACTATTTTTCTGGTCGACGACAACATTACTTTGAACGTGAGGCGGTTCGAAGCGCTGTGCGAGGCGATCATCGCCGCCGGATTGCACAAGATAGATTACTTCGTGCAGGCCATGACTTCGGCCATCGCCAACCACGGCGAGACTTTAGCCCCGCTGATGCGGCGGGCTGGATTCCGCTACGTGTTTCTCGGCATTGAAAACATTCTGGAGAATGACCTCGCATTTCTGAAGGCTTCAGCCAAGAATACGGAGCGCAGCAACGGCCAAAACACCGGAAATGCCACTCTCAAGGCCATCGATTACATCCGCCGCAACCAGATGTATGTGGTCGGCGGATTGATTGTGGGCAGCCCGGGGGACACGCGGGAATCGATTGAGGCGAACCTGGAATTTGCCCGGCGCTACGTGGACTGGCCCTACATTCAGCATCCGACGCCGTATCCGCGCACGCCCATGACGAAGGACTTTCGCGATCAAGGTTTAATCATGAATGAGCGGCTTGAGGAATATGACGGGACGACGGCCGTGGTGCGCACCGAACATTTGCCAGCTGAAGAGGTAGAGTTCCTGCGCTGGAAGGCCGAGCGCTGGATGAAGGTTCATCACATTCCTGCGGCGCTAAAGCATGACCCGAAATTTGTTCTGACAACAGGTTGGAAGATGCTGGGCCACACTTTCCGCGGAAGCTCGATCCGCTCGGCGCTGGGGTTGGAGAGCGACAGAAAAGTGTTCGAACGGTATCGGGAGATTCGGCGGGCGGAGCGCGAGTACGTGTGAAGGCGGATCAACAATTGACGTCCCGCTTGCTCCTTACTATAATGTAAGGAATGCACGATTGGGAAAGGATTCGGCTATGGCAGCAGCGACCCTAACCTCCAAGGGGCAGATCACAATACCGGCGCGGGTCCGCACGGCGTTGGGAGTTGACGCCGGAGATCGCATTGAATTCGTCGAGGTGGGAAAAGGAGAATTCAACATCGTTGCGGCCACTCGCTCGGTGCGGGAACTGAACGGAATGTTGTATCGCAGAGGGAGGAAGCCGGTGTCGATTGAGGAGATGAATGCAGCCATTGCGAAAGGGGCATCTCGATCGCGATAGCGGGCGGAGATAATGATCGGCCTCGATACAAATGTTCTAGTCCGTTACCTTACTCACGACGAGCCCAAGCAAACCGCGGCGGCGATGAGAGTGATGAACTCGCTGTCCTTCGAATCACCCGGATTTCTCTCCCTGATCGTCATCTCAGAGTTGGTTTGGGTATTGGGCATCTCCTACCGTTATCAGAAGAAGGAAATCGAGCAAGTCCTAGAGAACTTGTTGCGCAGCAAGGAATTGGTTATCGAACGGGCCGATATCGTCTCGCAGGCGTCCCGGGCGTTCAGAGCCGGCCGCGCCGACTTCGCCGATTACTTGATCGAGCGCTGCGGCCACGCCGCCGAATGCCAATTCACCCTCACATTTGATCAAGAAGCGGCACAGGTGCCGGGCATGCGACTCCTTCACTGAGAGCCGGTTTTCATAATGCTGATCCAAAGAACTCCTCGACCACGCGCATCTCTGTAGTCTTTTTGTAATTCGGCAGGCTCTCGATGAACGCGCGGCCGTACTGCTTTTTCAGGATTCGGTTGTCGAGCAGAACCAGCAACCCACGGTCGTGGAGTGAGCGAATCAGGCGTCCGAAGCCTTGTTTCAGCGTGATCACGGCCGCCGGCACCTGATATTGAAAGAAGGCGTTGCCGCCATCGGCGTCGATTGCCTTCACGCGCGCGGCAACGATCGGGTCGCTGGGCACGGCGAACGGCAGCCGATCAATGATCACGCAACTCAGTTGTTCACCCTGCACGTCGACGCCCTGCCAGAAGGATGAAGTGGCGAACAGCACGGCATTCGGTGCGAGACGAAACTCCTCGAGCAGCGCGCTCTTCGGCGCATCGCCCTGGCGCAGCATGGGGAATTCTAATTCTCCCAGCAGGCGCTGGTAGACGTCGTTCATCTGGGCGTAGCTTGTGAAAAGCACAAAGGCGCGCCCACGCGTAATCTCCAGCAGCTTGTGGATTCGCTCGGCCGCCTGCGCCGCAAAATGCGGGGTTCGCGCGTCAGGCAGATCAGGCGGGACATAAAATAGAGCCTGATTCTCGTAGTCGAAGTGCGAAGGCAGGACTGCCTCGCGGGCATGCTCCAGACCCAGCCGCTGCCGGATGTACTCGAATCCTCCGCCCACGGCGAGCGTCGCCGAGGTGAGGACTGCACATTCCAGCTTTGACCACAAGCATTCGCGCAGGATCGGGCCCACGTCGATTGGGGTGGCCTGCAGGAAGACGTTCTGTCTTCCCCCTTTTTCTGCGTCTCTTGATCGTTGAAGTGAACTCGGAGGTGAACTCGCTCTTCCGCGGCCGCCGCGCCGCTCGATCCAAAAGACGGTATTACGATCGTCCGACTCCATGGCGAAGGTGAGCTGCACTTGAATTTCCTGCACTCGCCGCACGAAGTTGAAAACTTCCTCCGGCTTCTGCGGCAGGCCTTCGAGTTCGCCCGCCAGCCGCGTCAGGGCCTGGTTGAGCGCGAGGAACTCGTCTCCGTTTTCCTCCAGAAACTCGCGCCGCGTCTCGAAAGCAAAGCGTCCTTCGCCAGGCGGCAAAAGCGAAAAAAAGAACTGAGAGCGCTCCCGCAGACTTCCCAACGCTCCAGAAAGTGACGCCGAAAACATCCGGTTGTGCTGCAGCGACGTTTCCACGTCGCGCGCCAGGTCTTCTACGCGCAGGTTGCTCAACGAGATTCCGAAATAGTTTCCTGCCACATCTTCCAGCTCATGCGCTTCATCGAAAATCACTGCGGCCGCTTCTGGCAGGATCCCGGCGTCGGGAGCGCCCTCAGCCTGCAACTTGATGGCAAGGTCGGCAAAGAATAGATGATGGTTGACGATGATAATGTCGCTCTCCATCCCGCGGCGGCGCATTTCTGTGACGAAGCAGCGCTCCCATTCGCTGCACTTCTGCCCGATGCAGGCTTCGGCGCGTGCGTCCAGTTTGTGCCAGAGCGCGCTGGCCTCGGGAAGTTCCGCAAGTTCGGCGCGATCCCCTGTCGCTGTTGTTTTTTCCCACGCGGCAATCGCGCGATATTGCTCAATCTCTTCCAACCCGCTGAGCACCGGCTGATCGGTAAGGTCGTAGAGTTTCTTGCGGCACAGATAATTGTTTCGGCCTTTCATGTAGCAGACGGAAAGCCGCCCTGGACCTTGCCCAAGCTGGGTTGCCGAGGGGAGTGTCTCCGGGTTGTCTCCAAAAAGAGCGTGCTCCAGAAATGGAATGTCTTTGTAGAAGAGCTGTTCCTGCAGATTCTTGGTGCCGGTTGAGATGATGATGCGCTTGCCCGAGCGAATCACCGGCATCAGATACGCCAGGGTTTTTCCTGTGCCGGTGCCGGCTTCCACAATGAGGTGACGCTTCTCTTCCAGTGCCTGCTCGACGGCCTGCGCCATCTGCAACTGCCCGCGACGAAATTCATACGCCGGATGTGTGCGCGACAGCACTCCGCCGGGAGCGAAGAATTGGTAAAGTGATGCGTCTTTTACGTTGGTCGCGGAGCCGCCTGGCGTCAGAGGAGACACGGGTTGGGAACTAAAAGCCACGAGAGTCTCTATAATAAACAGTTCCCGGCTTTCAGTATTCGATTGCCTCAATTTTGACCCAGCCCACGTACAACTCGACCAGCACTGCCGCCACCACTGCCGCCGGAGTTCCGACGCTGGCCATCGTGGGCCGGCCTAACGTCGGCAAGTCCACGCTGTTCAATCGCATCGTCGGATCGCGGCGCGCCATCGTCGGCGACGAGCCTGGCATCACGCGTGACCGCCTTTACGGCGATGCAGAGTGGCGCGGACGGCGCATCCGCATCATCGACACCGGCGGCATTATTCCGGATGACAAGGATTTCATTCCGGCGGAGATATTCCGCCAGGCGCGAGTCGCTTTCGACGAAGCCGCTGCGATCGTTATGGTGATCGACGGCCGCGCGGCGCTCGCCGGACCCGACCTGGAACTGGTTCGGCTGCTGCGCAAGACCGGGCGTCCGCTTTTTCTCGCAGTCAACAAGGCTGACACCGAGAAGCAGGCAAACATCGTCGATGAATTCCATCGTCTGGGAATCAAGCAGATGTTCCCTATCTCCGCCGAACATGGGCGTGGGATTGATGATCTGCTGGACGCCGTGTTTGAGATCCTGCCGCCGCCGAGCGACCTAAACACAGAGAGCCCAGAGGACCAACAGGAAGACACTTCCGCGTCGGCGGATCAGGCATCGGCCGAGCCTGAGCCGGTCTATGAAACCAAGGTTGCCATCATTGGCCATCCCAACGTGGGGAAGTCTACGCTGTTGAATCGCTTGACTGCTTCTGATCGCGCCATCGTCTCGCCCATTCCCGGCACGACGCGCGATGCAGTTGACGAAATTGTTGAACGCGATGGCCGCCGCTTTCGCTTCATCGATACCGCCGGCATCCGCCGCAAAGGCAAGACTCATCTGATGGCGGAGAAACTTTCTGTGGTAATGGCGCGCAAGCATCTGGAAGCCGCCGACATCGCGCTACTGGTGATCGATGCCACTGAAGGCGTGAGCCAGCTTGATGCGGCCATTGCCGGCTACGCCCATGAGAGCGGACGCTCGATGATAATCGTCGTCAACAAATGGGATCTCGTCACCGCCGGCGCGCTAAAGCCGGGCAGGCCGTCGAAAGCCATGCGCATGCGGGAAAGCAAGCGCCCGGGCGACCGCGACGCCTACGAGGAGCGCCTGCGCCATGATCTTAAGTTTCTGAATTACGCGCCCATCGTTTTTGTTTCCGCCAACACCGGCAAAGGCACGGAGAGAATCTTTCCGCTGCTCGAACAGGTCGCCATCGAGCGCCGCAAGCGTATTTCCACGTCTGCGATGAACCGATTCATTGAGACTGTTGATTTCGAGCGAGCCTCTGTCCCTATGCGCTCACGTGTGAAAATTCTTTACATGACTCAGGCCTCGGTCGCGCCGCCGACGTTTGTGCTTTTCACCAACCGGGCCGTTAAGCTGCACTTTTCTTATCAGCGGTTTCTGGAAAATCAGATCCGGGAGGCCTTTGGGTTCCTGGGAACGCCGATTTGGATTAAGAATCGGGCGAGGAGCTAGAGAAGTTAGTCGAGCAGGAACAAGGCTAAGGTCCGCGGGTTAGGGGCCACGCTGGTCGACAAGGAATGCAACTCGTTCGACTCCTGCCGAGCGCACCCCATCCAGTACTTCCTTGACTGTACGGTACCAAACGCGCGCATCGGCTCGGATGTAAACTCTCCGCTCCACCGTATGGTCCCGCAGGCGATCCAGAATCTTCGAGGGCAACTGACTGGGCTGCACCTTATCACTGCCAAAATAGACGGCGCCGTCGCGCATGACCGCAATTACCATCGCATCTTCCCGGTTTGCGCCTGCCATCGACACCGGATGTAAGACATGCGGCAGATCAGGTCCATAGCCATGGTGAGGCTGAGGAGCGATCATCATCACGACCAACAGAGCGAACCCCACCGCCGCGAGCGCCGACGCATCAATGTTGCAAAATAACTTCATCGATCTTGTGTGGCTAGGAGCATCGCAGGCGAAACGCTGCGAAGTTAACACACGGCTCAATCCCCTGCCACCTCCCGATCCATCGTCAGCAGCCCCACCGTCTGCACGCCCGCATGATGCGCCACGTCGATCACATCGGCTACGTATTGGAAATCAACGTCGGCATCGCCGCGCACGAAGACGACTTTTTCGGCGCGCCTCAAATAGATTTCCGCGAGGCGCGTTTCAAGATCCTCCCAGCGCACATCCTCCTGATTGATTTTCACCGTCGGCCGCTGATTTTCTTTCGTCCACATCACCTGAATGATGACCGTGCGTGATTGTGACGATTCCGCAGTCTGTTTCTGATCCGGTTGCGGAATCTGGGCTGTCTCCCCCTCCTCTTTGTCCATTGAGACCACGACCATGAACACAATGATCAAGGTCAGCAGAACGTCGATCAGCGGTGTCACGTTAATTTCGGGTCCGCGCGCACCACGGCCTGCCATTGAGAACGACATAGAAAGCTCCCCGGCTGCTGTTTCGTTTTTGGCACGCGCGTGTCTGCAACATCAGACACCTGGAGAGGCGCGAGAGTTCCCTTGCGCGGGAAGGGGCGAGAAGTCGGCCGTGTGCCGGGCGCCGGCGAACAGCGGATTCCTTACTTCGCTCGGAATGACAAAAGCACCTATCCGATCGGCTCGGGTGTGGGCGGCAGGGGCGGAGGCTCAGGAGGACGCGCAGGAGGCGCACCCGGCAGGCCCTGAGGCGTGGACGGAGCAGGCGGTGGGTAAAGCGCGGTGCTCAACGCGGGATAGCGCGCCGCGAAGAAGTAGATGGAATACGCAGGAAAGAAGACAATCACAGGCACTGAGATCAGTGCGATTACATAGAGAAAACCCGCGAACAGGACGCAGCCCACCACAACGGCTACCGTTATCGTGTACGCATTCCAGGTGAGTCCGGCAGTTTTCCCGGTAACGATGGCAAGGATTCCGAACAGTGCCGTTGGGATCGCGATGATCAAACCTAAGATCACCGTGGCAATTCCAACTATGATGCCCGCGCCGATGGCCATCACAATCTTCATTCCGATATAGGCGGCGTAGCCTCCCTTTTCAGACTTGATCATCGACCACAGCCGCCGCCATCCCTCCATCACACCGATGTTTTCTAAAGCCATCTGCGGGATGACGAAATCCTTGGTCAACACGAAAATCACCGCCAGGACCAAGACGAAAATCAGCACCGCAAAGAACAGGAATATCCCGCCCAACACCAGCGGGACCATGTGTGCCTTCGGCTCCTTGAACCATCCCGCCGCAAAGGCAAGCCCGGCGGGAATTCCCACCAACACGGTGAGGCCGCCCAGCGTAACCACAAGGTAAGCTAGCTTCCACAAAAAGTATCGCAACCCTGGCCCTTGCCTGCGGCTCCAGCCCTGGCGAATGTGGCACTCTTTCGCCATGATGCTGTCGAACAGAATGAAGCGCATTACGCTGCTTATGTACATCAGGACGATTCCCAGCACCAAGCCGGCGACGACGAGCACCGCGATGAGGCCACCTAACAAGGCGGGATCGATTCCCGGCCAACCTGAATCCATAAAGTGGCGGGTGGTTCCCGCGTGCTGATTCAGGTTGAAGTTGTGACCGTTACATCCGCCACCGGAGCCAAGTTCGCCGGCCAGCAGGCCGACCAGCGCCAGCCTCGTCCATTGGCCCAAGCGGAAAGGCTGGAAGAGCTGTTTCTTGGTGTGTTCAACGGCGGGATAGATGGCGTCCACGGCGGAGAAAGTCAAGCGCGCACCTCGGCGTCGATCGAATGTGGAGGAAGGTACTGCAAACAGACAGGCGGGTCAAATAAATTCTGGAGGGGCGCTAAGGAATTTCTCCATGGTAAACAGCGGGGTTCCAAAGAGATCGTGGATGCCATCGCGCGTTCGATGAAAGCCGAATCTTTCGTACAGACGAATGGCCGAGTCGAGGAACGGCGTCGTGCTAAGGAACAGCCGGGTGCAGCCTTGGCTGCAGGCCCACTCTTCAAGATGTTGCAGCAGTCTGGCGCCACAACCCGACCCGCGAGCACTTGGGTGCACCGCCATCCCTCGAATGTAGACTGAGTCGCCCTTCACCACCGCGGCAACGGTCCCCAACACCGTACCACGGCGCAGAGCCACCCAAACTGGGCCTTCGTGCATCCGCGTGAGCACCTGGTCGGGGCCCGGAGTCGTCGCGGAAAAACCGCCCTCGGTATAAAGGGCTCTGAACTCAGCGAAAGACTCATGCAGCATCGTGGAAATCGCTGGGGCCTCTTCCGGGCCTGCGCGACGAATCTCGATTTGCGTTGCTGCGTGCATCTCACCGCTAGTGTGTGTGCTCTCCGCCGGCTTGCGATTCAGCCTCTCGCCGCCGTTGCTGCGGTCCGCTCCAGCCACTCATCGAAATGCTTCAGGGCCAACTGGCACTGCAATCGGTGCCGCTCTTTCCGGTCGCGAATCTTCATTTCCAGCGCGGGCAACAGATCAAAGGTTATATTCGCCGGTTGGAAGTTTTTGGCGTCTGCGTGAGTTACATAATGTGTGAGCGATCCAAATGCCGAAGCCCGCGGCGGCGGCACCAACTCAGTTCCCAGCGCGAGCGCCGACGCGTGCTGCCCGGCCATCAACCCGGTCGCAATCGACTCCACGTAGCCTTCCACGCCGCAAATCTGCCCCGCGAACAAAACCCTTGGGTGCGTCTTCATCTGCAACGTTTCCCTTAACAACGCCGGGCCATTGATATAGGTGTTGCGATGAATCTGCCCGTAGCGCAGGAAGCGCGCATTTTCCAGTCCCGGAATCAGGCGCAGTACGCGCGCCTGCTCGCCAAACTTCAAATGATTCTGGAAGCCCACCAGATTGTAGGAATCCGCCCGCAGATTTTCCTGACGCAGCTGCACAACGGCATAAGGCATCCGCCCGGTGCGAGGATCCTTCAACCCCACCGGCTTCATGGGACCAAAGCGCAGCGTATCGCGGCCACGGCGCGCGATTTCTTCAATTGGCAGGCAGCTCTCGAAGTAATTCAGTTTCTCCCAATCGCGTTCTTCCACCGACTGCGCGGCCAGGAGCGCATCGTAGAACCGGCCGTAGTCGTCCGGCGTCATCGGACAGTTAATGTAATCCGCGGATCCCTTGTCATAGCGTGCCGCCATGTATACGCGGGACATGTCGATCGAATCCGCTTCGACGATCGGGCTGATCGAGTCGTAGAAATACAGATGAGGATCTTGATGAGGATTTTGTGGAGCGGCATCGTGCCCCGCATTACTGAGTCTTGCAATCTCCGCGGCCAGCGCCTCTGAAGTCAGAGGCCCGGTGGCAATCACGGTGATCTGTTGACCCGATTCCTCAATCGAAATCACCTCTTCGCGGCGCACCGTAATCCGCGGCTCCTGTGAAATCGCCTGCGTCACCTTCGCAGCAAACGTTACCCGATCGACCGCGAGCGCATGGCCGGCCGGAACCGCGCATTGGCGAGCAATCTGCAACAACAGAGAGCCGGCCCGCTGCATTTCCTCTTTGAGCAGCCACGGAGCGGTATTCTCGCTGTCTGACTTCAGCGAATTTGAGCAGACCAGTTCCGCAAAATCAGCCGTCTGGTGAGCAGGCGTCGACCGCGCTGGCCGCATTTCAAACAATTCCACGGCCACGCCTCGCTGGGCGCACTGCCACGCTGCCTCTGAGCCGGCCAGCCCCGCTCCGATAATGCGAACCTGCGCGCTCAAAATGCTTTCCCTGCTAGCCGCCGCAGTGCGTCGTCCTTCAGCAACACCGGCCGCCACTGATCGAGGAACTCCACTCCTAGAGATTTGTAAAGTTCGATCGCTTTCTCATTCCAGTTCAGCACCTCCCACTGCACTCCGTTACAATTTTCCTGCACGGCAATGCGAGCGACAGACGCCAGCAACGCTTTCCCAATCCCTCGGCCGCGGAACGACTCGCGCACAAACAAATCCTCCAGAAACAATCTCTGTCCCACCCAGGTCGAGTAGTGGCCAAAAAATAGAGCGTACCCCGCAGGCTGCTGGTCCCAGTCTGCAATCAGTGCGCGAAAACTGGGACTTACTCCAAACCCATCCCTCACCAAGTCGGCGGTGTCGATCACACAAAGATGCAACTCGTGCTCGAACTCCGCCAGCTCGCGGATAAACGTCCGCAGCAGTTCGGCATCATCGATGGCAGCAGGACGAATAGAAAGCATCGGCAGGTTGGAACCCCTAGCGGCTTAACAGTGTATATTGGCTGGCCACGCACACCCAAAGTCCGTTGCGATACACCCAGGTATCGGTGAAGCGCCCACTGCGCTGGTAAGGCTTGCCCTTATCGACGCCCTTCACTCGATATATACCGATGACGATGGCGGTGTCGCCATAGACGCGCGCTGACATGGATTCGACGACCTCCTGCTCGCGATTATCCGAACGAGCCTTGACTCCGGCGAGAAAATCGCTCTTGGTCTTCAGAGTACCGTCGTAGTCAATGTAGGTTAAGGAATCATCCAGCAGAGCGTCGAGCGCCCTGAGATCTTTGTTCTTCTCCGCCATTCCCCATGCACTTTCAAATACCATAACCCTAGAGCGCCGGGCCGCCGAGTCGGCTTGGTCCTGGGCCAATGCAGGCAAAGAGGCAATGAGAAGCAGCACGAACCCGCAAATAATCTCTCTCGCGAAACGAGTTCTGCCCGCCTCGCAGAGATGCGGTCTGGCTGGAGAAGAATGCGACGGGACTCCGACGGAGCGCAACGTCATAGCGAAAACCCATACCCTCAGTGCAAACCGTCTCGGCGAGGGCTATCTAGACTCAATCGGCAGAGGATCAAATAGCTTGAGTAGCCTCAGGAGATTCCTGCTTGCCAATGCTGACGGGCAGAGAACGATCAGTGTCGGATAACTGGCCACACACCCCCACCTTTCACTGCCGCGCAGACAGGTGTCCCCAAAGCGCTCCCGTAGCAGACAGGGTCCATTCATTGCTGGGGAAAAAGATCTAGAGGATCTCCCGCATGTCTCCTACGCGCCGCGTCACTCGCTCGCGATCCAGGTATTCCAGCAGAGGAATGGCATACTTGCGGGTTACTTCGGTTAACTCCTTGAACCGTGCCACATCGATTTTCGCCGATTTCACTTTGTAAATTGCCATCTGCCGTCGCAACTCTTCGAGCGCGCTGCGGTGAAAAACGAGTTCGTCGGAAACCTTGATCAGCACTTTATCGCGCAGGAGCAGAGTCACTATCTTCTGCGCCCGCACCTTGTCCACCTTGAGCCCCGCAATCACCTGACTTAGCGCGGGAACCTTCAGGCCTGCCGAAGCAAACGCGTCCTCGATCTTCCGTTTCGATTCCGCCTCTTCGTCCTTCATCACGACACCATGCCCCGGCAGCCTCGCCAGGTCACCGATTATTTCGAGTTTCTTCTCTCGCACCAGCATAAGAGAAACCGCCTCGAAGACTTCTGGCGTTGCGTCCACTTGCACCCGCAATTCTTCTTTACTGATGCCGCTTACCAGAGGGTTCTTCTTATGAAAGTCCACGGCGGCACTTAGGATGCGCAGCTTCACCTCTTCCAGCGCGGGTAGACGCAGGAACCGGCCGCCAGCCAGCACCGCGTCGCCGATTAGCAGCACCGAAGCCAATTGCGTTTCGATCGCAGTTTTCGTCCAGCCAGTCTCCGAGATCAGTCTGGACATTGCGATCCCTTCGTGATGACGCCGGGCGATTCGTGCTTTTAGAATCGCTTGCGCGTCACTTTCAGCCAGCGCTTTAAGGAAGTCGAGTGGGCGCGGCAGGTGCGGAATCGGCGCGGCATCCAGTACAACTCCGCCCCCGATTGTTACCACCGGCGAGAATTGCCGTATGATAAACCGGTCTCCAGGTAACAGCAGTACGGAGTCCGGCAGCTTCAAACGTGCAAACCCGTCCTCGCCGGGCGCAATTTCCTTTGTCCCGAGCAGCGTTACGTCGACCACCATTTCCAAGGTGTGCGAGTGAAAGTGCACCCGCGCCCGGTTCTTCAGAGGACGCGGCGCCGAAGGCAGCAATCGCAGCCGGACATCTGCCCGCCGCGTGGCCTCAAACGTTCCCGGAGGCGCGAGGGTCATGCCGCGCGACAGGTCTTCCGTAGACGCCCCCGCTAAGTTCAGAGCCGTGCGTTGTCCAGCGATCGCCGCCTCCGCTGTTTGTCCGTACACCTGCACTCCGCGCACGCGTACTCGCTGCCCGGTTGGGAAAACCTCCAGTTCGTCGTCGCGTCGTATTGAGCCCGCCATCAGGGTTCCGGTCACAACCGTCCCGAAGCCTTTCATAGTGAATACACGATCGATTGGCAAGCGAGCGAGCGCCAGCGAATCCCGCGGTCGCACCTCGGCGGCGGCTACAGCGATTGCCCGCTTCAGTTCGCCGAGTCCGGCGCCTGTCAAAGAGCTCACAGCGATGATCGCGTGTGGTTTATCCAGGTTTGGTTTATCTAGATTCGGTTTATCTAGGTTTGGTTTATCGAGGAATGTCCCGCGCAGAAACTCTTCCACCTCCAGTCGCACCACATCGAGTGTTTCCTCATCTACCGCATCGGATTTAGTCAGCACGGTGATGCCGCGCCGTACCCCGAGCAATTGCAGGATGTCGAAATGCTCCCGCGTCTGGGGCTTGATCGCCTCGTCGGCCGCAATCACAAGCAGCACCAGATCGATGCCGCCCACTCCCGCGAGCATATTGCGCACAAAGCGCTCGTGCCCCGGAACATCGACAAAGCCCAGGCGCAAAGTCTCGCCATCCGGCGTAGACAGATCCGTGTGCGCGAAACCGATGTCAATGGTGATGCCGCGCCGCTTTTCTTCTTCCAGTCGGTCGGCATCGATTCCAGTCAGCGCCTTCACCAGCGCGGTTTTACCGTGGTCGATGTGCCCTGCCGTGCCTACGATGATGGATTTCATCTGGTTCGCCATCTTACCGGAAAAGGCGGCTGCGCCTGGGCTGGAAACGGCGGTTGGGGCTTGGAATCCGGGAGAAAGATGGCAAAGTTGGCCCTACCCAGCCGCCCCGCTAAATGCGACAATAGAGTTTCCCCATGACCACCTCCATGACCTCTGCTTTCCCTCCGGAGACTCTCCGGCAGCATGGCCTCACTTTCGATGAATACGAAAGGATCAAACAGCTTCTTGGCCAACGCGAGCCCACGCTCACGGAACTCGGCATCTTCAGCGTGATGTGGAGCGAACACTGTTCCTACAAGTCGTCGCGGGTTCACCTGAAGCGCCTGCCGACGCGCAGCAAGCGCGTTTTGCAGGGCCCGGGTGAGAACGCCGGCATCATCGACATCGGCGACGGCTGGGCATGCGCCTTCAAGATCGAGTCGCACAATCATCCATCATTCATCGAGCCCTTTCAAGGCGCAACCACGGGCGTAGGCGGGATTCTGCGCGATATTTTCACTATGGGAGCGAGGCCGGTGGCAGTGATGGATTCGCTGCGCTTTGGGCCTATCACAACTCGTGTGGGGATGGCTGCCCACGACAGCGCCCGGAAGGACGTCCACCGCAATCACTCGACCCTGGAGGGCGTGGTGAGCGGCGTCGCTTCCTACGGCAACTGCTTTGGCGTGCCGAACCTGGGCGGCGAAACCAAGTTCGAGCCGTGCTATTCCGGCAATCCGTTAGTGAACGCTTTCGCCTTGGGCCTGGTTCGCAAAGACGAGATCTTCTACGCGCGTGCCGCCGGCGAAGGCAATCCTGTGATCTACGTTGGCGCTAAGACGGGACGCGACGGTATCCATGGCGCGACGATGGCAAGCGAGGAATTCAGCGAAGCCTCAGAAGCGAAGCGGCCGAACGTGCAGGTTGGCGATCCGTTCCTGGAGAAGTTGCTGCTCGAAGCTTGCCTCGAAGCCATGAAGACCGGAGCCATTGTTGGCATTCAGGATATGGGCGCGGCTGGCCTTACCTGCTCCACCTGCGAGATGGGAGGGCGAGGCGGCGTCGGCATCGAGATTGAGCTTGACCGTGTGCCGCAGCGGGAAACTGGCATGAGTGCCTACGAGATCATGCTCAGCGAGTCCCAGGAACGCATGCTGCTGGTGGCGCAGAAAGGCCGTGAACAGGAAGTGTTTCGCGTTTTTGAAAAATGGGGGCTCGATGCGGTAGAAGTCGGGAAGGTTACGACCGACAACAAATTGCGTGTTCTGCAGCACGGCGAAATCGTCGCCGAGATTCCGAATCAGGCCCTTACCGACGATGCACCTGTATACAAACGTCCGCTTGAGCGTTGGGAGCCGCCCGTGTCCCGCGAAATGCCGGAGAACATTCAGCTCAACGCTGCCAGCGACTTCACTCAAAACCTGAAACAGCTTCTGGCCAGCCCGAACATCTGCAGCAAGAGCTGGGTCTGGCAACAATATGATCACATGGTGCAGACCAACACGGTCGAGGCGCCGGGTGGCGGCGATGCGGGCGTGATTCGCATCAAGAATGCGAATCCGGAGCGACCACAGCGCGGTCTGGCAATGGCGCTGGATGGCAACAGCCGCTGGTGTTATCTCGATCCGCGGCTGGGGGCAATGCATGCCGTCTCGGAGGCTGCCCGCAAGGTGGCGTGTTCGGGCGCAACTCCGGTGGGCGCAACCAACTGCCTCAACTTCGGCAATCCCGAGAAGCCCCACATTATGTGGCAGTTCTCGCAAACCATCGATGGCATCACCAAGGCTTGCGAGGAGCTGGAGATTCCAATCACCGGCGGTAACGTCAGCTTCTACAACGAGACGCTGGGTGAGGGAATCTATCCCACGCCAGTTCTGGGCATTGTAGGGATCCTCGATGACGTACATAAGACTGCGAAGATGCATTTCGCCGCGGCGGGACGCACGATCGTGCTATTGCGCGCCGGCGAAGCAGCCGATATCACCGATGTAGAGAGCGAGTTCGGATCGTCGGAATATGCCAAGGAAGTTTTGGGTGCATTGTGGGGATATCCTCCAGACCTCGATCTGGAGAAAGAAGCAGCGCTGCAGAAGGCCGTGACCGAATTGGTTCAGCAGGGATTGGTGGAGTCCGTGCATGATTGCAGTGGTGGCGGGTTGGCAGTCGCGCTGGCCGAGAAGACATTTGCGAAAGGTTTGGGCGCGCGGGTGAATGTTGTGTCGAACGGACTTCCCGCCGAGTTTGCACTTTTCGGTGAAGATGCAAGCCGCATCATGCTTTCCTGCGACCTGCATAACGTTGCGCGAATCCAACAGGTTGCGGAGGAGTATGGAATCGCCGCCGATGTGCTGGGAGAAACGATTCCGGAGCGGCTAGAGATTTCGCTGGACGGACAAGTAGTTGTGTCCGCGGCTGTTTCCGGGTTAAGCGCTGCGTATAAGAGTGCTCTGGAATCAGCTCTGCGGGCAGATCCCGAACTCATAGCGGCAGATTGAACGAGGTGTTGGTGGGATGCTTAGGGACCGAGCGCTGAATGCCAAGAACTGATAAATTTCACGACGAGTGCGGCGTGGTGGCGATCTTCGCTCATCCCGAGGCGGAGAAACTCGCGTACCTGGGCTTGCATGCCCTGCAACACCGCGGGCAGGAGTCGGCCGGGATTGTCACTTCCGATGGCCTGACGTCCCGCGTCCACAAGGCGATGGGGACGGTCGCCGACATCTTCACCGAAGATGTGCTTTCAAAAATGCGCGGCACGGTGGCCATCGGCCACACGCGTTACTCAACCGCTGGCGATTCGGCGTTGCTGAATGCGCAACCGATTCTTGTGCAGTCGAATAAGGGTTCGATTGCAGTCGCGCATAACGGGAATCTGGTGAATGCAGTGGATCTTCGGGCCCAACTGGAGCGCCAGGGATCCATTTTTCAGACAAACAGCGATACCGAAGTGATCGTGCACCTGATCGCGCTTTCGCGGGAGCACACTTTGCCGGAGGCGATCGCCGATGCATTGCGCCGGGTGGAAGGCGCCTTTTCGCTAGTCTTGATGAGTCCGGACCGGGTTATCGCGGCGCGTGACCCGCGCGGCTTCCGTCCGCTGGCGATGGGTCGTATCCCCGCACTGGAAGGTCAGAAACGCGACACAATCGTCTTTGCTTCGGAAACATGCGCCTTTGATCTGATCGGCGCCATGTATGAGCGCGACGTGAAGCCCGGTGAATTAATCGTGGTGGGGCCAGAAGGTATCACATCGCGTTTTTATTCGACGGACGCGCCGCAGTCGAGTTGCATTTTTGAGCACGTTTATTTTTCACGGCCCGACAGCATTGTCTTTGGCCGGGCCGTGCAAACCAGCCGCGAAGAGCTCGGACGGCAGTTGGCGCGTGAGGCGCCCGTGGAGGCCGATCTGGTAGTCCCGGTGCCGGATTCGGGCGTCACCGCGGCCGTTGGATATGCCGCGGAGAGCGGCATCCCGTTCCGCTTTGGCCTGATCCGCAATCACTACGTGGGACGCACGTTTATCGAACCGAGCCAGAGCGTGCGCGACTTTGGCGTGAAGCTGAAGCTGAATCCCGTGCGCTCGCTTCTGGAAGGCAAGCGCGTCGTGCTGATTGACGACTCGATTGTGCGCGGCACCACCAGCCGCAAGATCGTGCGCATGATTCGCAATGCTGGGGCGAAGGAAGTTCACATGCGCGTTTCTTGCCCACCCACGATTTCGCCTTGCTACTACGGTGTGGACACACCTTCAAAGAATCAGTTGATCGCCGCCAATAAATCGGTTGACGAAATTCGCGAGTACATTCGAGCCGATTCGCTGGCTTACCTTTCGCTGGAAGGCCTGAAGAAGGCTTGCGGCGAGGGGGAGAAAACCTCCTACTGCTCAGCTTGTTACACAGGCAAGTACCCTACGAACATTGTCGATGTGGAAGAGATATCGCCGGCGGTTGTGCCACGCTAGCTATTTCTGAGCTTGCACCACGCGGGGAATCGATTGCAGATCCGGGCGGATCCGAACATCGTTCCAATGCTGCAGCAAGCGCTGTACTTTTTCTGAGATCGCTCCGCTGATTTCCATGACGAGCCAGCCGCCAGGTTTAAGCGCGGCGCGCGCTTGCGGAACCAGACGCATTATGACCTCCATTCCCGTCGGCCCCGCGAAAACAGCACCGCGCGGTTCGAACTTGCGAACTTCCAGCTGGACCTGATCTTCTTCCGATTCGCCGACGTAGGGCGGATTGGAGACGATGAAGTCAAAGGCGTCGTTCTCAAATCCTGCTAGCAGGTCGGCCTCGCGAAATTGAATTCGAGATTCGAGTTGATGGCGGGCGGCGTTGGCGCGAGCGATCTCCAGCGCGGCAGCAGAAATGTCGGTGGCAAGGATTTCGACCTGCGGTAACTCTTTGGCCAGAGCCAGCGCGATGCAGCCAGAGCCGGTGCCCACGTCGCTGATGCGGAGAAGCTCGGAGGGCGCGGGCGCCCGCCCAACCCGATCCATGACGCTTTCGATCACGTGCTCAGTCTCGGGGCGAGGGATGAGCACTGCGGGCGTCACGATCAGGTCCATACCCCAGAATTCCTGATGGCCAGTAATGTACTGTGTTGGGACGCCGCGTGCGCGCTCGACGAGCGCAGCAGCATAACGACTCTGTTCGTCGCGAGTCAGTTCGCGCTCGGGATGCGCGTAAAGATAGGCCCGGTCGCAGTTGAGGATGAACATCAAGAGCAACTCGGCATTCAGGCGCGCGGAAGGAACATGATCCGCATTGAGGCGGCTGATGGCAGAGGCCAGGGTTTGCTTTAGCTGCACGAAATCATTTCACCACAGAGCACACAGTCGAAATGTACAGCCACGTCGAGCAGTCGATTTCATCTCGCTCAGTCTTTGGCCTGCCGACGCAACTCGGAGCCAAGGTAGATCATCTGGCCAATGTGGTGCTGGATGTGTGCGGCGCAAATGACCAGAATGTCGAGACGGTTCTTGGCATCTAAGCCGACCCCTGAATATTCCGCCGACCAATCTTCGGGAGATTGCGCGCGGATAGTCTTGAGAACCATCTCTACGGCGGCCGCGAAGCTACCGAGCGCCTCGTCTTTCGACGGAGGATTCGGATCGGTGAATTCGCGTGGCCGGTCGCGGACGTAGCCAGTCCCGGCAATCTGCGTTCCGATGTAGTAATTCAAATTGCCCGTCAGATGCAGGACTAGGTGACCGAAGCTGTTGCCATAGGGAAATGGCTTTTGCCAGAACTGGGCGTTGGTCAGAGGCGCGGCTAGTTCGCGAATCCTGGTTGCGTTTGCAGCGTAGCGCTCGCTGAGAACCGACGTGAGCCTCTCGTTGATATCCGACATAGTCCCCCTTTCGCGCAACCCAGAGCACCCGCCTGACGCTCTTAAACCACGCTGGCGGCTTCCTGCTTTAGTTTTTCCGCCTGATAGTGGGTGGTAAGGGCTTCGATCAGCGGCTGAAGCTTGCCATCCATCACGGCTTCGAGTTGGTGGATGGTGAATCCGATGCGATGGTCGGTGAGGCGATTTTGCGGGAAGTTATAGGTACGAATCTTCTCGCTGCGGTCGCCGGATCCCACCATGGCCTTACGCTCCTTGGCCAGTGCCTGCTGCTGCTTTTCCATTTCAATTTCGTAAAGACGCGAGCGCAGCACGCGCATACCTTTCTCGCGGTTCTTGATCTGCGATTTCTCGTCCTGGCAACTCACGACCGTGTTTGTGGGAATGTGGGTAATACGGACGGCCGAGTAAGTCGTATTCACGGACTGCCCGCCCGGACCGGAGGAGCAGAATGTGTCGATGCGCAAGTCTTTGGCTTCGATCTTGATATCGACGTCTTCGGCTTCGGGAAGAACGGCCACAGTCACAGCGGAGGTGTGGACGCGTCCTTGCTGCTCGGTCGCGGGTACCCGCTGCACGCGATGCACTCCACTTTCGTATTTGAGCTGTGAAAAAACCCGGTTGCCTTCGATGATGGCGATCACTTCTTTCAGTCCGCCGGCCGACGACTCTGATGACGAAAGAACTTCAACCTTCCATCGCTGCGTCTCCGCATAACGGGTATACATGCGGAAGATCTCAGCGGCGAAGAGCGTTGCTTCGTCTCCACCAGTGCCGGCGCGAATTTCGAGGATGACATTCTTTTCGTCGTTCGGATCCTTGGGCAAAAGTAGAACTTTCAATTCTTCTTCGATGGCAGCAACGCGGGGTTGCAGCTTGTCCAGTTCTTCCTGGGCGTAAGCGCGCATCTCGGGATCTTTCTCATCGGCGAGCATGGCTTTACTCTCAGCTATGCCTCGCGTCAAATCCTTGTATTCGCGGTACTTCTCCACCACAAACGCGATTTCGCTATGCGCCTTGGCGGTCTTCTGGTATCTCGCCGAATCGTTGACGATATCCGGCGAAGCCAGAGCGTTGGTCAGCTCTTCGTAGCGGGCTTCGATTTGGTCTAAACGTTCGAACATCGGAATCCTTACGTAGACGCGGGTTGCTACGTCTCGGTGCGTGCCGGTCCAGTTCTCAACGGCATTTTAGTGATATCGGAGGGGAAGAGGAAATATTCGCGGCGGGGCCGCTAGGCAATCACCAGCTCGCCGCCCCGTTCCTTTTCCAGAGCCATGGCGTGGTCGAGAGCGACTATGGCGCATTGCGCCTGCTCGTCAGATGGGGGCTTGGTCGTGATGCGCTGGAGCCAGAGGCCGGGCGTCGTCATTAAGGCGAACAAGGAACCGCGATGCTTGGCGGCGAAACGGATGATCTCGTAAGAGACGCCGGCTATCACGGGCAAAAGCGCGATGCGCGCGGCGAAGCGCGCCCAGAAACTGGTGAACGGAACCAGCATATAAAACCCGATCGAGATCAGCATCACCGTCATCAGGAAGCTGGTGCCGCAGCGGGGATGGAACGTCGAATACTTCTGCACCGCCGCGGTCGAAAGCGGATCGCCGTTCTCGAACGCGAACACGGTCTTGTGTTCGGCGCCGTGATATTCATAGACGCGGCGAATATCCGCGAACAGCGACACTCCCCAAATGAACAGCAAGAACAGAATCAAGCGCACAGCCCCGTCAATCAGATTAAACATGATCTGGCCGCCGAGCGCGGGATCGACCTTCTTGAGTTCCGTGGCCGCCACCAGCGGCAGGTATTTGTACATGAAGATGAAGAAGGCGAGCGAGATGACGACGTTGACTCCCGCCAGCCAACCGCTGATGGCGGCGGCTTTTTCGCGGGCCTGCGTCTTCGTGGACTTCAGCGGGATGGCCCCTCCGGCTTCGCTCAGGGTAGGCTTAGCGGCCGTCACGACATCTTCATCCTCCTTCTGCATCACGTCTTCGATGGCAACGTTGGCCGAGAAACGCAGGGCGCGGTAGCCGAGAGACATCGCGTAACCGAGCGTCATGACTCCGCGAACGATGGGCCAACCCATCCACGTGTGTTTTTCCGAGGGCCGCTCGAGCGGTTCGCGCATCGTCACCACTTCGCCCGATGGCTTGCGGCAGGCGATTGCCCAAGCGTGCGGGGAACGCATCATCACGCCTTCGAGCACGGCCTGTCCGCCGACCAGGGTCTCCTCGCCACTTTCAAGCGCAGGCAGAAGCTGGACGGCCACAAGAAAACGTACGGAATTTCTTACAGAATGCACAATGGTTAGATGCTCCCCGGCCAGAAAAGCGCCAACTTCTAAGGTACCACACGCCGCGAGTGCTCAAGACATTGCGCTCTAAGTAACGGACGGGCTTTGGTTTATCGAGAGAGTCAAAGACAAGGGCTCGGCAATCCGCGAGTCTTTCGTCTATTCTCAGAAGTATTTTGAGCAGCATGCGAAAACTCGCCGAGACTTGTGATGCGATAGCAGCCACGACCAAGAAGCTGCAGAAGACGACTATCGTTGCTGACTACCTCAGGTCCCGCACCATGGATGAGGCAGCGGTATCGGCGGTATTTCTCTCCGGCAGAGCATTTCCGGCATGGGAGGAGGCAACGCTGCAAGTGGGCGGTTCGTTGCTGTGGCGCGTGGTGGGGGAGCTTTCTGGAAAAGACGAGGCCGCGCTGACGGCAGCCTATCGAAAATATGGCGACCTGGGTTCAGTGGCCTGGGAGGTTCTTGCGCCGCGATCCGAACAGCGCCTGAACGTTCTCGAAGTTGCCGACAGTTTCAGTAAGATTGCGGCGGCGCGTGGACCGGCGGCAAAGGCTGCATTGGTCCGCGATCTGCTGGCCCGGGCGACGCCGCTCGAAGCCAAGTACATCGTCAAGATCATGACTGGTGATTTACGGATTGGGTTGAAGGAAAGTCTCGTGGAGGAAGCGATTGCAAAAGCGTACGGGGGTACGCTCACCGGGGCGTTGAAAGAAGTACAGCGCGCAAACATGTTGCTGGGGGATATCGGGGAGACGCTGCGGCTGGCGGTGGAGGGCAAGCTCGCAGATGCGACGATGAGAATGTTCCATCCCTTGGGCTTCATGCTGGCCAGCCCGATCGAGTCAGCGCAGGAGGGGTTGAGTTATTTTGCTGATGCCGCCGTTGAGGACAAATACGACGGGATTCGAGCCCAGGCGCACATCTCGGGCGGAGAGGTGAGGTTCTTTTCGCGCACGCGGGACGAGATCACCGAGTCGTTTCCCGAGTTGCCCGACGCGCTTGCAGGTCTCCAGGAAGATGCAATTCTGGATGGTGAGATCGTCGCTTGGGAGGAGCCGGGGCGGGCGCGTCCGTTCAGCGTGCTGCAGCAGCGGTTGGGGCGGAAGAAAGTCAGCGACCGGATGTTGCGGGAGGTTCCCGTGGCGTATTTGGTATTCGACATTCTGTACGCAAATGGAGAGTTGCTGATTGACCGTCCGCTGCGGGAGCGGGGGCAGATTCTGGATGAACTGCTGGCGGCGGAAAGAAAAACGGCTCACCACAGAGACACGGAGTCCCAGAGTAAGACAGGGCAAGGAAAGCTAGTCTTCGACGATAAGCACCCGGAAACAAACGTCGTCAACATCATCCGCGCGCCAGTGATTCGCGCGAGTTCAGCGGCGCAACTGGAAGAACATTTTGCCGCAGCGCAGGCACGGGGCAACGAAGGCTTGATGATCAAGGATCTCGACTCGACCTATACGCCCGGGAAGCGCGGCAAGGCTTGGTTAAAGATGAAGCGCGAGCTAGCTACACTTGACGTGGTGGTGACGGCGGTCGAGTACGGACACGGCAAGCGCGTCGGCGTGTTAAGCGATTACACCTTTGGCGTCTGGGAGGGCGACAGGCTGGTGAACATCGGCAAGGCCTACTCCGGACTGACCGACGCCGAGATTGGGGAGATGACGCAGTGGTTTCTCGACCACACGATTGAAGATCAAGGCTTTCGCCGCACAGTCGAACCGAAGATTGTGCTGGAAGTGGCGTTCAACAACATGATGCAGTCGGACCGTCATGACAGCGGGTATGCGCTGCGGTTCCCGCGGATCGTGAGGTTGCGGCCGGATAAATCGGCGCACGATGCAGACACGATTGAACGTGTGCGCGAGATTTTCGAGAGGCAGAATAGAAACTCATAAGCTGATTCGAGGCAACCTCTAATCGCGTCTAATGGCTGTGGTAGTGATGCTCTTCGCTCTCGCCTACCGGAATCACACAACCATGCGCCACCTCGCATTCCACGTGTTCGAACTGGATGGTCGTGTGGTCGATGTGGAAGCTGTGATGCAGGCGGTCCTTTACGTCGCGCAGGATACGCTCGCTCACTGACGGCGGAATGTCGGCAATCGAGATGTGGCATGAAAGAGCCCGAGTTTCTGAACCGATGCTCCAGCAGTGCAGATCGTGCACGTCGTTGACGCCCTCAATCGAGCGAATTGCGGTCTCAACCAGCTCGAGCTTCACGCCGCGCGGCGTTCCTTCCAGCAGAATATTCAGGGTCTCGCGCACGATGCCAAATCCCGACCAGAGGATCAGCGCACCGATCCCGAAAGAGAGCGCCGAATCGATCCAGTAGTTGCTCGTCACCAGGATTGCCCAGCCCCCGGCGATCACGGCGGCGGTCGAGAGCGTGTCGCCGATTTCATGCAATAGCGCGCTGCGGATATTCACGTCGTTCCGAGAGCCCCGGCCCGAGCGATACAGCAGCAGCGCGATCACCCCGTTCATCACCACGCCCGTCGCAGCGACCCACATCATCACCGAGGCCTGAACGTGCTCGGGATGCTGCAGTCGCCGAAACGCCTCGTAGAAGATGAAAAAGGAAACCGCGACCAGAGATACCGCATTCACCAGCGCGGCCAGCACTCCCGCGCGATGGTAGCCATAGGTCTTCGTGGAACTGGCCGGGCGCGCCTGCAAATACACCGCAACCAGAGACAACAGCAGAGCGAGAAAGTCGGAGAGATTGTGCCCAGCTTCGGAAAGCAGGGCCAGCGAGTGGGCGCGGATACCCGCCACCACCAGCAGCACGATATAGGCCAGGGTAACGCCAAGCGAGATCTTTAGCACTCGCTTAGGACCGCCTGCGCCGTGAACGTGGACGTGCATAGTCTAAGTGTACGGGCGGCCGGGACGGGCTTCAAGGGTAAGGAAGTGGCTAGTGAGAACCTGCGTTGCTGACCACTGATCACTGACCACTGTTCTTTAGCGCTTGAAAAGATTCTGGAGATAGCGGTCGTTGTAAACCGTAGTTGAGTTCTGCACGAACTCCAGAATGCGGTACATTTTCTCCCGCGACTCCCGGCTCATCTCCTTGAATTGGATGGCCACGCCCGATCCGGGATGGATCCTGGCAACACTGCCTTCGGTACTCAGATTTCCGTCATCGATGGAGAAGACGAGCTTCACGTTCGAACCTGGGGAAAGAATGGCGCTGGTTTCGACGTAGCAGCCGCCCAGGCTGAGATCGATCATATTGCCGAAGATCGGTCCCCCGCCGGACTGGGGATGCAATTCGATCGTGAGCCGGCATTTCATCCGCGTGTGCAGGCGCTGGTCTTTCTGTGTCGGTAGTTTCTGCTTCTCGACATACATGCGGCGGTCCGCCTGAGTCAGAAGCTGCTCGGCATCATTGCCGTCGTCGGGAGACACGGCCATCCCCACGCTCAGTGAAAGAATTTCTTCTCCGCAAACGTCGAACCCGGCCTGCCGGGCGAGAGGACGAATCTGCTCAACCTTCTTGGCCGCAGCATCGGCGGGCAAACCCGGAGCAATCACCACGAACTCATCTCCGCCCATGCGTGCTACGTAGTCGTACTCGCGGCAAGTGTCTTTCAAGGCCTGGGCAAACAATCGTAAGACCCGATTCCCTTCCAGATGCCCGAAGCGGTCGTTAATTTTCTTGAATCCGTTCATGTCGCAGACCATCAGCGTGAGCGAGACGTTGTCGCGCTTGCAGCGCGCCAATTCGCGGTCCAATTGCAGAAACAGCGACCGCGCATTGGGCAGGCCAGTAAGGTAGTCGGTGGTTGCAGAGCTTTCCGCTTGCTGATATTTGAGAGCATTTTCGATGGCCAGAGCCATCTTGCCGCTCACCGCCAGAAGAATGCGCAAATGATCGGAAGTAAACGCGTCTTTTTCGGCGCGATAGAGGGCAAGAACGCCGATCACTCCTGCCACTCCCTCCAGAGGCAGAGCCAGAGCAGAACGCAACGTGCTGAATTTGTCAGGATCGTTCAAGTAACCCGGCTCAACCGATGGATTTCCATTCACTATCGGCTTCTTATTCTGCGCCACCCAGCCCGAGAGCCCGTGCCCCACAGGAATCCGCAAGGAAGCAAACAGGCGGTAGTTATCGCCGTTCACATACTCCGGGATCAGTTCATCGCCGCGCCGGATGTAGATGGCGATCGCGTCGTAGGGAACCGTCATTTTGAGTTTCACGGAAAACACGGAGAGCGTTTCACCGAGGCTCAGCGATGCTCCCAAGTCCTGGCTCAACTCAAACAAAGACTGTGCCTCCTGGCGCGCTGCCGCAATGGAGGATAGAAACGTTGCTTCCCGCCCCGGCGCATCGGAAACCGTGGCATTCTCGAATCCCGCAGCCGGCGCCGGTCCGCGCGTGATCTTGAAGTCCGTCGGAAGAATCAGGCTGCCATCTTCCGCCGATTTCGCCAGAGCAAGATTTTCCAGAGTGCGGTAGCGTCGCTTGAGGACGTCCACCACCTTTGGATCAAACGACTTGCCCGACTCTGCCGTGAGCCGCGTCATTACTTCATCGAGCGGCATGGCGCGCCGGTATTGCCGGTCGGAAGCCAGCGCATCGAGATAATCGACCGCGGAGAGAATGCGCGCGCCGATCGGAATCTCCGCCCCCTTCAACCCATAGGGATAACCCGACCCGTCCCATTTCTCGTGGTGGGCGCGCACAATAGGCACAACGGGATAAGGAAA
>Ga0209693_10000072_pt1 | contig 36666 bp, 18 predicted proteins | sample HubBroMetageWRM3_FD_188345 | JGI IMG/M metagenome (GOLD analysis project Ga0209693, IMG submission 188345) | Warmed soil microbial communities from the Hubbard Brook experimental Forest, New Hampshire - Hubbard Brook CCASE Soil Metagenome WRM 3... | ecosystem: Environmental > Terrestrial > Soil... | reverse complement strand
GCGCGGCGAAGCCGGGCGCAGCGGGTCATCACCGTCGAACCAGGCGGGCATGATCGCAAGCGCGGCGAAGCCGGGCGCAGCGGGTCATCACCGTCGAACTAGGCGGGCGTTGTCCCGGCAGCGTCCAGCACTTCCCAGGTCGCGGCCGCAGCCTTCTGCTCGGCCTCCTTCTTGGAGCTGCCCACACCCGACCCGTATTCGGTGCCCATCACGACAACCACCGCGGTGAATTCCCTGTCATGGTCCGGTCCGGTGGAGGTGACCAGGTAGGACGGCGCCCCCATACCACGCTCCGCGGTCAACTCCTGCAAGCTGGTCTTCCAGTCAAGCGCGGCTCCGAGCGTGGCCGCGACGTCCAACAGCGGACCGAACAACCGCAGGATCACCTCGCGGGCCACCTCGATTCCGTGCTGCAGGTAAATCGCGCCCAGCAGCGATTCCAGACCGTCAGCCAAGATGCTCGACTTGTTCGATCCCCCGCTGGTCGCCTCACCGCGCCCTAGGTAGAGGTGAACGCCAAGACCCTCTTCGGACAGATTTCGCGCAACCCCGGCCAGCGCCTGGCTATTGACGACGCCATTCCTGAGTTTGGCCAGGTACGATTCCGGACGGTCTGGATGACGGTGGTAGAGCTCGTCGGTGATGATCAGGCCAAGGACGGCGTCGCCAAGAAACTCCAGGCGCTCATTGGTCGGCAGCCCGCCGTTCTCATAGGCATAGCTGCGGTGTGTCAAAGCCAACGTAAGCCGCTCGTCGGACAGATCGACCCCGAGCGCGTCGAGAAGCGTCTGCCGCGATGTCACAGCTGCTCGCCGCGCGGTGTATCTGGCGCTTCGGCCGTCTCCGGGGCGAGGCGCTGCGCCAGCTTGGCCCATCGTGGGTCGATGTTGTCATGGTGATGCCCGGGCTCACTAGCCAGCGGAACACCGCATTCCGAGCACAATCCTGGGCAATCCAGCGTGCACAGCGGGGCAAACGGGAGGTCCAGACCGACAGCGTCGATGACGCACTGCTCGAGGTCGATTCTATTGTCGACCACGCGGTGAACCTCGTCTTCCTCGGTGGTCGCCTCGGTCACGCTGTCGGGATAGGCGAACAATTCGGTCAAGCCGACTTGCACATGCCCCCGCACCGGGGTCAGACAACGGGCGCACTCGCCGACGGTGGGCCCCGCCACCGTCCCGGTCACCAACACGCCTTCCGAAACCGACTCCACCCGCAGATCCAGGTCCAACGGAGCGCCCTGCTCGATAGCGACCATGTCCAGACCGATGCGTGACGGGCTGGGCACGGCGTGCCGCAGGGTGATCATCGCTCCTGGGCGTCGCCCCAGCCGGGTGACGTCGACCGCCATCGGCGAGGTCCGGTGTTGCTGTGCCGTGGTGCTGTGCCGCCGCGCCATAGCAGAAATCCTACGGCGCCGGCGGCGTAGCGCCAGGACACAGTCGCCGTTGACCGTGCCGTTGGCGCGCGCCGCCGATCGGAGTGAGCAGGGCTTTCGGGCTAACGCGTCGCGTAGTCGTGCGTACCGGCTGCGGTACGGAGTTGGTGGCGGCCACGACCGACGGAGCGGATCGTGCCGTTGAGGAATTCCTCGAACTCGGCGAGCTTGTTGTCGACGTAGATGTCGCACTCGCCACGAAGACGGTCGGCCTCGGCGTGGGCGGTGTCGATCAGACGTGTGGATTCCGCGTTGGCGGCCTGCACCACCTCATTCTGCGACACCAGGCGTTGCTGCTCCTTGATGCCCTCCTGCACGGCCTTCTCATAGGAGATGTTGCCGTTTTCGATCAGCCGGTCACATTCGCCTTTGGCGCGACCGACGCTGGCCTCGTATTCACGTTTTGCCGCGGTGGCGATGCGAATCGACTCCTCGCGAGCCTCGCCGACCATCCGTTCGCTGTGCTGGCGCGCCTCGCTCACCATCCGGTCGGCCTGCGCTTTCGCGTCGGACAGGATCCGGTCGGCCTCGGCGCGGGCGTGGTTGATCATCGACTCCGACTCGGTGGTCGCCGAGGACACCATGGAATCGGCGTGGGCCTTGGCGTCGTGCAGCATCGAATCGCGCGCGTCCAGCACATCCTGGGCATCGTCGAGTTCACCGGGGATCGCATCTTTGATGTCGTCGATTAGCTCCAGCACATCGCCACGCGGCACCACGCAGCCTGCCGTCATCGGCACGCCACGGGCTTCTTCAACGATGGCGCCCAATTCGTCCAGCGCTTCAAAGACTCGGTACACGGCCATGCCCTCCTGGCGTCTTACGAAATTCCTGTTGTTACCAGTGTGCCTGGTGTTACGTCTGTGACAGCGGTGGCGAGGCCGGTGTGTCGGGCATTGGCGAACGGAGTTTGCCGAGAACTCGAGAGGTCCGGGCCCGCCGACACCCACCCGCCCGTCGTGGGCCAGCCCACCGAAACGTCCTCGCGGGTGAACCCCCAGAAACCGCGTTGGTCGCGCCGTGCCGCGTAGCCAGACATCGAACTGACCTCCAATCGACCCCGGCGCCCATGCCCGAACTGCAGCCGATCCCGGGACCTGCCAAAGCCTGAGCATATATGTCCCGAAGTTGCCGAGCAGGGCTGTGGCCGGTCTCATGGCATCCACGGTCTTATGGCACCGAGGTAGGCTCGCCGAGTGAACGGGCCTACCCACCGAAGTGGAGACGACGCGAAGCCGCCCGCACCGAGGCTATACATATTTCCGCATGCCGGTGGATCCGCGACCTTTTACGTTCCGTTTGCCAAGGCTTTCTCCGCGGACATCAAACGGATTGCCGTCCAATATCCGGAACGGCCGGGTGGGCATGGCCTCACGCAGCTCACAAGCATTCCCGCGCTGGCGGACGAAATCTTTACCATGATGGCGCCGTCAGCCGAAACCCACGGTCAGGTGGCCTTTTTTGGTCACAGTATGGGCGGGCTGTTGGCATTTGAAGTGGCGCTGCGGTTCCAATCCGCCGGACACCCGGTCGCCGCTCTCTTTGTGTCATCCTGCGCGGCACCGGGTCATATCCGGTACAAGGAACTGCAGGGGTCCGATCGCGACATCATGAACTTGGTTGCCCAGATGACCGACACGAATCCAGAACTGTTGGCTAACGAGGAATTCGTCGCGACCATGCTGCCGACATTGCAAAGCGTCCGGGCCATTGCCGCTTATACCCGCCCACCAGAGGTGACGGTGTCGTGCCCGATCTACGCGTTTGTCGGGGACGACGACATCATTGTGGCTTATGAGAATGTGGCGGCCTGGCGTGATCGCACGACGGAGGAATTCACCGTTCGGGTGTTCCCCGGACATCATTTCTATCTCGACAGCAATTTGCCAGAGCTGGTGAAAGACATCGAGCAGCGGACGCTTCGTTCGCTCGGCAAAGATTAACTGGGCCGACGGTCGGGGTGGCCTGCGGGTCGGCAGTCGTGATCCAGGTCCTCCTCGATCCTCATTTCGCTGCGCCTGCCGACAGCAGCGCGGCCGCGCAGACCCCGGCCCGGAAATCCATCCAGCCAGGCCGGTCGCCCAGCAAAGCGATGCACGAAGGCCTACCGATGACGGAACGTAACGACTCACCGCATACAAAAACCGTGCGCTGGTCCGAAATGGCCGTTTGGCTCCCACCACGGTACCGCACCCTCGAACACCCTAATTAGGCACGCGTCACACCCCTGCACCACGAGTCTCACGGACCTACCGGTCAACCGACGCCCCGTGTCCACCGTTTGGACATTCAGCCATAGCTCAAACCCATGAAACTCGCCCGCGTAGTCGACGCGCTATCTGTGGATTTCCTAAATCCTCGACGTTTGCGGTAAAACGCGCTTACGGTGCTATAAGGGGTTGGTTGTCGGGCCGCAAGATCATCATGCTCCCGACCATCCAAGTAGTAGCCGCACGATACTGGGACCAACGGTTGTCGTGCGCTAACACCTTGCAGGGGCCGCGCCAGCTGATAACTGGCAGGTTACCCGGCCCTGAACTGGCCCGCAAAGCTGCTCGACAGCGGACACACAGGTCGCGTGCCCATACTGGCGACTACACCCACCGTGGGAAGGTATGCAATGCCGTTAGCCGACTCTTCTATCCCCGTTTTGCTGCGAGCGTGCGCCGAACAGCAGCCGGATGCCGCCGCGGTCACGTTCATCGACTACGACCAGGACCCGAATGGATTTGCCGAGAGCCTGACGTGGTCGCAAGTGTTCCGGCGTGCACGGGTGATTGCTGAAGAGCTGGCGCTCTGTGGCTCGCCGGGCGATCGGGCGGCGATACTGGCGCCGCAGGGACTTGAATATGTCGTGGCTTTCCTCGGGGCGCTGCAAGCTGGTTTCATCGCGGTTCCGCTCTCGGTACCACTATTCGGCATTCACGATGACCGGGTTTCCTCGGTGTTGCAGGATTCGCAGCCTGTCGCCATTCTCACGACGTCCGCTGTGATCGGCGACGTGAACAAATACGCCCGCACGCAGCACGGACAGCCTGCGCCGTTTGTCATCGAGGTCGATCTGCTCGACTTGGATTCGCCACGCGAGTTGCCGGAGACCCGTCAATTCTCTTCCGGCGCAGCCTATCTTCAATACACGTCAGGCTCGACGCGCACGCCCGCCGGCGTAATCGTGTCCGACAAGAACGTCATCACCAACGTCGAGCAGGCGATGTCTGACTACTTCGGAGATCCGGCAAGGGTTCCGTCGACCGTGGTGTCGTGGCTACCCCTGTACCACGATATGGGCCTGATTCTCGGCATATGCGCGCCGCTGGTAGCTGGACGCAGCGCAGTGCTCTTGAGCCCTATGTCATTTCTCCGTCGACCGGCCTGCTGGATCCAACTGCTCGCCAAAACGAATCGGTCCTTCTCGGCCGCACCGAATTTCGCCTTCGAACTGGCCGTGCGGAGAACATCCGACGAAGATATGGCCGGGCTGGACCTCAGCGAGGTGGTCGGAATCGTCAGCGGCAGTGAGCGAATCCATGTCGCGACGGTAAAGCGTTTCACTGAGCGTTTCGCTCGTTTCGGGCTGAGCCCGACAGCGTTACGACCCTCTTACGGGCTCGCGGAGGCGACCCTGTTCGTGGCGACTCCCGAAGCCAGCCTCCCGCCCAAGATGGTGCGTTTCGACTACGAGAACTTGACCGCCGGTCAAGCACGACCCTGCGGAATCGAGGGAACGGTCGGAACCGAACTCATCAGCTACGGTGAGCCGCGCACGTCGGACGTGCGAATCGTCAACCCGGAGACGATGACAGAGAATCCTGCGGGAACCGTCGGTGAGATCTGGGTGCAGGGCGACAACGTGGCTTTGGGGTATTGGCGCAAGCCGGAGCAGACGGCGCGGACGTTCAACGCAAAGCTCGTCAACCCCACACCGGGAACCCCGGAGGGGCCGTGGCTGCGGACCGGCGACCTGGGCGTGATGTCCGACGGCGAACTGTTCATCATGGGCCGCATCAAAGACCTTCTCATCGTCGATGGGCGCAACCACTATCCCGACGACATCGAGGCGACGATTCAGGAAATCACCGGAGGCCGAGTCGCGGCGATATCCGTGCCGGACGACATCACCGAGCAACTGGTGGCGATCATCGAATTGAAGGGCCGCGGAACTTCCGCGGAAGAGGCAATGCTCAAACTTCGCTCGGTGAAGCGCGAAGTGACATCGGCGATATCGAAGTCGCACAGTCTGCGGGTCGCCGATCTTGTTTTGGTGTCACCCGGTTCGATTCCAATCACAACGAGCGGCAAGATCCGGCGTTCAGCCTGCGTCGAACGTTACCAAGGTGAGGGATTCGACCGGTTGGACGGATCTGCATGACGTCGAGCATCAACAACGAAGCCGACTTGCGGAACTGGCTGGTCGACTATCTGGTGACCAACATCGGCTGTACGCCGGACGAGGTCGACCCCAATCTGTCGCTGTCCGACCTCGGCGTCGGATCCCGCGACTCGGTCGTACTGTCCGGTGAACTGTCCGAGCTGTTGGGCAAGACCGTCTCCCCCATCGAATTCTGGGAGCACCCGACAATCAATGCGCTGGCCGCTTACCTCACCGCGCCCGAACCCGACCCTGAGTCCGACGCGGCGCTCAAGCGCCCGGCCCGGAGCTCATTCGACGAGCCGATCGCCGTCATCGGAATGGGGTGTCGCTTTCCCGGGGAGATATCTGGGCCAGATGCGTTGTGGCAGTTCATTTGTGACCGCCACACCTCGATCGGCGAGGTTCCCCCCGAGCGTTGGGAACTCTTCGACGACGGCTCACCCGAAGTACAAGCAGCGCTCGCACGCACGACGCGCTGGGGCTCATTCCTGCCCGACCTCGACGCCTTCGATGCGGAATTCTTCGAGATCTCCCCCAGCGAAGCAGCCAAGATGGACCCCCAGCAACGCCTGCTGCTGGAAGTGGCCTGGGAAGCGCTGGAGCACGCCGGAATTCCCCCCACGTCGCTGCGCCGATCGCAGACGGGAGTGTTCGCCGGCTCTTGTTCGAGTGAATACGGAGCTATTGCTTCCACCGATCTATGCCAAGTCGATGGATGGAACAACACCGGGGGCGCGACGAGCATCATCGCGAATCGCCTCTCGTATTTTCTTGACCTGCGTGGTCCCTCCCTGACAGTCGACACCGCATGTTCGTCGTCGCTGGTGGCCATACACCTGGCCTGCCAGAGTCTTCGGACGGACGACTCCCAGCTGGCAATCGCAGCTGGAGTGAACTTGTTGTTGACCCCGGCGATTTTCCGCGGTTTCGACCAATTCGGCGTGCTGTCACCGACAGGTAACTGCCGCGCATTCGATGCGGCGGCCGACGGGTTTGTGCGCGGTGAGGGCGCCGGAGTGGTGGTGCTCAAGCGGTTGACCGACGCGCAGCGCGACGGGGATCGGGTACTGGCAGTGATCTGCGGTTCGGCGGTCAACCAGGACGGCCGCTCCAACGGGCTGATGGCCCCCAACCCAGCGGCCCAAATGGCGGTGCTGCGCGCGGCCTACGCCAACGCCGGGATGCAGCCGAGCGAGGTCGACTACGTCGAAACACATGGAACCGGAACACGATTGGGCGATCCGATCGAAGCACGCGCCCTTGGCACGGTGCTGGGTCGCGGACGTGCCGAGGATTCTCCCCTGCTCATCGGCGCCCTCAAAACCAACCTGGGTCACACGGAGGCTGCGGCTGGGATCGCGGGATTCATCAAAACCGTACTGGCGCTGCAGCGTGGCCAAATTCCGCCGAACCAGCGATTCGAAAGTCCCAACCCGCTCATTCCCTTTGCCGACTTGAGGATGACAGTCGTCGACACACAAACCGCTTGGCCGGACACGGGGCATCCGCGCCGGGCCGGGGTGTCGTCGTTCGGATTCGGTGGCACGAACGCGCACGTGGTGCTCGAGCAGGGCCAAGAAGTGGTTCCGGCACCGACGCGGGGCGCTGATCCCGGGGTGTCGACGTTGGTGGTGGCGGGCAAGACACCACAGCGGGTGGCGGCGACGGCGGCGGTGCTGGCCGATTGGATGGAGGGGCCCGGCAGCGACGTGGCCCTGGCCGATGTGGCTCACACGGTCAATCATCACCGTGCCCGGCAGCCCAAGTTCGGCACCGTGGTGGCCCGCGAACGCGCCCAGGCGGTGGCGGGGTTGCGCGAACTGGCCGCCGGCAGGCACGCCCCCGGCGTGGTGGGCCCGCACGAGGGTTCAGGTGGCCCGGGCACGGTGTTCGTCTACTCAGGGCGCGGATCGCAGTGGGCCGGGATGGGCCGCCAATTGCTGGCCGACGAACCCGCATTCGCCCAGGCGGTCGCCGAACTGGAACCGGTGTTCGTCGAACAGGCGGGATTTTCGCTGCACGACGTGATCGCCGGCGGCAAGGAATTGGTCGGCATCGAGCAGATCCAGCTGGGATTGATCGGCATGCAGCTGGGGCTGACCGGATTGTGGCGCTCTTACGGGGTGCACCCCGACCTGGTCATCGGACACTCGATGGGCGAGGTGGCCGCCGCGGTGGTCGCCGGAGCTCTCACCCCCGCCGAGGGATTGCGGGTGACTGCGACCCGGTCGCGACTGATGGCCCCGCTGTCCGGACAGGGCGGAATGGCGCTGCTCGGGCTCGATGTCGCCGCCACCGACGCGTTGATCGCCGACTACCCGCAGGTGACTTTGGCGATCTACAACTCGCCGCGCCAAACTGTGATCGCCGGACCGTGCGAGCAGATCGACGCTTTGATCGCCGAGGTGCGCTGCACAGACCGCTTCGCCGCGCGGGTCAACATCGAAGTGGCACCGCACAACCCCGCCATGGACACACTGCAACCCCAGATGCGTTCGGAGCTGGCCGATCTGACTCCGCGGCCACCGGCCATTCCGATCATCTCCACCACTTATGAAGACCTGGAGACCCGCCCGGCATTCGACGCCGAGCACTGGGCCACCAACATGCGCAACCCGGTGCGCTTCCAGCAGGCCATCACCGCTGCGGGAGCCGATCACCACACCTTCATAGAGATCAGCGCCCACCCCCTGCTCACTCAAGCCGTCAGCGACACGCTGCACAGCGCCCAGCACGGAAGCAAGTACATCAGCATCGGTACCCTGCAGCGCGACGGCGACGACACCATCGCTTTCCGCACCAGCCTCAACAATGCCCACACCACCCACCCACCGCACACCCCGCACCCGCCCGAACCACACCCAAACGTCCCCACTACCCCCTGGCAGCACACCCGCCACTGGGTCGACACCGCAGCCATCGCACGCAGCGCACCAGGAATCCGGCACGGCACCGGCTTTGCGCCTGATGTGTCCGCGCAGGCCGAGTATTCTGACGGAACACTGGACTCCTGGTGCTACCGGATGGCTTGGCCGGTGCGGCCTTTAGAACATGCTGGGCGAAACACTGAGCCGGCCGCCGAAACCCCGGACAGCGACCGGTGGCTCGTAGTGGGCTTTGCAGAGTTACAAGCCGATCTGGCCGCCGAACTGGCCCGTGTCGTGGGCCCGCAATCTCGAGTCGACATTCTTGAATCCTCGGCACTGGCGCAAGACGGCGATCCGGGCGCGCTGCTCGAGGCGCTCAGCGGGGTCGACCACGTGCTCTACGCGCCGCCGGTGTCCGACCAACCCCTCGATGTCGGGGTGGCCTATCAGCTGTTCCACCAGGTGCGCAGGCTTGCCGCAGCGATGAGCGCGAGCACGTTGCCGGCGAAGTTGTTCCTGGTGACCCGCAATGCCCAGCCCATCTTCGAAGGCGACCGGGCCAACCCCGGCCATGCGGTGCTGTGGGGCCTGGGGCGCACGCTGGCCCTGGAACATCCCGAAATCTGGGGCGGAATCATCGATCTGGACGGCTCAGTACCCGCCGCGTTGGCAGCGACCCATGTGCAGAGCGAAGCCGCCGCCACCGACGGCGAAGACCAGGTCGTCTACCGGCAGGGTTTGCGCCATGCGCCTCGGCTGCAACGGCGAGCCACGCCTTTAGAATCGCCGGATTCGCCGGTGGAGCTCGACGCCGATAGCAGTCAGCTTGTGGTCGGGGCTACCGGCAACATCGGGCCGCATCTGATCCGCCAGCTCGCCCGGATGGGGGCCAAAACGATCGTCGCGGTGTCGCGCAATCCCGGTGAGCGGCTCAATGAGCTGGCCCAAAGCCTTGCCGCAGACGGCGTCAACCTCATCACGGTCACCGCCGATGCCACCGACGAAGCCGCTATGAGCGCGCTCTTCGACCGGTTCGGCACCGAGTTACCGCCACTGGAAGGCATTTACCTGGCGGCGTTCGCGGGGCAGCCGGTCTTGCTCGACGAGATGACCAACGACGACGTGAAGGCCATGTTCGCGCCCAAGCTCGACGCCGCCGCGTTGTTGCACCGGCTGTCGCTGCAGCCGCCGGTGCGCCACTTCGTCTTGTTCTCCTCCATCTCAGGCCTGACCGGTTCACGCTGGCTGGCCCACTACACCGCGACCAGCGGCTACCTGGACGCGCTGGCCTACGCACGCCGCGTCATGGGTCTGGCAGCCACCACCGTGAACTGGGGATTGTGGAAATCGCTGGCCAATGCCGAACATGATGCGACTCAGGTCAGTGTGGGATCCGGACTACTACCCATGGAAGACGAGGTCGCCATCGGCGCGCTGCCGCTGGTGATGAGCCCCGCCGCCGGAATGCATTCCGTCGTGGTCGCAGCGGATTGGCCGCTACTGGCAACCGCCTACCGGACCCGTGCCGCACTTCGCATCGTCGACGACCTGCTACCGGCGCCGAGCGAGAAGACCCAGGAGACAAAGCCGCAAAGCGAGTTCCGCACCGCGCTGCGCAAGTGTCAGCCGGAGCGCCGGCACGACATGCTGCACAATCAGGTCGGCGTGCTGGCCGCCGGGGCGATGGGACTGCCGCCCACCGAGTCGTTGGATCCCTCGACCGGCTTCTTCCAGCTCGGAATGGACTCACTGATGTGCGTGGCGCTGCAGCGGGCGTTGTCGGACAGCCTCGGCGAGTTCTTCCCTGCATCTGTGGTTTTCGACTACCCGACCGTGTACAGCCTCACCGACTATCTGGCCACTGTCTTGCCCGAGCTCGTCGAAGCAGTCGACGAGCCGGTCGGCGACAGCTACGACGAACTCACCGAGGATGATTTGCTGCAACAACTTTCAGAGAGGCTAAGCTAATCGCGATGACCGCCGCGACACCAGATCGCCGGGCGATTATCGCCGAGGCGTTGCACAAGATTGATGATCTCACCGCACGGTTGGAGATTGCCGAGAAAGCAAACACCGAACCGATCGCGGTCGTCGGGATGGGATGCCGGTTCCCGGGTGGGGTGAGCAGCCCGGATCAGTACTGGGAGTTGCTGCAAGCCGGGCGCAGCGGCGTCGTCGGGGTCCCTTCCGAACGCTGGGATGCCGACGATTTATACAGCGAAGATCACACCGTGCCGGGAACGATCTGCAATCGGGAGGGCGGTTTTCTCACCGGCTGGCAGCCCGATGAGTTCGATACGGAGTTCTTCTCGATCCCGCCCCGCGAGGCCGAGGCGATGGATCCGCAACAGCGCTTGTTCCTCGAGGTCGCCTGGGAAGCGCTAGAGGACGCGGGCGTCCCACCGAACACCATCCGCGGCACCCAAACTTCGGTCTTCGTCGGGATCACCGCCTACGACTACATGCTCACGCTGTCGGGCGTGATGCGGCCCGAAGATCTCGACGCCTACCTACTCAGCGGAAACTCGGCCAACTTCGCCGCCGGGCGGCTGGCGTACCTGCTCGGGGCTCGCGGTCCCGCTGTGGTCCTCGACACGGCCTGTTCATCGTCGTTGGTGGCGGTGCACTTGGCCTGTCAGAGCCTGCGCTTGCGGGAAAGCGATACAGCGCTGGTCGGTGGCACCAATCTGTTGCTCAGCCCGGGAGCGAGCATCGCGTGCTCACGATGGGGAATGCTGTCGCCGGAGGGTCAGTGCAAGACCTTCGACGCCAACGCCGACGGATATGTGCGCAGCGAGGGCTGCGGGGTCGTGGTGCTCAAACGGTTGTCCGACGCGCAACGGGACGGCAATCGCATCCTCGCCGTCGTGCGCGCTTCGGCGGTCAACCAGGACGGCGCCAGCAGCGGCGTAACCGTTCCCAACGGCCCGGCACAGCAGGCGCTGCTTCGCCAAGCGCTGACGTCAGCGAAGTTGACGCCGGCCGACATTGACTACATCGAGGCGCACGGAACTGGCACTCCGCTCGGCGACCCGATCGAACTCGACGCACTGAGCAAGGTTTTCGCCGATCGGGAGGGCCGAGCACCGCTGGTGCTCGGAGCGGTGAAGACCAATCTCGGCCACTTGGAGGCGGCGGCAGGCATCGCCGGATTCATGAAGACCGTGCTGGCCGTCGGGCATGGCCGCATTCCACGGAACCTGAACTTCCGAGAACTCACTCCCCGGGTCGGTGAGGGCGTGTCCCGGTTGACCATCGCCACCGATGACATGGAATGGCCGGCAACCGAACAACCGCGCCGGGCCGGTGTGTCGTCGTTCGGCGTGAGTGGGACGAACGCGCATGTGGTGATCGAGCAGGCACCGGATCCGGCGCCTGCCCCGCAGCGCAATTCTGATCCAGCGCTGTCGACCCTGGTGGTGTCCGGCAAGACGACGCAGCGGGTGGCGGCGACGGCGTCGGTGCTCGCCGATTGGCTGGACGGCCCCGGCGCCGGGGTGGCGCTGGCTGACGTGGCGCACACGCTCGATCACCACCGGGCCAGGCAGGCCAAATTCGCCTCGGTGGCCGCCCTGGATCGAGCCCGGGCGGTTGCGGGGTTGCGCGCGCTGGCCGCCGGTGAGCCCGCCCCGGGAGTGGTGGGCTGCCACGAAGGTGCGGTCGGTCCGGGCACGGTATTCGTCTACTCGGGTCGTGGGTCGGAGTGGCCCGGAATGGGCCGCCGGCTGCTCGCCGACGAGCCGGCGTTCGCCGCGGCGGTCGCCGAACTGGAGCCGGTATTCGTTGCCGAAGCGGGGTTTTCGCTACATGACGTGATTGCCGGCGGAAGGTCGCTGGACGGCATCGAGCAGATCCAGCTGGGTGTCATCGGGATGCAGCTGGCGCTCACCGCGCTGTGGCGCTCCTACGGGGTGACACCAGATCTGGTGATCGGCCATTCGATGGGCGAGGTGGCCGCCGCGGTAGTGGCAGGGGCGCTGACGCCGGCCGAGGGCCTGCGGGTGACCGCGACCCGGTCTCGGCTGATGGCGCCGTTGTCGGGACAAGGTGCCATGGCGTTGGTCGAACTGGACGCCAGCGCCACCGAGGTGCTGATCGCCGACCACCCACAGGTCTCGTTGGCGATCTACGCCTCGCCACGCCAAACCGTCATCGCCGGGCCGCCCGCGCTAATCGAAGACCTGATCGAAAAGGTGCGCGCACAAGGGCAATTCGCCAGCCGAGTCAACATCGAAGTGGCCCCGCACAACCCAGCCATGGACGCGCTGCAACCCCTGATGCGGTCAGAATTAGCCGACCTCACCCCACGGGCGCCGGCCATTCCGATCATTTCGACCACCTACGAGGACCTGACAAGCGCCAAGCCATTCGACGCCGAGCACTGGGCCACCAACATGCGCAACCCGGTGCGCTTTCAACAGGCCATCGACGCCGCAGGGGCGGATCACCACACCTTCGTCGAGATCAGCGCACACCCGTTGCTGACCCACGCCATCAGCGACACCCTGGCTCAACACGAGGCCAGCGCCAATAACTTGAGCATCGGCACCCTGCAACGCGACGCTCACGACACCCTGACCTTCCACACGAATCTCAACACCGCCCATATCGCCCACCGGCCCCAAACCCCGCACGACTGCGCGCCACACCCCGTCTTGCCCACCACACCGTGGCAGCACACCCAGCACTGGATCTCGGCCACCACCGGCCCGCGCCACACGGCAAACACCCACCCACTGCTTGGCATCGGTGTCACTGACCCCACCAGTGGCACCCGGATATGGGAGTGCGAGCTAAGCCCGGATCTACTGTGGCTCGCGGATCATGTCATCGAAGATCTCTGCGTGCTGCCTGGCTCGGCCTACGCCGAGGTTGCGCTGGCCGCTGCGACGGACGCATTCGGAGCCCTAGAAGACTCAGCAGACCTGCGCTGGATGATCCACGAGCTCAGCCTTCATCAGGTGCTGCAGGTGACCGACGGCACCGTTCTCGTCACAACGCTCACCGGCGATGAGCAGAAGTGTCAGATCGAAATACTCACCCACGGAGGCTCTTCGGGCTGGGTCAAGCACGCCACCGCCACGGTTGCCCGCGAAACGGCTCTCGGAGCACCGGGACTGGCCGTCGACGACCCGAACGATCTCGGCGCCGAACTTGACCCCGACGACCTGTATGAGCGGCTGCGCGGCGCCGGACAACAACATGGAGCGGCGTTTCGCGGAATCCGGGGGCTCACCGTCGCACAATCCGGTGTTGCGCGCGCAGAAGTGCGGCTACCCCCTTCCGCCAGGCCTGGCTCCCGCAACTTTGTGCTGCACCCCGTGATGATGGATATCGCAGTGCAGGCACTCGGTGCCACCCGGGTCGCGACCGACCTGGCCGGAGGGCAGACCGCGCGCCAGACTCTGGTGCTGCCGGTACGTTTCGGGGGTATCCACGTGTACGGCGACGTAGCCGACGGTGTCTGCTCGGTTGCCTCACTCGCTCCCACCGGGAGTCCGGATCGGCTCGTTGGCCACGTCACCCTGACTGATGCGAAAGGCCGACCACTGCTCGTCATCGATGAAGTAGAGATGGCGGTGCTCGGGTCAAGCAGCGGCGCAACGGAACTCAACAGCCGCCTGTTCGCGGTGGAGTGGGAGCCTGCCCCCCTCGACAAACCGGTCGGCACTGTCGGTGCGTTGTTGTTGATCGGTGACCTCGTCGCCGGCGACCCACTGCTCGCGGCGCTGCAGTCGTCACTGAGCGACGCCATCGCCGAAGTCGAGGTGGTGTCCCCGACCGACGTAGCGAAGCTGCGCGCGGCGATCACCCGGACCGATATCGGCTGGGACAGCATCGTCGTCGCGTGTCCGCCACGAGCCGTCGACGAGTCGCTGCCGGACCAGGCTCAACTGGACCTGGCGCAGGCGCGCACGCTGCTGATAGCCGACATCACAAAGACGGTGACGCGAATGGGCGCCCGGAACAGCCCGCGGTTGTGGATCGTCACCCGCGGCGCGCAACAGGTCGATCCTGCTGATCAGGTCACGTTGGCGCAGACGCAGCTTCGCGGCATCGCGCGAGTGCTGACATTCGAGCATCCGGAACTGAAGACCACAATCGTCGACGTCGAGGCTGACGGCGCCGGCTCACTTGCCGCGCTGACCGAGGAGCTGCTCGCCGGTTCGGACCACGACGAAATCGCCCTGCGCGATCGGCAACGGTATGTCAACCGACTGGTGCCCGCACCCACCGCGGCGACCGGTGAACTCGTCCCCGAATCCCGCTACACCAAAGTGAATCTGGACGACGCGGGCGCCGTGCGGCTGGAGATCGACCAACCCGGACGACTGGATGCGCTGCGAGTGCATGCCGTGAAGCGGATTCCGCCCTCGGCCGGCCAGGTGGAGGTTCGTGTCGCCGCCGCCGGCCTCAACTTCAGCGATGTGCTCAAGGCGATGGGCATCTACCCCGGACTTGACGGTGCGGCGCCGGTGATCGGTGGCGAGTGTGTGGGCACCGTGACGGCTGTCGGCCCGGATGTTGACTCGGTCGAGATCGGGCGACGCGTCATCGCCTTCGGCCCGGGCACGTTCGGCTCGTACATGACAACCCTTGCTGATCTCGTGGTCGGCGTCCCCGATGCGCTGCCGGACGGTGAGGCAGCCGCATTCGGCATCGCGTATCTGACCGCGTGGCACTCGCTGTGCGAGGTCGGACGGCTGTCTGCCGGCGAACGCGTGCTCATCCATTCCGCCACCGGCGGTGTCGGCCTGGCCGCGGTTTCGATTGCCAAGATGATCGGAGCCCGCATCTACACGACAGCCGGCTCGGATGCCAAGCGCGAAATGCTGTCCGAGCTCGGTGTCGAGTACGTCGGCAATTCCAGAACCGTGGAATTCGCCGACGAGATACTCGACGTCACGGACGGCTACGGTGTGGATGTCATTCTCAATTCGCTTCCGGGCGAAGCGATTCAACGGGGAGTGCAGATACTTGCTCCCGGTGGTCGCTTCATCGAACTGGGCAAGAAGGACGTCCATGCCGATGCCAATCTGGGATTGGCCGGACTGGCGAAAAGCGCGTCCTTCGCCGTCGTCGACCTCGACTTGAATCTGAGACTGCAACCGGCACGGTACCGCGAAATGCTCGGGCACATCCTGAAGCAGGTATCGGACGGCAAATTGCAGGTACTCCCCGTCACCGAGTTCAGTCTGCACGACGCGGCCGACGCATTCCGGCTGATGGCATCCGGTAGGCACACCGGCAAGATCGTCGTGTCGATACCGGCCTCCGGTACCGGAGGCACCATCGAAGCGGTGGCGTCGCCGCCGCCGCAACCAGCAGTCGGCCCCGACGGCGGATACCTGATCGTGGGCGGCATGGGTGGTCTCGGTTTCGTCGTCGCACAGTGGCTCGCCGAGCAAGGCGCGGGATTGATTGTGCTGAACGGGCGTTCGGGACCCAGCGACGACGTCGCGGCAACGATTGCGGAAATGAACGCCGCGGGCGGCCGGATCGAGGTGGTCATCGGCGACATCGCCGACCCCGACACGGCCGGCCGGCTGGTGCAGGCGGTCGAAGGCGCCGGTTTCCGGGTGGCCGGTGTCCTGCACAGCGCAATGGTGCTGGATGACGAGATCGTGATGAATATGTCCGATTCGGCGGCGCAGCGCGTGTTCGCCCCGAAAGTCACCGGCAGCTGGCGGCTTCACGAGGCCACCGCCAACTTGGACGTCGATTGGTGGCTGACGTTTTCGTCGGCATCCTCGCTGCTGGGCGCGCCCGGCCAAGGAGCCTATGCCGCCGCGAATTCGTGGGTCGATGGCCTCGTCGCCTATCGGCGCGCCCGTGGGCTTCCCGCCGTCGGAATCAACTGGGGTCCGTGGGCCGAGGTTGGCCGTGCCCAGTTCTTCGCCGATCTCGGCGTCTCGCTGATCACGGTCGAGCAGGGGCTGGCGGCAATGCAGAAGGTGTTGTCGGCCGACCGGGCCCGCACCGGTGTGATCGACCTCGACGCCCGGCAGTGGTTCAAATCCTTCCCCGCCGCAGGGGGTTCGTCATTGTTTGCGAAGTTGCATGACTCGACAAGACCAGAGCGGCGCGACGGCGGCGGCGCGATCCGTGCGGAATTGGATGCCAGCGACGCCGCCGAACGCCCGGGCCGCCTCGCAGCGGCGATCGCCGACGAGATCCGGGCGGTGTTGCGCTCAACCGAACCGATTGACCCCGGTCTGCCTATGGAGTCACTTGGTCTCGACTCGCTGATGGCCCTCGAATTGCGCAACAGGCTCGAAGCAAGCCTGGGCGCAACGCTGCCGGCCACACTTCTCTGGGCATACCCGACAATCACCGATCTCGCCGGCGCGCTGTGCGAGCGCCTGGGTTACTCACAACCCGTCGAGCAGGAAGAAGCGGTGCGCGACAGAGCTCACCAGCGTGCGGCGGCGCGCCAACAGGCCGCGACGCGGCGAAAGCGAGGAGTGGCGTGACGAACGGTCCCGACCAAAACGACGTGCTCGACAACGCGATTGCAGTTGTCGGTATGGCCGGCAAGTTCCCCGGTGCAAACTCTGTTGCCGAGTTCTGGGACAACCTCCGGCAGGGCAGGGAATCGATCGTTACTCTGTCGGAGCACGAGCTGATCGCCGCCGGTATCGGCGAGCAGACGCTGTCGAATGCGGCCTATGTGCGGCGCGCGCCCCTCATCGATGGGGTCGACGAGTTCGACGCCGAGTTCTTCGGTTTCCCTCCACACGCCGCGCGGAACTTGGACCCGCAACACCGGTTGTTCCTGCAAACCGCGTGGCATGCGCTGGAAGACGCGGGCTGTGACCCCGCCGGGTTCGACGGCGCGATCGGCGTGTACGGAACCTGCTCATCGAGCGGCTATCTGCTACACAACCTGTTGTCGCACCGTGACCCGAATGCCGCCCTGGCTCAGGGGATCAACTTCGAGATGCTCAACCTGTCCCTGCAGAACGACAAGGACTACCTGACGACGCGGGTATCCCATCAGTTCAACCTCCGCGGCCCGAGCATGGCGGTGCAGACCGCGTGCTCGTCCTCACTGGTTGCGGTGCACGTGGCCTGCCTGAGTCTGCTCAGCGGTGAGTGCGACGTGGCCCTGGCGGGCGGTGTGTCGCTGCGCATTCCCCATCGCGTCGGTTACTGGCATGAGCCGGGATCGATGCTGTCAGCCCTGGGCCAGTGCCGGCCTTTCGACAAACGGTCCGACGGCACGGTCTTCGGCAGCGGCGTCGCCATCGTTGTCCTCAAACCGTTGCAGGCCGCCGTCGAAGCCGGTGACCGGATTCACGCCGTCATCCGCGGATCGGCGATCAACAACGACGGATCCATGAAAATGGGCTATGCGGCGCCGAATCCGGCCGCACAGGCAGATGTGATCGCCGAGGCCCATGCGGTGTCGGGCATCGATTCGTCGACCGTGAGCTATGTCGAGACCCACGGAACTGGCACGCCGCTAGGTGACCCCATCGAAGTCAACGCGCTGAGCACGGCTTTCGGGGTTTCACAGACGACCCGTGCGGCTCCTTGCGTCCTAGGGTCGGTCAAGTCGAACATCGGCCACCTGGAGGCCGCGTCCGGCATCGCGGGTCTGATCAAGACGATCCTGTGCGTGAAGAACAAAGCGATCCCGGCGACGTTGCACTTCACCGGTCCGAACCCGGAACTGCGTCTCGATCAGACGCCGTTCGTCGTGCAAAGGGAATACGGTCCATGGGAATGGGACGGCGCCCGTCGGGCCGGGGTCAGCTCTTTCGGGGTGGGCGGCACCAACGCCCACCTCGTACTCGAGGAGGCGCCCGCGCTTCCGGCACGCATCGCGCGGCCCGGCCCCCAGGTGCTGCTGCTGTCGGCGCGGACGACCGCGGGACTTGCGGAGGCGCGTTCCGCCCTGGCCACCACGCTTGCGGATGAACAGGATTCGGCCGACGTGGCCGACCTGAGAGATGTAGCCGCGACCCTGGCCGGCCGTCGCAAATACAACGTCCGGATGGCTGCCGTCGTGCACAACCGGGAGCACGCGGCCACCGTGCTGCGGGCCGCCGAGCACGGCAATGTCTTCGTCAGCGAATCTGTCGATAGTCCGGAAAAAGGGGACAGCGCAGACCGAATCGTTTTCCTGTTTCCCGGACAGGGCGCTCAGCATGCCGGAATGGCGCGCGGCCTCTACGACACCGAGCCCGTCTTTGCAGAGCACTTTGATGCCTGCGCGTCGGGGTTCCGCGACGAGACGGGTATCGACCTGCACGCCGAGGTCTTCGGGGAAGCACCCGACCTGGAGCGCACCGACCGCGCCCAACCCGCGCTATTCGCGGTGGAATACGCGCTCGGCAGGTTGGTCGAAAGCTACGGCGTGCGGGCCGGCGCGATGGCCGGACACAGCATCGGCGAAATTGTCGCGGCCACTCTGGCGGGGGTGTTCGACCTGCCGACAGCAATCAAGGCGGTCTCGATACGTGCCCGCCTGATGCATGGGTCGGCACCGGGTGCCATGGTCGCGGTGGCGCTGAGCCCCGACGCAGTCGCCGAGCACCTTTCCGACGGAGTCGACCTGTCCGCGGTGAACGACCCGAACAACTGCGTGGTCGCCGGGTCCCCCGAGGACATTCGGGCGTTCACCGGGCGCCTTCGCGAGCATGGCATCCCCGCCCGACGGGTCCGTACCGCCCATGCGTTCCATTCCAGCGCAATGGACCCGGTACTGCCGGAATTCCAGGACTTCCTGTCCGGTCTGCAGCTTCGCGAACCGCACACACCGTTGCTGAGCAACATCACCGGAACCTGGATGACCGCCAAGCAGGTAACCGATCCGGCGACCTGGGCGCGCCATATCCGCGCCACGGTCCGCTTCGCCGACGAACTCGACGCGATGCTGAGCGATCCGAGCCGGATCCTGGTCGAAGTGGGTCCCGGCGGCAGCCTGACGGGCTCGGCGATGCGGCACCCGAAGTGGTCGAGCGGCCACCGCGGCGTCCGGCTCATGCGTCACCCGGTCCAGAACACCGAGGATCGGGACGCTTTCCACCTCGGACTCGGCCAACTATGGGCGGCCGGCGTGCCGGTCGACTGGGCACCGCTTACTGGACCCGCGACGCGGCACGTCACTCTGCCCGGTTATCCCTTTGCTCACCAACGGCATTGGATTGAGCCGAAGGCAATCGCGTGGACGGAAGCGCCCGAGAGCGGCACGGCGGCTGTCTCCACCAACGGCGCGTCCCATCCGGCGGTGGCCGACGCCGTGCGGTCAGGGACTGAAGAGACGTTGCACCGCATCTGGACGCAGTGCTTGGGCATCGACTCGATCGATCGAAACTCCAACTTCTTCGACATCGGCGGCGATTCCCTGATCGCGATCAGCATCTCCGCCAACGCCGCCAACTCGGGTGTGGAGGTCACGCCGCTGCATCTGTACGAACATCCGACGCTGGCCGGCCTGGCCGCCGCCCTCGACGCCGAATATGCCGGTGCCGGATTGGCGAAACCACCTGACCCCGAAGCCTATTCGACCGTCCCGCCGAATATCGCGCAGTTCCTCGAGCAGGGTCTGCAAGACACTGGCAGCTGGCGAGTCCCGTTGATTTTGCAGCTCGCCCCCCAGGTGAGCGTCGAGGATGTCCGCTCCGTGCTCACCGCGGTGGTCAACCACCACGACGCGTTGCGCCTGCGGCTCGTCGATCGCGCAGGAGCGTGGGAGCAATACATCGCACCACCACAAGGATTCGACCAGCTCTCCCAGCTGTCACTGCCGGACGAAGCGGATCCGGCAACCACTGCGCAGCGCGAGGCGCTGCGCAGCATCCTGGAGGAACTCGCTTCGGGGCAAGAAACCGCTCCGCTCGTCGCCGCGTATGTCGCCGGGTCCCCGGGCGGTCCTGGCTACCTGGTCATGTCCGTGCACGAGATGGTGGTCGACAACGCATCTCGCGAAATCCTGGTCACCGACCTGCTGACTGCGTTCACCCAACGGCTGGCGGGCGAGGAAATCCTGCTACCCCCGACCACCGCCGGATGGCGCGAGTGGTCGCTGCGAAGCGTGGCCCTGGCAACGCACCCGGCGGTCCTGGAAACTCGCGACTTCTGGCTCGAGAGCGCGAACAAGGCCACCATGCGGCTCGCTGATCCTGGGATCATCCAGCGACCCAGCTCGGGTGACCTGACGCGACTGCCCTCGGAGCTGACCGTCGACCAGACAGCCCAAGTCGACGATGCCCGTCGCAGGCTGGGCCTGTCGATCGAGGAAATTCTACTGGCGGCGTTGAGCGCAACGATCGCCCAGACGGTGGGCGAGGGCGTGGTCGCGATCGACCTGGAAGGGACCGGCCGCTCGGTCCTACGGCCAGAAGTCGACGTGCGCAGAACAATTGGGCGGTTCACCACGATCTATCCGGCTCCCCTGCAATGCACCAAGGACGGTGACGCAACCGAGTTGCTGGCGGCCGTTCGCGAAACCCTCAAAGCCGTCCCGCACCATGGGATCGGATACGGACTGTTACGGCATGTCTATGCGCCCACGGCGCGACTGCTTGCCGCCGCAGAGCCCGCGGACATCCATTTCCGGTATGCCGGCATGATCCCGCAGCTGTCGCCCATTGATGCGCCGGTTCAGTTCGACTCCGACGCGGCGATGCCGGTGCGTGATCCGCTCCCGGGTCTGGGCCACGGCATCGAACTCCGGGTGTACCGACATTCCGGCGCGCTGCATCTTGACTGGTGGTATGACTCCCGCCGGATAGAGAGCCCACGGGCGCAAGCGCTGGCGCAGCGCTTCCCGATAGCGCTGCGGGTCCTGCTCCAGGACGCTTTCGACGCGAACTCCAACGATGACGACGGCGGCTCGGACAGCGTGGCGCTGGCGCTGGTGGACCTATCGACGCTTGATGCGGGTTAAGGATACGTGGATGAGCAGCGCAGATAAGGCCGTGATTGTCGACACGGTCGGCAAGACCTTCGGCGAGCTGGTGGCGTTGCACGAGGTCAGCTTTGAAGTCGCTCGCGGCGAGGTGATCGGCCTGCTCGGCCCCAACGGGGCGGGCAAGACCACGATCGTCGATATCCTGTCGACGCTCAGTCGGCCGGATCGAGGCCGCGCCATCGTCGCCGGCTATGACTGCGTTTCCGAACCGGCCGGTGTGCGCAAGTCGATCATGCTCACCGGTCAGCAGGTGGCGATCGACGAAATGCTTACCGGTCTCGAGAACCTCGTCATGTTCGCCCGGTTGTTCGGATTGAGTAAGTCGGCGGCATGCCGCCGGTCCAAGGAGCTCATCGAGGAATTCGATCTGGTACATGCCGGCAATCGCCGGGTGAAAAGTTACTCGGGCGGGATGCGTCGACGGATCGATATCGCCTGCGGTCTGGTGGTCCAGCCTCAAGTGGCCTTCTTGGATGAGCCCACCACCGGGCTGGATCCGCGGAGCAGGCAAAGTATTTGGGATATGGTCAGCAAATTCAAGGATGTCGGCATCGCCACGCTATTGACCACCCAGTACCTCGAGGAAGCCGACGCAATCGCCGACCGGATCATCGTGATCGACCACGGACGGATCATCGCCGAGGGAACCGCCGACGACCTCAAGGAGCGCACCGGCGGCAGTTTCTGCGAGATCGTTCCGCGGGATTTGAAGGATCTACCCGTGATCGCTGCGATGCTCGGCTCGCTCCTGCCAGACAAAATGAGGGCCTCGTTGACACCCGGATCCGATCGGATCGCCATGCCCGCGCCGGACGGCGCCACCACGCTCATCGAGGCCGTGGGGCGGCTCGCAGCGGCCAATATCGAGGTGGCCGACATTGCCCTGCGGCGCCCATCGCTGGACGACGTATTCCTGGCCCTGACACAGGCTCCGACAGAGAATCCCACCGAGCCGCGCACTCCCGTGGCGACAGAGGTCGTCGGGTGACCGCCCAGAGCGCTGCCCAACCCCACCCATCAATACGCACACAGTGGTGGGTGCTCACCACCCGCTTCATCGCACCGACCCTGCGCAACGGGGAACTGGCTCTCACGATCGCGTCCTCGGTCGTTTTCACGGCCGGCTTCTATATCCCGTTGAACCAGGTCATGGGTACTGCCACCAGGGGCGTCTGCAGCAGCTACGCGCAGTACATCATGCCGTTGATCGCACTCCAGGCGATCGTCTTCGCCGCAACTTCGACTGCATTTCGGGCGGCGACGGACTCGGTGCGGGGCATCAATCGCCGATTCAGGTCCATGCCGATTGTCCCGTTTACTCCGGTGGCCGCCCGCATCACGGCAGCGGTATACCGCTGCTCGGTTGCTTTGGTGGTGGCTGTGATCTGCGGTTACGTGATCGGATTTCGGTTCCACCGCTCAGCGGTATACATCGTCGCCTTTGGCGCGTTAGTGCTCGTGATCGGGGCGTTGCTGTCATTCGCAGCGGACCTGATCGGCACCGGTACCCGAAACCCGGAGGCCATGACGCCGCTGCTCATCCTGCCGCCGATGATTTTCGGACTGCTGTCGGCCGGTGTCCAACCAGTGCAGCAGTTTCCCCATTGGATCCAGCCGTTTGTCCGCAACCAGCCGATCTCCCAGTTCGTGGAAGCCTTGCGCGCCTTGGCCGGAGACACCGTGCCGTTCAACGGATCTGTGACGTGGCCCGTCATGGCGCCGACGCTGGCGTGGTTATTCGGATTGGCCGCCGTCCTGGTACCGATCTCTGCCATCGTTTTGGCTAAGCGGACATGATGACCCTCACGCAAGAGCGAGTCGCGGACTTTACGGTGGACCGCCAGTACAACGAGAATTCAGCACGGGTGCTGGTTTCGCAGACTCTGGTGCAGACACAGCGGATACTTCTGCGGTGGTCACGCGACCTCACGACGCTGCTCGAGTCGCTGGCGTTGCCTGTCGTTTTCCTGCTGACATTGAATATTGTTCTCGGCCACGTCATTTCACAAGTCACCGGACACAGCGCCGTCTACGGCACAGTTCCGCTGAACGTGCTCGCGGCAGCGATCAATGGATCGGCGAGCGGGGCGGTCGGCCTGATTGGCGAACGCTCTGATGGTTTACTACGTCGGCTGTGGGTGCTGCCCGTGCACCGTGCGTCGGGTGTCTGTTCGCGGATCGTCGCCGAGACCGTTCGGATAATGGTCACGACCCTGGTCGTGCTGGCCGCGGGGATGATCCTGGGTTTCCGGTTCCAGCAAGGCGTTCTGGCGAGCCTGGCATGGTTCGTAGTTCCGGTGATATTCGGACTGGCCTACGCAACTCTCATCACAATGGTTGCCTTGTACGTGGCGAAAAACTTTCTGCTCGAGGCGGTTACGCTCGTACACATACTCGCGGTCGTCTTCTCGACCGGTTTCCTGCCGGTGGACCAATATCCTCGCTGGATTCAGCCGGTGGTCGCCCATCAGCCGGTGACCTACGCGATCGAGGCGATGCGCGGATTGTCGCTGGGTGGGCCGGTGCGCTGGCCGATGATCGCGACGCTGCTGTGGGCCGGGGGTATCGCCGCCGTATGCATAGCGCCAATGCTTTTGGGTTATCGACGAGCCAGTACCAGTAAATAAGGGAGTCTTGCGGTGTTTCCAGGGTCGGTGATCCGAAAACTGGCGGCCAGCGAGGATGTGTTCGCGGCCAACGAGACCTATTTTGCATTGACGGTGAAGATCAGCGGTCCAGTCGATGTCGACGCAATGGCAGATGCATTCGACGCGCTCCTGCAGTCCCACCCGATTTTCGCCGGTCACCTCGAGCAAGCAAGTGACGGCCGCTACCAGATTGTTGCCGAAGACCTGCTTCACCCCGGGATATGGGTAGTGGAGGAAGGGTCTCCGGACGGCTCGGCAACCGCAGGCCCACAACTCGATCAGAGCCAATCCCTGCTGAACCTGCGGTTGAATCTCAGCGGCGCACCAGTCGAGCTGACCTTGTATGTCCACCACAGCCTGGCCGACGCTCATCATGCATTCTGCCTCCTCGACGAACTCTTCGCCCGATACACCGACGTGGTGGACAGTGGTGACGTCGGACCGGTCATCCCGCAACCCGCTCCCGAATCGGTGGAAGTGCTGCTGGAGCAGCGTGGCATAACAAAGCAACAGCGGTCGGGACTCGAGCGTTTCATCCCGGTGATGTTCGCCTACGACCTACCCGTCACCGAGAAGCCACCCATGCCGATGAATTCTGATAAACCCCGACCTATTCCAACTGCCCGGATCCGGCTCTCCGAGCAGGAGACATCCGAGCTGATCGAGTTCGGCCTCGCCAACCAGCTCAGCCTCAACTCCCTGGTCGCCGCGGCAATCCTGTTGGCTGAGTGGGACCTTCGCAATACTCCGCACATCCCGATTCCGTACCTCTATCCGGTCGATTTGCGCTACCTGCTGACACCGCCGGTGAGCGAGACCGGTGGCACCGTCCCGACGGGCGCGGCAACATATCTTGCCGAGATCGCCCCTGATACCGACATTCTCGACCTCGCCCGCGACATCGCCGCGACCTTTCGAGCCGACTTGTCCGACGGTGTGATTCAACAGTCTCCGCTGCACTTCAGCCTGCTACACGACGGAACTCCTCCCGGTCTGCCTCCGGTGGTCTTTTGCACGGATGCCGGTCCGATCCCGGCACTGCGTACACCGGCAGGCGTGCAGTTGGAGGATTTTCAGAGCCAATTACACTTCCCCACCCGCACCCCGGTCGATGCCTACAGCTGCGGAACCTTCGCAGACCGACTGTTTATCGAGCATCAGGCGCACCTTCCCGGGCGGGAAATTTCCCTAGAGGCGATACATTCGTTGCTGTGTTCAATTGCAGCCGAGGACAGCTGGGCCATGGAGTGACCGGCGCCCGCTGAAATGCCAGCTGTCAGTTCACAGCTTTTTGAGTCCGCGAAGGACCTTGATGTGTGGCAGGCTTGCCGCCAAACCCTTGCGCAGGCTTGGGTTTATCAGGCTGCCGTTGATGACGAGCAGGTATCGGAGGCCGTGATCGCGCCATTGGGCTACTTGGTCGATGACTTCGTCGGGTGTCCCGTTAAAGACGAATTCCTTGACAAGTGAAGCCGGGACTTTCGCCGTATACGCCAAGGCCGTCTGCTTGTCCATGGTTTGTGGGACCAGGTCCTGTATGCCAGAAAAATCGTCTCCCAGAGGATGCCGGGCGCCGTGCCGTTCCCAGGCCTCTGAGGGCAGACCGAGCGTTGCGACTTTCACGAACACCGAGTCCAGCGCCTCGTCCACGTCGTCGCGACTCGGACCTGTGATCACCGTCCGCACCGCTGCAGGGGTGATCGACATGGGGTCACGGCCCGCGTCGGATGCCGCAGTGCGTACAGCTTCGAGCGCACGGGCGTAGTCGGTGGCGCGAGACACAACGAAGGGGACCCAGGCGTCCCCATAGCGTCCAGCGGCCCGCAGCATCCGCGGACCGTGGGCCGCGACCCAGATCTCGGGCCATTTCCCGCGGTATGGCGGAAGGTCGAAGAGGGCGTTACGGAGCGGAAAGTATCGCGATTCGCGCGAGACAAGCTCACCGTCCGAATCCCACAGGGCGCGAATTGTGGCGAGGGCTTCTTCGAACCGAGCCACTGGTTTGGACCATTCCACACCGTAGGGCTCGTTGGCTTCACGTTCCCCGACACCGATACCCAGGATGGCTCGGCCTCGAGTAAGCAGGTGCAGAGTCGCGGCGGCCTGTGCGGTGATCGCAGGGTTGCGGCGACCCGCATCGGTCACGCACACGCCGAGCCGAAGGCCGCGTAACCGGTTCCGCGCGGCGAGGTTTCCAAGCATCGTCCACGGTTCGAAGTTGGCGTCAATCTTGGGCACCAGTTTCGCGCCGACACCTTGATATTCGGGCGTGAAAATCGAACGAGGCACCAGCGCGTTCAGATGGTCGGCAACCCAATACGAGTCCGCGCCCGTCCCGGCAGCAAAAAGGGAACTCAACCGCGGCAGCGTACTCGGCGAAAAGCGTGAGTTCACGATTACATCGACGAAGCCGAACCGAAATCCATCGGTACTCACCACACCGATACCCCGCTATTCAACGTCATGTTGGGAACGCTACTACCCGCAGAGTTGTCGAAGAGCCGCAATTGATTTCAGTTGCGTCGACCCGGTGGAATCGTGCATGTTTCTGATGGCATGAAGGAGCGGGGCCTCCGCTCCTGGTGTCCGTCCCGAGCGCGCATGCTCGGGGTGGTCACGTTATTCCACGACGAAGGAGGCCCCTGTGAGCGAATTCTACGAGGGTCGGCAGTTTGTTGGTATGGATCTGCATCGGCGCCGTTCGGTGTTGGTGCGGATGACCGAGACCGGCGAGCATCTGGAGACGGTGCGGATCGTCAACACCCGCGACCAGCTGGCCGGCCCCTCTCCTTCAGGAATGACCGGCCCCTCTCCTTCAGGAATGACCTGCGATACTCTCCATATGGCAGACAGACCCAGTTACCCAGCGCGGCTCTTTTACCGTGGGGTCTACCGGCTGGCAGCGAGCCGAATCTACAAAAAAATGTGGAAGTACTGGTACCCGTTCATGACACGCGGGCTCAGCGACGATGACGTTGTGTTCATCAACTGGGCCTACGAGGAAGAACCGCCGATGGCAGTGCCACTGGCACCGCCCGACGAGCCCAATCGGGGCCACATCCAGCTCTACCACCGCACGGCAACCCAGGCGGATCTGACCGGCAAGCGCGTGCTGGAGGTCAGTTGCGGCCACGGCGGCGGAGCCTCCTACCTCATGCGCACCTTGAACCCGGCCTCCTACACGGGGCTCGACTTGAACCCGGACGGCATCGCATTTTGCCAAAAGCGACACGATCTGGCGGGTTTGGATTTCGTGCAAGGCGATGCCGAGAAGCTGCCCTTCGACGACCAGTCGTTCGACGCGGTGTTGAATGTCGAGGCCTCGCACTGCTACCCCCGGTTTCCGCGTTTCCTTGCCGAGGTGGTGCGGGTGTTGCGTCCTGGAGGGCACTTCCTCTACGCGGATATGCGCCCCAGCAACCAGGTTGCCGCATGGGAGTCGGACCTTTGCGACAGCCCGCTGCGGCAACTATCGCAGCGGCGCATCAACGCGGAGATCTTGCGCGGGATGGACAACCGCTCTGAGCGGTCAGTGGACTTGGTCGAGCGCCATATGCCGTCGATCCTGCGCACCTTTGGCCGCGAGTTTTCCGGCGTGCCGGGCTCGCGGCTATACAACGAACTGCAGCGCGGGGAAGTGACATACCGGATGTACAGCTTCACCAAGGACTGACGGCCGGGCTCCCCGGGTCGAGTGGCTATGACGGTCGGCCCTCACGCACAGCCCCGCTAGTCGGTCCGTCAGTCGCCAACGCCTCCGACAGGTGCTGACCCAAAACACGCGCGGTGTTGTAAGTCGCAATGGCCTTCGGGGTGACCCGGACACCAGTCTCGGCTTCGATGCGAGTCCGCAGTTCCAGGTTACCCAGCGAGTCCAGTCCGTGGTCGGCGAACGGACGGTCGGGGTCGACCGCACGGCGCAGGATCAACCCGGTCTGCTCTGCGACCAACCGACGCAGCCGGGCGGGCCACTCATCCTGCGACAGCGTCCGTAGTTCGGCACGCAGGGTCGAGCTTTCGGTCGAATGCTGGTCTCCGGCGCCTTTGAACGCTTCGGCGAACGGGCTGCGCGCAACCAGCGCGGCCAGCCAAGGGGCACCCGTCGTCGGAACATAGCCGGTGTAGCCACGGTCGTAGCGCAATAGCGTCTCGAACGCTTGGGCGCCCTCTTCCGGAGCGATCATCGTGGTCCGGCCGCCGGCCGCCAGGAACGTGGCCCGGCCGATTTCGCCCCACGCCCCCCACGCGATCGTGCTGGCCGGCAGGCCCTGGCTGCGTCGCCAGTGTGTAAAGGCGTCCAGCCAGCTGGAGGCGGCGGCGTAGGCCCCCTGACCCGCTGAGCCGAACAGCGCAGCCACCGAGGAGAAGGAGCAGAACCAGTCGAGTGGCTGTCCGGCTTCCACCTCATGCAAGGCCTGGTGCAGGTTCCACACACCGTTGACCTTGGGCGCCCAGTCCCGGTCGATCAGCTCGTCGGTGATGTTGGCGAGGGTGGCGTCCTCGACCACCGCGGCGGCGTGCAGCACCCCGCGCAGCGGAAGCCCGGTGGTGGTGGCCGCGGCCACCACCCGGGCCGCGGTGTCAGCCTCGGCGATGTTGCCGCACTCTACGACGATGTCGGCCCCGGCGGCACGGAGTCGCTCAATTGCCTGCCGCGCCTTGGGATTCGGGTTGGAGCGGGCGGTCAGGACGATCCGCCCGCAGCCCGCCTTGGCCATCTGACCGGCTAGGAACAGTCCCAGGCCGCCGAGACCTCCGGTGACGATATAGGCGCCGTCGTCGCGGAAGACCGGGGCCTGCTCCGGCGGCACCACCGCGCGGGTCTCCCCGGTGTGCGGCACGGTGAGCACCAGCTTGCCGGTGTGCTCGGCTCCGCTCATCACCCGGATCGCGGTAGCGGCCTCCGAGAGCGGGTATTCGGTGCAGACCGGCCGTGGCAGATCGCCGTCTGCGACCCGCTGGTAAACCGTGCGCAGCAGCTCCTGCAATCGCCGCGGGTGGGTCTCCGACAGCAGCGCCAGGTCGACCGCGTAGAACGTCAGGTTGCGACGGAACGGGAACAGTCCCAGCCGGGTGTCGCCGTAGATGTCGCGTTTGCCGATCTCGACGAATCGCCCGCCGTAGGCCAGCAGGTTCAGCCCGGCACGCTGCGCGGCACCGGTCAGCGAGTTGAGCACGATGTCCACGCCGTACCCGTCGGTGTCGCGGCGGATCTGCTCGGCGAACTCGGTGCTGCGCGAGTCGTAGACATGCTCAATGCCCATGTCGCGCAGCATCGCCCGCCGTTGGGGGCTGCCCGCCGTGGCGAAGATCTCGGCTCCCACCAAGTGGGCGATCGCTATCGCTGCCTGGCCGACGCCACCGGTACCCGAGTGGATCAACACCTTGTCCTCGGCCGTCATCCTGGCCAGGTCGCACAGCCCGTACCAGGCGGTGCCGTAACCGGTTGCCGCGGCGGCGGCCTCGCCGGCGGTCAGGCCGGGCGGCAGCGTGGCGACCAGCCTCGCGTCGCAGGTGACAAAGGTGCCCCAGCAGCCGTTGGCGTAGCCGGAGAAGCCGCCCACCCGATCACCGACCTGATGGCCGGTGACGTCGGCGCCGACCCGGGTCACCACGCCCCCCAAGTCGAATCCCAACTGGTGGGGCCGGCCCTCGAGGTCCGGGTAACGGCCCAGAGCGGCAAGGACATCCAGGAAGTTGAGGCTGGACGCGTCAACCGCGATCTCGACCTGCCCCGCCCCGGGTGTCATCCGGTCCAGGGCAATGAATTCCAGGGTCCGCAGGTCACCGGGATGGCGCACCGTCACCCGCATGCGGTCGGATTCGTGCTTGACGGTGGTGACGCGGCGTTCGTCGGGACCCAGCGCCATGCAGCGCAGCCGCGCCGCGTACCACTGGCCACCGCGCCATGCGGTCTCGTCCTCTTGCGAACCAGTCACGATTTCCTGGGCCGCCTGATCGATGTCACCGTCGCCTTCCAGGTCGATCTGGCTGGGCCGCAGCTGGGGGTTCTCCGCGCCGATCACCCGCAGCAGACCGCGCAGCCCGGCCTGCACCAGGTTGGGACGGTCGTCCGGCAGGACGATCTGGGCTTGCCTGGTCACGACATACAGCCGGGGCGGCTCCCCGGACAATCCGGCCAGTTCCGGCAGCTCGCGAATCATGCGTATGACGTGGCGTACCTGCTCACGACCGCGCAGCAGACCTTCCTCATCCGGCTCGCCGGCGTGCGGCGGGCAGACGATCACCACTCCCTCGAGGCCGCCGCGCACCTGGGTGGCTAGCTGTTCGGCGTTGGCCAGGTGGTCGGCGTGCTCCGGCCAGTTCAGGGTTATGCATTGTGCACCAAGGGATTTCATCGCATCGGTGAGTCTCGATTCCAGCAGGTCAGCTTCGGCGGTGTTGATCAGCAGCCAACCTCCGACGGCCCGCTCGGGCAGGGGCGGCAGTGTCTGTGGCTGCCAGTCGATGGTCAGCAGCCGCTCGTTCATCAGCTGGTCGGCGCCCCCGCCGCCGCTGGTGCCCATTCGCAGCCCCTGCACGGCCAGTAGGACGGCCCCGTTCTCGTCCAGCAGGTCCAGGTCGACCTCAACGATCGACCCGCTGTCCGAGCTTGTTTCCGGGGTGACCCGGAGGTGGCAGTAGCGAGTGCCACGCGTGGGACTGTAGCGACGCAGCCTCCGCACGCTCAGCGGCAGCAGCACTCCTTGAGTGGCGTCCTTGATGGTTGGGTACGCCATCACCGACTGGAAGCAGGCATCCAACAGTGCGGGATGCACGTCATAACCGGCCTGCTGTGACCGGACCCCGCTGGGTAGCCCGATCTCGGCGACGACGCTGCGGCCCTTACCTTCGGCGGTGCGCCCTGACACCAGACCGGTGAAGGCGGGACCGTACTGGATGCCGCGCTCGGTGAACGATTCCCGTAATGCGGAGCCCTCGACCCGGTGCGGATGGGTGGCCAGCAGCGCGGCGATATCCCGCCGCTGTGGCGCCTCTTGATCGGTTTCGTCTGCGGCATGCAGCACCGCGGTGGCGCGTCGAGTGCGCTCCCCTTCGCGATCGGTCTCCACCACGAAGTCGACGATCCCGGCATCCTCCACCGAAGCCACCGCGCTCACCGAGGTCTCGTCGTCCAGCATCAGCATCTGCTCGAAGCGAACGTCGCGCACCTCGGAGCCGGGCCCCAGTACGGTGGCGGCGGCGGCCAGCGCCATCTCGCAGAAGCCGGCTCCCGGGAAGACCGCCACCCCGTTCACCTGGTGGTCGGCCAGCCAGGGCAGCGCCGCGGTGCCGATCTCGCCTTGCCACGCGTGGCGTTCCGGGTCCTCGGGTAACCGGACATGCGCGCCCAGCAGCGGGTGTACCGGCACCGTGGACTCTCCGCGCGAGCCCGATCCGTCAGACGCGACGAGCAGCCGCTGGTGGGTCCACGTCGGCAGCGGGGCATCCACCAGACGCCCGCTCGGATACAGAACTGAGAAGTCGACCGCGGCACCTGCGCTGTACAAATCCGCCAGGAAGCCGCGTATCCCGAAGGGCGTCGGCTGCTCGCGGCGCATACCGGCGAGGGCCTGCACGGTGATGTCGGCCGCGCTGGCGGTTTGTTCGACGGCACGGGTCAGCAGCGGGTGCGGCGAGGACTCGCCGAAGACCCGGTGACCGTCGTCCAGGGCGGCCTGCACCGCAGCCGCGAACCGCACCGGCTGCCGCAGGTTGTCTACCCAGTAGCTGGCGCCGAATGTCGGCGGGGTACGCGGATTGTCAAGCGTCGCAGAATAATACGGCACCTTGGGCGTCGTCGGCGTCAGGTCTGCGAGTTGGTCGGCCAAGTCGGCGAGGATCGGATCGACCTGAGACGAGTGCGACGCCACGTCGACGGCCACCTCCCGCGCCATGACCTCACGACTCTCCCACTCCGCGACCAGGTCGCGGACCGTCTGGGTCGCTCCGCCGATGACAGTGGAGCCCGGTGAGGCGATCACCGAGACGACGACGTCGGTCACACCCCGAGCGGCCAGCTGGTCTCGCACCTGCTGGGCGGGCAGCTCCACCGAGGCCATCGCGCCCGCACCCGCGATGCGAGACATCAACTTAGACCGCCGGCAGATCACCTTTGCCCCGTCCGCCAGCGACAGTGCCCCCGCGATAACGGCGGCCGAAGCCTCGCCGAGCGAATGCCCGATGACCGCGCCGGGCTGCACGCCGTAGGCCCGCATGGCCGTGGCCAGTGCGACCTGGAAGGTGAACAGCGTGGGCTGGACGCGGTCGATACCCGTCACGGTTTCCGGCGCTGACATCGCCTCGGTGACCGAGAAGCCGGATTCCCGGGCGATCAGCGGCTCCGCCTCGGCGACAGTTGCGGCGAACACCGGCTCCTTCGCCAGCAGCTCTGCGCCCATTGCCGCCCACTGCGAACCCTGACCCGAGAAGATCCACACCGGCCCGCGGTCGTCGTGCCCCGCCGCCGGCGGGTAGGGGGTCTCACCGTCGGCGATCTCACGCAGGCCGGCGGCCAGGCCCTCGAGGTTGTCCGCGATCACCGTGGTGCGTACCGTCCGGTGCCCCCGCCGTCGCGCCAGCGTGTAGGCCAGGTCGGACACCACCAAGCCTGCGTTGTCGTCCACCCATTCGGCCAGCCGCTGCGCGGTCCGGCGCAACTCGGCGGCCGAGGTGGACGACAGCGGGAACACCAGCGGCCCGGCCACATCTGGGGTTGCCGCGTCGGCCTGCGTCTCGGGAGCCTGCTCGAGGACGGCGTGCACGTTGGTCCCGGACATCCCGAACGACGTCACCCCGGCCCGTCTTGGCCCGTCACCTTTGTCCGGCCACGGAGTGACTTTCTCCGGCACGAACAGACCGGTCTCGATTTGCTGAAGCTCATCGGGCAACCGGCTGAAGTGCACCATCGGCGGCACCACACCGTGCTGCAGCCCGAGAACGGCTTTGATCAGCCCGATGGCGCCTGCCGCACCCTCGGTGTGTCCCAGGTTGCTTTTGGCCGATCCGAGTGCAACGCGATTACCACCGGCGCCGTAGACCTCGGTCAGGCTTGTGAATTCGAGCGGGTCGCCGACCGGGGTGCCGGTGCCGTGCGCCTCCACCATGCCGACTGTGGCCGGGTCCACTCCGGCAGCCTCCAGCGCTGCCCGGTACACCGCGGCCTGGGCCGCCGCCGACGGCGTCGTGATGGTCTCGGAACGGCCGTCCTGGTTAGCCGCGGTGCCGCGCACCACGGCCAGAATCCGGTCACCGTCACGTAGCGCATCCGGCAGTCGCTTCAGCAGAACCACGCCGCAACCCTCCGAGCGGACGAACCCGTCGGCGGCGACGTCGAAGGTGTGGCAGCGACCGGTGGGCGAGAGCATGCCCTGGGCTGATGCGGCGGCCGAAACCCGCGACTCCAGCAACGCCATGGCGGCTCCGGCCAGGGCGAGGTTGCTTTCGCCCGTGTCCAGGCTCTGGCACGCCATGTGCAGGGCCACCAAGCCCGAGGAACATGAGGTGTCCACGGTGATCGCCGGACCTAGCAGTCCCAGTCCGTAGGCAATCCGCCCGGAGGCCATGCTGAACGGCGTCCCGGTGAAGCCGTAGGCGTCGTCCAGTGCGCCGGCGTCGCTGGTCACCACCGTGTAGTCGTGATGGCACAGCCCTACGAACACGCCCGTGCGGGAGCCGGTCAATGAGGGCGGCGCGATGCCGGCATGCTCGATCGCTTCCCAGGACGTCTCCAGCAACAACCGGTGCTGCGGGTCGATGGCAGTCGCCTCACGCTCGCCGAAACCGAAGAACGAGGCGTCGAAACCGCCGATGTCGTCGATGAAGCCGCCCCACCGCGACACCGATCGGCCCTTTACCCCCCGCTCGGGGTCGTAGTGGTCCTCAATGTTCCATCGGTCGGCGGGGATCTCGGTCACCAGGTCGTCGCCGCGCAGCAGCGCGTCCCAGAACGCGTCGGGCGAGTCGATCCCGCCGGGAAGCCGGCATCCCATTCCGATGACCGCAATGGGAGTGGCACGTGAATCCATCGCCGTTCAACCTCGTCTCAGTCCAAACGGCGATGCTTGCGGGGCATTACCGACATTTTTGAAATTAAGGGAAGGCGCATCGCAGCGGCGCACGCGCAACCCCTAACCGAGCTAAGGGTATCGACGCAGATCCCATCACACGAACCGCCAAGCTTAGACCCCCGACCTTAGCGTGGCGTGTGAATGCGACGAATTCCCCACTCTTTGCCAGGCTCGAGGCACTGACCAGGCGTTTTGCTCGTCGACCCGGGAGCGGACGCCGACTTGACTAATACCCCCACGGGGTATATGTTGACGTGCGGAGACGACGACCGAACCTTGGTTGATGGTCGCCGCAATATCGGACCGGAGCGGAGGACCAGTGACAGGCAAACTGTTACCGGCGGTCGGGCACGCGTTGGCACTGGCGGGATCGATGACGTGGGAAATTCTATGGGCGTTGATCCTGGGCTTCGCCCTATCGGCGGTAGTGCAGGCCGTAGTGCGTCGCTCGACAATCGTGGCCCTGATGGGCGACGACCGGCCCCGCACCCTGGCGGTTGCCGCAGGCCTGGGAGCGGCTTCGTCGTCATGCTCATATGCAGCGGTGGCTTTGGCCCGATCGCTATTCCGCAAAGGCGCCAACTTCACCGCTGCCATGGCATTCGAGATCGGTTCCACCAATCTCGTGGTGGAGTTGGGCATCATCCTGGCTCTGCTGATGGGCTGGCAGTTCACCGCCGCGGAGTTCGTCGGCGGCCCGCTGATGGTCGTCGTACTGGCAGTCCTGTTCCGGCTCTTCGTGCGTTCCCGCCTCATCGATGCCGCTCGCGAGCAGTCCGACCGAGGACTGGCCGGCTCGATGGAAGGCCATGCCGCCATGGACATGTCCATCAAAGGGGAAGGGTCGTTTTGGCGGCGGCTCTTTTCAGCGGAGGGCTTTACCTCGGTCTCGCACGTCTTCGTCATGGAGTGGTTGGCGATCCTGCGCGACCTCGTTCTGGGCCTGTTGATCGCAGGTGCCATCGCGGCGTGGGTGCCCGAAACATTTTGGCAGAACTTCTTTCTGGCCGACCATCCAGGCTTGGCGGCGCTATGGGGACCGATCGTCGGGCCCATTGTCGCGATCGTGTCCTTCGTCTGCTCGATCGGCAATGTGCCACTGGCAGCGGTGCTGTGGAACGGTGGCATCAGCTTCGGCGGTGTCATCGCGTTCATATTCGCCGACCTGCTGATCCTGCCGATCTTGAATATTTACCGCAAGTACTACGGCACCAGGATGATGCTCACCCTGCTCGGCACCTTCTACGTCGCGATGGTCGCCGCCGGGTACCTTGTGGAACTGCTTTTCGGTACAGCCAATCTCATCCCGGCCCAGCGCAGCGCCACGGTCATGCAGGCGGGGATCTCGTGGAACTACACCAGCTGGCTCAATATTGCCTTCATCGTTATCGCGGCACTGCTGGTCGTCCGGTTCGTCACCTCGGGGGGAATGCCGATGCTTCGCATGATGGGCGGCTCACCCGACGCCGAACCTGACCAGCACGATCACAGCGAGCATTCCCATTAGCAACACGGCCGAGCGACGTGCATTGACACCGCTCGAGCCGTTGCGCCCGTAGCCGCTGCGGCCCAGCATCAGCTCCAGTTACCCATTTTCCTGTCGGGCCAACTGCCTACGAGTTGTCTTTGGAGGCACACGCGGCTGATGCCGGGCGCTCTCCGGCTCCTCACCACCGGGGAACAGTCCTATGGTTCACCTGATGGGCGGTACCATAGCGCGCGGAAATTTTGAAACTCCGCGATCTTTCGAGTAGAACCTACCGGCAAAGAAGGCCACGATCAAAGGTGTCAACGCCGACAGAGCCTGACAACTACCCCCAGCCGCCCGCCGGCCCGCCGCTGCCCGCCGATATCGGCCGGTTGCTGCTTCGCTGCCACGACCGCCCCGGGCTGATCGCCGCGGTGAGCACCTTCTTGACTCGTGCCGGCGCCAACATCATCTCCCTGGACCAGCACTCCACCGCGCCGGAGGGCGGTACATTTCTGCAGCGCGCGATCTTTCACCTGCCCGGCCTGACCGCCGCTATCGACGAGCTGGAGCGCGAGTTCGCCGGCACCGCGGCCGACGAATTCAATATCGATTACCGCTTTACCGAGGCCGCCAAGCCCAAGCGGGTCGCCATCATGGCATCCAAGGACGACCACTGCTTGTTAGATCTGTTGTGGCGCAACGGTCGCGGCGAACTTCAGATGTCAGTGGTCATGGTGATCGCCAACCACCCCGATCTGGCCGAGCGTGTGCGGCCCTTCGGTGTGCCGTTCATACATATCCCCGCCACCCGCGATACCCGCGCTGAGGCCGAACAGCGTCAACTTCAGTTGCTCAGCGGCAATGTGGATTTGGTG
>Ga0209693_10000071_pt1 | contig 36926 bp, 33 predicted proteins | sample HubBroMetageWRM3_FD_188345 | JGI IMG/M metagenome (GOLD analysis project Ga0209693, IMG submission 188345) | Warmed soil microbial communities from the Hubbard Brook experimental Forest, New Hampshire - Hubbard Brook CCASE Soil Metagenome WRM 3... | ecosystem: Environmental > Terrestrial > Soil... | reverse complement strand
CGGCTCGGGAGTGAGCCAGCCGAACCACTCGGCGGTGGCCGGCCGCACGACGTTCGTCAGGCTGCCGACGCCGGCGATGTCGATCTGCACCTCGTCGCCGTCCAGCAGGGTGAAGTCCAGCTCGGGCACCAGCCCGGTGCCGGTCGACAGGATCACGCCGTGCGGGAAGCTGGCGCACCGGAACAGGTAATGCACGAGCTCGTCGAGGCCGCGGTGCAGCCGCGCCGTCGAGGTCTCGCCGTGCCAGACGGCCCGGCCCCCCCGGAGGACCGACGCGGTGATGGCCAGCGAGCCGATGCCGGGCAGTTCCCACACGGGCACGATTCCCGGTCCCAGAGCGCACGCGCCCAGGTAGACCTTGGCCTGCGGCAGGTACAGCGGGTTCTCGCCCTCGATCGAGCGCGACGACACGTCGTTGCATATGGTCACGCCGACGATCTCGCCGCTGGAGCTGCACGCCAGCGCGAGCTCCGGCTCGGGGACGGAGATCTCCGAGTCCGGCCGGATGCCGATGGGCTCGCCGGGCCCGCAGACACGCCAGGCCGGGCTCTTGAAGAACAGCTCGGGCCGCTCGGCGTCGTAAACGCGCGCATACACGTCGGCGACCTGGCTTTCCTCCTGACGCGCCGTGCTGGAGCGCTCGTAGGTGACGCCGCACGCCCACACCTCGGTCAGCCCGTCCACCGGCGGGAGCATCCGGATGGGGGTGCGGGGCGGCATGGCCTGCCCGGCCCGGTCGAGGATCTCCCGCATCCGGTCTCGCGGCTGGATGAGCAGCTCGGCGACCGAGCGGACCGGCAGCGGCCGGATCACCCGGCCATCATCCACGGCGACCGCCGCGCCTGCCGCACTCGCATACCGGATGATCTGCACCGCTGGCCTCCCAACCGCCCTAGTCTGACAGAACGTCGCGCCGGAGCTGCGGGAAGACCTTCGACACCTTGCCCAGCAGGTAGTCGCCGTAGGTTCCGGTGAAGGCGCGCAGATCCTGGCCGTCCCACCGCCGCTCGCCGCCATCCCCTGTGGCGGCACGCGCGGGCAGCGGCGGAACCTCGGCCCCGAACCCCGGATCGATGAAGAACGGGAACGAGAGGCGGCCGTGATCGGTCGTGTTGCGGACCCGGTGTGGCGTCGAGCGGTACCAGCCGCCGGTCATCCGGTCGAGCATGTCGCCGATGTTGCAGACGAACGTGCCGGGCAGCGGCGGCGCGGCTACCCAGCCCTCGGGCGCGGCGACCTGAAGCCCGCCGCTGTCGTCTTGAGCGAGCAGCGTCAGCAGCCCGTAGTCGGTGTGCTCGCCCACCCCCCAGCCGTCATCGGCCGACGGCGGGTAGTGAAAGATCCGGAACAGGACGGTCGGGTCTGCGGTGTATCCCTCGGCGAAGTACCCGGCGTCGAGGCCAAGGCTGAGCGCCACGCCGCGCAGCACGGTCTGGCCCAGGCCGGTCAGCGCGTCCAGATAGGCGAGCACGAGCGGGCGCAGCCGGGGCACCTGCCGCGGGAACAGATTGCCGCCGTGCAGCGGAAGACCCGCGACCACCCGCGGATCGTCGGCAGGCAGCTCGGCACCGAAGTACAGCCCCTCCTTCAGGTCCGGCCGCCCGGAGGTGAGCTCGGCGCCCACCGGGAAGTAGCCGCGCCACGCCCGGCCGCCGCGCTCCATTGCGATCTCCATCTTGTCCGCCACCGGCAGCGCGAAGAACTCGCTAGCCGCCGCCGCGAGCTGGCCCAGCAGGTCAGCCGGCACGCCGTGCCCGGTCACGTAGAAGAAGCCGCGCTCCCGGCAGGCCGCCTGGATCTGCCGGGCAACCGCTGCACGCGCCGTCGCTGGCGCGTCGCCGGCCAGCGGGGACACGTCGATGACCGGCAGGCCGGCGGAGCCGCCGGGGTCAGCCGCGGAATTCATCCTGATTCGGGTCACCCGCCCGCACGATGCCGGTCTCGTAGGCAAGGATTACGGCCTGCACCCGGTCCCGCAGGCCGAGTTTGGCCAGCAGGTTCCCGACGTGTGACTTCACGGTCGCCTCGCTGACGACGAGATCGGCGGCTATCTCCGCGTTGGTCAGGCCGCGGGCGAGCCGCAGCAGGATGTCGTGCTCCCTGGCCGTCAGCGATGCCAGCCGGGACGGGGTCGGCAGCGTCTGCGCGGGCCGCCGGGCGAACGCGTCGATCAGCCGCATCGTCACCGACGGCGCGAGCAGCGCGTTGCCCGAGGCGGCGATCTTGACTGCGGCGATCAGGTCGTGCCGTGGCGCATCCTTCAGCAGGAACCCGCACGCTCCGGCCCGGAGCGCCTCGTACACGTAGTCATCGAGATCGAAGGTGGTCAGCATGACCACGCGCGGCGCCGCCGACCGGTCGCCGCCGGTGATCTGCCTGGTGGCCTCCAGGCCGTCCATCTCCGGCATCCGCACGTCCATCAGGATCACGTCGGGCCGGTGCTCGGCGGCGGCCTGGACGGCCTGCGCACCGTTCGCCGCCTCGCCGACCACCGTGATCCCGTCCGCCGCGTCGAGGATCACGCAGAATCCGGTCCGTACCAGTTCCTGATCGTCGGCGACGAGCACCCGGATCGGGTCGGAGCCGGTCATGGCGTCGGCAGCTTTGCCGTGACCGCGAACCCGCCAGCCCGCCCGGGTCCGACGGTCAGGCTGCCGCCGCAGGATGCCACCCGCTCAGCGATGCCGGCCAGCCCGAAACCTCCGGACGCAGTGAGCGCCGCCTTGCGGACGCTGCCGCCGTTCGTCCCGTTCTGGCTGGCGACTGGGGCCTGCTCCACCTGCTGCCCTACGGTCACGGCGATCGGTCCGTGACCGGTGTCGGTCACCGACACTGTGACGTAGCCGGGCTCATAGCTCACTGTAACCGCCGCCGCGGCGGCCCCGGAGTGCCGAACCGTGTTTGTCAGCGCCTCCTGCACGATCCGGTAGGCGGCCAGGTCCACGCCGGGCGCCAGCTTGCTCGGGTTGCCCTCCACCCGCAGGTTCACGGCGATCCCCGCCTGGCGTACCTGCACGAGCACCTCGTCGAGCTCGCCGATCGACGGGGCAGGTGCCGTGGCCGGCGGGCGGCCCGTGCCCCGCTCCGCCGGATCGCGAAGCACGCCGAGGAGCCGGCGCAGCTCGGTGAGGGCCTCGCGCGCGGTATCGCCGATGATCTGCACGGACTTGCCCGCCTCCACAGGCCGGTCGGGCAGCAGCGAAGCGGCCGCCTCGGACTGGACCGCCATCAGGCTCACGTGGTGCGCCACCACGTCGTGCAGTTCCCTGGCGATCCTGGTCCGCTCCTGCGCAGCGGCCAGCGCCACCTGCCGCTCACGTTCGGTCTCCGCCTGCTCGGCGCGCGCCTCGACCTCGCGGGTGTAGGCGCGGTGGGTGCGGCTGAACACCCCGGCGATGCCGGCGACGCCGAACTCCAGCAGCCCGGTGAACAAGCTGTAGGCAGTGTGGTAGGGCAGAAATTGCACCCTGACGAGGCCGAAAACGACGAGGAGACTGATCGCCCAGCGGGTCCTGGTCGAGCTGCGGTCCATCACCGTGTAGTACGCGATCATCGGCCCGAACGGCACGTTCCCGTATGGGATGCCCAGGAGGGCGTAGACCTGGCTGGGGATGCCGACGGCGAACAGCACGGGCACCGGCCAGCGCCGCCGCCAGGTCAGCGGCAACGCCTGGAGCACGACCAGCACGAACGCCGCGACCGGCAGGTTCAGCTGACTGGTCACCGGGATCAGCGAGCCGACGTAGTAGGCGGCGAGCGCCAGCGCCAGCGCGAGGTCCTGCATTCGCGGCGGCAGCCTGAGCGCCCAGTCGGCGAGCCTTCTCACCAGCTGATCGTAAGTCCGGGCCGAACGCCCGGGCCATCCTCCGCACGGCTGAACTGCCGGCCCCTACCTGAGGCGGAGTTTCAGCGCCGAACGACGCCGAATGAGCCGCCAGGGATGGGTCGCGAAACGGGCATAGCGGCCGATGCGCAGCGGCTGCCCGCGCGACGATCATGGTGATCATGAACAGTCAGGCAGAACCACTGCAGCGCCGGGCCAGCGGGCCCGGTGGCGCCGCGCCGGCCATCATCGAGCTGGCCGGGGTGGAGAAGGTCTACGGCAGCGGCCAGGTCAGCTTCCCCGCGCTGAGCGGCGTGAGCCTGGTCATCTCCGCCGGCGAGATGGTCGCCATCACCGGCCCTTCGGGCAGCGGCAAGAGCACGATCATCAACCTCATCGCCGGCATCGACCGGCCCACCGCGGGCACGGTGACGGTCGCCGGAAGCCGCCTGGACCAGATGTCCGAGGACAAGCTCGCCGCCTGGCGCGGCCACACCCTCGGCATCGTCTTCCAGTTCTTCCAGCTAATGCCAACCCTCACGGCCATCGAGAACGCCACGCTCCCGCTGGATCTGGCCCGGGTCGGCCCGCCGCGTGAGCGGCGGGTCACGGCCGCCCGCAACCTGGCCACGGTCGGGCTCGCCGACCGCGTCGACCGGCTGCCGCTGGAACTATCCGGCGGCGAGCAGCAGCGGGTCGCGATCGCCCGGGCGATGGCCTGCAACCCGCCGGTCCTGCTCGGCGACGAGCCAACCGGCAACCTCGACACCGGGATGGCGCGGGACATGCTCCAGCTGCTCAAGCGCCTGAACGCCGCCGGTACCACGGTGGTGTACGTCACCCACGACCGGGAGCTTGCCGCGACGGCATCCCGGATCGTGTCCGTCCGCGACGGCCTGATCGTCGGCGACACCGGAGGCCGGTCATGAACACGCTGAACCGCAAGGCCTGGGGCGACCTGACCGGGCACCGCGCACGCACGCTGCTGACCGCGTTCACGCTGGGCATCGCGATCGCGAGCCTGGGCTTCCTGGCCGTGCCAATGCTGCTGAACGCGGCGATGAACCGCCAGGTCGCCGCCAGTCACCTGTACGACGTCGGGCTGTCCACAAACGTCATCGACCTGACCCCGGCGCAGCTCGCCGCGCTCGGCCGGCTGCCGGGCGTGGCGGCCGTCAGCCCCGCGCTGGGCTTCGCGACCGAGGCGACCTCGGTGGCCGGCGCCCAGGACGTCGAGATCGCCGGAACCGCCCTGGCGTCCGCGCCGGTCAACACCGTCCCGCTGCTCTCCGGCCGGATGCCCGGTCCCGGCGAGGTCATCGCCGACGCGGCCGACGGCCGGGCCACGGGCTACGCCGTCCCGGTTGGCGGCACGATCAAGGTGCGCGCCGCGAGTGGTGCAATGGTGCCGCTGCGCGTCACCGGCACCGGGCTGAACCTGGCCGCCACCCCTGGCGCGACCGGCTCCGGCACTCCCGTCTTCTACGCGACCCAGGCCACCGTGCAGTCGCTCCGCGGCGTGCACGGCGTCAACTACCTGGGATTCCGGCTGACCGACGACACCCAGGCCGCTCAGTCCCGGGTGGTCGCCGAGGTGCGCGCCTACCTGACCGTGCAGACCGGATCGGACCCGATCACCTCGCTGCCTGCCACCAGGGCCGTCAGCCAGTGGCCGGGGCAGCCCGCGTTCACCAGGATCATGGCGCTGCTGTACATCATCACGATCCTGGCGTTCCTGTCCGCCCTGTTCCTGATCGCTGCCACGATGAATGCCGTGATCGCCGAGCAGGCCGGCGAGATTGCCGTGCTCAAGACGCTCGGCGGCCGGCGGCGGCAGATCGGCGGCATCATCCTGCGCACGGCCGCGATGATCGGCGCGGCGGGCGCGGTGGCGGGCACCGCGGTCGGCATCGTCATCGCCTACCTGCTGGCCAACTACTTCGCCGCGAAGTTCGTCGATGTGTCGTTCGGCTTCGGGATCTCCGCCGGCGTCGTCGTGGCCAGCCTGCTGCTCGGGCCGGTGCTCGCGGTCGCCGCGTCGCTGCCCGCACTCCGGCGCGCCCTGCGCAGGCCGGTGGCCGAGACCCTGGCCGCGAAGGGCACCGGCGGGTACGGCACCGGGTGGCTCGAGCGCGCCGCCGCGCGCGTTCTGGCCGGGCCCAGGGTTCCCGAGGGCGTGCGGATCGGCGTTCGCAACGCGCTGCGGCAAAAGCGCCGCAGCGTCGCCGCGATAGCGCAGGTCGCCGTCGCGGCCGGCCTGGCGATCGCGTTCCTCGGTCTCGGCCAGTCGGTGAACGCGGTGATCGGCCAGACCATCGGCCTGCTGCGGTTCAGCTTCAGCACCGGGATGGCAGCGACCGGCGCCGCGCGCCCGTTCGCCGGCCAGGCCCTCGCCATCGCCACCTCGACGCCCGGCGTGACAGGCGGCCAGCTCGTCGAGACCAGCGCCGCTCAGTACGCCGGGCAGACCTACGTGGCGTGGGGTCTGGGCGCGCACCCGCTCTACTCCTACCGGCTGAGCGCAGGCCACTGGTTCACCGCCGCCGACGTCGCGCCGGGCACCCGCCCGGCGATCCCGCCGGTGGTGCTCGGCCCGGGCGTCGCCCGCGCCGCCGGCGGGCGGGTCGGGCAGGTTCTCACGCTCACCATGGCAGCGGGGCCCACCAGGGTCCGCGTTATCGGGATCGACACCGGACAGCTCAACGGCGGCGGCACGATCTACTTCCCGCTGCCCGTTCTGGAACGTCTGGATGGCGGGCCTGGCACGGCGGATTCGATGTGGTTCTCAACCGCCAGCTCCGGGCACGCCGCGATCGACCGGGTGACCGCCGCCGCGGCGGCCCGGCTGACCGCGGCCGGGTACCCGGTCAGCACCCAGGAGATCTACGTCACCGAGACGCAGGTCACCGCCGCGGAGACGTCGATCCTCACGATCGTTGAGATCCTGGGCCTGCTGGTGGTCGCGATCATGCTCATGGGCCTGGTCAGCGCGCTCAGCATGGGCGTCATCGAACGCACCCGCGAGGTCGGGATCCTGCGCTGCGTCGGCGCGCGGGCCCGCAACATCCGGCGGATCTTCAGCTCGGAGGCGGTGATCCTGGCCGTCGTCGGCTGGGCGTTCGGAGTGCTGCTCGGCTGGCTGATCTATCAGGGCCTGCTGGCGCTCCTGCTGCACAACGCGGGCATCAGCCTGCCGCAGGAGTTCCCGCCGGTCATCCCGCTGTCCACCCTCGCCGGCGTCCTGGTGCTCACGCTGCTGGTCATCCGACCACCGCTGCGCCGAGCCACCCGGATCCAGCCCGGCACGGCATTGAGGTACCAGTGATGTATCACCTAATCAGATGGCTCATCAGAACTTGGCGGAGCCGCCGCGCCGTGACCCAGGCACAGACGCAGACACAGAACCAGACGCCGGGTGCGGCGCCGACGACGGGCGAGTCCGCGGCAGGCGAGGCGGCAAGCGTTGAGCCGCCAGTCGGCTTGGTCCAACTTGCGGCCCGGCGCGCCACGACCCCGCCGCCTGCGCTGACCGGGTCCGGCAGGAAGATCAGCGGCTCTCCGGCGCTGTCCGTCAACGGCCTGACCAAGCGTTTCGGGGACCGGGTCGCGTTCCAGGACCTCTCGTTCGAGGTTGGCCACGGCGAGGTCTTCGGGTTCCTCGGGCCGAACGGCGCCGGGAAGACGACGACCGTGCGGACGCTGGGCACGCTGTTCGCGCCGACCGCGGGCTCGGCCTCGGTCGCCGGGCTCCCGCTCAGCCCCGGGAACGGAGCCGAGATCCGTCGCCGGATCTCGATCATGCCCGAGTCGCCGGGCCTGTACCTGCGACTGAGCGTGGCCGAGAACCTGGAATGCTTCGCCGATCTCTACGACGCTCCCGACCCCCGCGGCCGGATCGACCGCGCGCTGCGCGCGGTCCACCTCGCCGACCGGGCACAGGATCCGTGCGGTGCGCTATCCAAGGGCCTGCGGCAGCGGGTCGCCCTGGCCAGGGCGCTGCTCAGCGACCCTACAGTGCTGTTCCTCGATGAGCCGACCGCCGGGCTGGATCCGGTCGCCGCCCGCGACGTGCACGAGCTGATCGATGACCTCCGCCAGCGGGGGGTCACGATCTTCCTGACCACGCACCGCCTGGAGGAGGCCGAACGGCTCTGCGACCGGGTCGCGATCCTGAACCGGACGCTGAGGACAGTTGGGCGACCTGAGGAACTAAGGGAGCGGATGTTCGCGAAGTCGCTCACGGTGCGGACGCTGGCGCCGCTGCCCGAGCCGGGCCGAGTCTTCGCCGGCCTGCCGGCCGTCGACGGCTGGCAGCCGGACGCCGACCAGGGCTACGTCATCGCAGTCTCCGACACGCGGATCGCCGCCCCGGCGGTTACCCGCGCGCTGGTCCAAGCGGGCGCCGACGTGCTGTCGGTCGGCGAATCGCGCCACTCGCTCGAGGACGTCTACCTCGAGCTCATCGACACCGACGAGGAGGCGAGCCGGAGATGAGCATCAGCAGAAGGCATGTCCGGGCGATCTTCCGCAAGGAGCTCAGGGAGTACCGGCACAACGGCTCGATCGTCTGGACGATGGCCGTCATCCCGCTCGTCTTCGTCCTGCCCACGATCATTAACGTCTTCGGCGTGGCCGCGGGAAGCGTTCACGCCGACCTGCTGCTGTACATGCTGGGCATCCCCGCGCTAGTGCCGGCGGTGGTGGCTGCCTACTCGGTGGTTGGCGAGCGCCAGCAGGGCACGCTGGAACCGGTGCTCACCACGCCGATCAGCCGCGAAGAGTTCATGCTGGGCAAGGCGCTGGCGGCCCTGGTTCCTTCGCTCGTGATCGCCTACGGGGTTTATGTCGTCGTGGTCGCCTGCATCGAGCTGTTCGCCCAGCCAGGCGTGGCGGCGGAGCTGGTGCGATGGCCGGAGCTGCTCGCCCAGCTGCTCTTCACCCCGCTGCTGGCCGGCTGGTCGATCTGGGTCGGGATCGCGATCTCCACCCGGTTCGGCGAGGTCCGGGTCGCGCAGCAGCTCGGCGCGCTGGCGAGCTTCCCCTCGGTCCTGGTGACGGCGCTGATCGCGTACGCCGTGATCCCCGCGTCGCTGGGCCTCGCCATCGGCGGCGCGGTGCTGCTGCTGCTCCTCAACGGGCTCGGCTGGCGGGTCACGTCGGCCGCGTTCCAGCGGGAGCGCCTCATCTCCGGCACCCGGTGATCAGTGACGGCCGCCAGCCGGATGACACACGCTGATGCGCTGAAGGCCCCTCGGTTGCTGCGAGGGGCCTTCAGAGCGCTTTAGTTCGATGTCCAGCTAAATTAGATACTTCGTCACGCGTTGCCAAAGCGGTCAAATTCGCCGTTATGCACGCCGCCGATGAAGGCATGCCATTCGTCCGGGGTGAAGCGAAGAACGGGACCCTCGGTATCCTTGCTGTCGCGGACGCCGATCCCGCCGCCGGGCAGGTTCGCCACCTCGACGCAGTTGCTGTTCGAGAAACTCAGGGAGCTCTTGACCCATGACGAGTCTCCCGCGGGCGTAAGTCTCTCCATGTCCCTACCTCGCTGATAGTCGTGTGTTTGTGGCCAAAGGAGAGTGATTGCGTAGAGTACTGTTCTCATCACTCTGAGTTCAATACTGTAAGGGGTCCGGGCACCATTGTCATCTGGTGTCGCTGATAGCAGATGAGGATAGTGAGGTTTGTGCTGTCTAGCGGGTTATTACACCAGGTAACCGGACAAAATGTGGTGACGCCAGGCACGGTCCTGCGCTCCGTCCGGCCTGTAAGAGCAGGCGCCAGGCGCTGACCTGCCCTTACCCCGCAAGCGGCGGTAAGCCGCCGGCATCCGCGTCGTGGGGACTGCCCAAGTCCGTGGTGTCGCGCGCTGCCAGACGTGTGGCGCTGGAGTCGCACTGCGTTACGAAAGGATGGCGCGGGGCTCACTGCGGCATTCAGGGCCGGTCGCAGTGCTACGGAGTCTCCGGGGACGGTGAAAGTTAAACGACCGCCCCGGCGCCCGCGGATGCTGGCGTCTAGCGCCCCCCGCCATTAGAGGACCAATGCGACTCGGCCGTCTTGAGAATGAGGGCTTTGGAGGATGCTGGATCCAGCGATGCTTCGGCGATCATTTGAAAGGCGATCCTGTGCAGATAGGTTTCCCTTTCGCCCTCCAGCGAAAAGTCATTCCGGAGGTGCTCGGCACTAACCACATCTTGCAGCACAGCGCTGTCGTCCTGCCCGAAGCGAAATATAACAAATGACTCGCCAAAGACGGTGTGCTGGGCGTCGAGGGGGAGGATCCGCAGCGTCACGTTTGGCCGGTCAGCCTCATCCGCGAGCCGCTGAAGCTGCCCGTACATAACAGCGTCGTCGCCCACGCGGCGCCTCAAGATCGACTCGTCGAGCACTACCGACAGCTGAAGTTCTGGCCCGCGATCCAGCACCTGCTGCCGTCTCATGCGGACCCTGACCAGCCGCTCAACCATGCCTGGCGCGATCGGCTCAACCCTGCTGTAGCTCCTGATGATGTGCCGGGCGTAAGCCTCCGTCTGCAGGAGGCCGGTGACCACAGAGACATGCCAGATATCGATCGCGCCTGCCTCGTGCTCGAGACCGATGAACTGCTGGTAGTCGGCAGACAGGGCGTCGGAGTATTCCTCCCACCAGCCCCGGTGCGCCGCATCCTCGGCGAGCTCCATCAGGAGTTCGCGGCGAGACCCGGTGATCTGGTAATAGTCGAGCAGCCTCTCGACCTCCCGCGGCTTCAAGCCGGTTCTGGCGCGCTCGTACCTGCTGATCTTGGACGGCGACCATCTCAGGGCCGCGGCGACAGAGTCCCCGCTCTTCCCCTTGGCTTCCCTGATCTGGCGCAGTTCGGAAGCCAGCCGACGACGCCGCACGGTGGGGCTGTTGGGTAAGGTCATCCGGCGTCCTCCCTCCTCGGGCACCGCTCGGGCGATACCAGCGGGATAGCCGTATTGATTTTACCTAGAAAATGTAACGAAACTTTCATGCGTCCTATGTGCGGATCTGTGGAGGGTCGGGTGGGCCTTCGCCGCTGGGGATCACGTCGACGGATCGGCCGGGCTGCGCCCGGGGATCAGGCCGATGGATCGGATGAGTTGCGCCCGCCGATCACGCGGGGGATCGGATGGATCCCGCGCACGGCGATCCGCCGCTACCCCGGGGCCGTCTGCTCGAAGGGCGCGGAGACGGTTTGTTAACGCCGGGTTAACAGCGTGACTTTGTGGTGCCAGAGGCTCTTGGGAAAAATTACAACCACTGTTGTTGACCTGGAAGGGATCGGGCGACTGGGCGTCGGCCAACGCGAACGAAAATGGTCCACCTGTTCATGCGGGCAATCGGTCTGGCGCGGCGCGGAATAGGCCCCGCGCCAGGGTCAGACGTCCGCGATGTTCACGAGTGGAACATAACTCCGGGATTGGAGGAAACGGCGGCCACTTGCACATGAGCACTGGACGCATGGCTTGTGGCTGCGGATGCTTCTGCGCTGGCTACCGCTGCCGCGGCCACGCCGAACGCTAGAATGGCTGGGATAAGCATGATCGACCGACGGATGCGCATGGCTCCTCCGTACCGCCCGGCCAGGTCAGGAGCTTGGACCAGCCAGACCGCCTGACCCTTTGGCGAAACTAATACTTTTAAAAGTATTTCCCGCGATCGGGCAGATTCATAGCATTAGTTGACGACCAAAATTCGCACCTCTGATTGCACGAAATATTCATGTTTCCTTGCCGCTAGAAGCGTCAATGAGGGCTGCGTTGCAAGTGCGTATGCAAGTTTCACCGCATAGTGCATTAGTCGTCCGAAGTCGCCTAGATAGCCTGCGCTTAATCGATGAACTTACATTCGAAAAACGCCGCTTGATCCCCAAATGTTCTGGTAGTAGAGTTCGATCCATGCGCGCCGTGAGCCTGGCCGGTGCGCTCGTCGGCCGCGACAGCGAGCTGGCGACGCTGGCCAGGCTGGTGAAAGAGACGGCCGCCGGTCGGGGCGGCTCGGTACTGATCGAGGGTGAGCCGGGAATCGGCAAGTCCTCACTGGTCCGGGAAGCTCTGGCCGATGCGGCCGATGTTGGCTGCCAGGTGTTCTGGGGCGCGGGTGATGAGCTGAGCCAGGAGCTTCCGCTGTCCCCGCTGATCGAGGGTTTAGGAGTACGCCAGCCCTCGGCCAACCCGCGGCAGAACACGATTCTCGGGCTGCTGCGCGGCGAAGTCGCGACCGATCGGGGCATCGACGTGTCGGCAGCGCTGGCCGAGCAGTTGCTGGCGTTGGTCGCCGAGCAGTGTGCGGTGCGGCCGACGGTTCTGGTCATCGACGATCTGCAGTGGGCAGATCAGGCCAGCATCACGTTGTGGCGGCGGCTGGCGAGGATGGCGCTGCAGTCGCCGCTGCTGCTGGTCGGGATGATGCGCCCGGTCCCGCAGCGAGACGACCTCCTGGCGTTGCGGCGGGTGGCGATCGACGCCACACGGCTGCAGCTCACCGGGCTGACCGGGGAGGCGGTCGCCGAGCTTGTCACCAGCCTGGTCGGCGGCGTGCCGGACGAGAGGCTGCTGCGGCTGGCCGGCGACGCCGCGGGTAACCCCCTCTACATCACCGAGCTCGTCGCCGCGCTCACGCGCAGCTCCAGCGTGACCATCACCGGCGCAGGGGACGCCGAGCTGACGAACGGCTCCGCCCCGGGTTCCCTGTCGGCGGCCATAGCTGACCGCCTTGGCTTTGTCCCCGGGCCGGTGCGCGGCGTACTGCGTGCTGCTGCCCTGCTCGGCGTGGACTTTGTCGTGCCGGATCTGGCGGTCGTTCTTGGCCGTGGGGTGGCCGACCTGGTCGGCGCCCTCGACGAGGCGCGCGCCGCGGGCGTGCTGGCCGAGTCCAGCGGCGGCATGGCGTTCCGGCATCCGCTCATTCGCGCCGCGCTGTACGAGGAGATGCCTGCGCCGGTCCGCGCCGCGTGGCACCGGGACGCCGGACGCGCTCTTGCTGGGGTCGGTGCGCCCGCGGACAGGGTGGCTCGGCAGCTGCTGCGCGCGGTTGGCGAGAACGGCACGGCCGGGCCGATGGATGAGTGGATGCTGGGCTGGCTGGCTGGCACCGCGGACCTGCTGGTCGCTCAGGCGCCCCAGGTGGCGGCGGAGCTGCTGCGTGAAGCGGTGGCGAGTGGCGCCGTTGGCTCGGTCCACTACGACCGCCTGGTGAGCAGGCTCGCCGACGCCCTCTACCGGGTCTGCGACATAGCCGGGGCCGAGCAGGTGGCCAGCCAGGCGCTGGCGCATGTGGTCGATCCCGACCTGCTGATTGACCTGCACTGGACGCTCGCGCAGTGCCGCATCCGCAGTGGGCAGCCCGAGGAGTCACTGGCCACGCTGAACCGGGCCCTGGATGCGCCCGGGATCTCGCCCCGTCACCGGGCGCGGCTATTCGTGCTCGGCGCGCGGACGTACAGCAGCAATGGGCAGATGGAACGGGCCGGCCAGCTTGCCACGACCGCGCTCGAGGCGGCAACGGAGGCACGTGACAACTGGGCAGCCGCATGGGCCCTGCACGTGCTGACGATCGTGACCACGATGCAGGGACGGCCGGCCGACTCGCTGCCGCTGTTCGACCGCGCGCTGACCGTGACCGAGGCCGATCCGGCCCTGACCGACTTGCGGCTGCTGCTGCAGCTCAACAAGACCGTCACCCTGGCCGCCCTGGACCGGTATGAGGAAGCGTTTGCCACAGTCCGCCCGGCGCGGGAGCTTGCGACCCGGGTCGGCAACGTGGTCCGGCTGGCCCAGGCCCAGACCGCACTGGGTCAGCTGTTCTTCGACACCGGCCGGTGGGACGACGCGATGGCGGGCGCGGACATCCTGGACGATGACCTGAAAGAGCCCGCGGCGGCGTGCAGCGACCTCGGCATGGCGGCCGTGATCTGCTTCCACCGCGGCGATTTCGCCGAGGCGCGCGGCCACCTTGCCGCCGCCGAAGCACACGTCAGGCGGATCGGTAACCGGGTCCTCGGCCCGCTGGCGCTCGCCCGCAGTCTCGACCACGAGCACGCCGGAGTCCTGCCCGAGGCGCTCAGCGTGCTGGCCGAGGGATTTTCCGACAACAGCGAGCAACTCGAAGAGATCGAGGACCTGCTCGCCGATGGCGTTCGCCTCGCGATGACGACCGGGGACCCGGGCATCGCGCAGGCTCTCGCTGGCCACGCCGCGACCCTCGCCGCTGGATCGCAGGTCCCGCACCGGGAGGCGAACGCGCTCCATTGCCGTGGCCTGCTGGACCACGACGCCACCCAGCTGCTAGCCGCTGCCGATCGCTACGAACAGGCAGGCCGGCCGTTGCTCAGGGCCCAGGCGCTGGAGGCGGCTGCCGGGGAGTTCATCCGCTCCGGCGACCGTACGCAGGCCCGCACGGCGTTCACCCGCGCAGTAGAGGTCTATAGCTCGCTGGGTGCCGCCGCTGACGTGGCCAGGCTCCAGGCGGGCTTCCGGGCGCACGGCATCCGCCGCGGCCCGCACGCGAAGCACCGTCAGGCGCGGAGCGGGTGGGACAGCCTCACGCCCACTGAAACCAAGATCGCCGGGCTGGTGGAGGCAGGGCTGTCCAACCCCGAGATCGCCGCCAAGCTGCTGCTGTCGCGGCGGACGATCGCGACCCATGTCTCGCACATCCTGAAGAAGCTCGACGTTCATTCACGCACCGACATCGCCCGTGAGGCAGCCTTGCGCACCATTGCGCCGAGGTCACAGGGCTAGGAACACCACAGCGACGTTCCCACCGAGAATTCTCTATCTCTTTCAGCTAGCATCATTGGCCGTCGCGTGGCCGTGTGTTTCGGACATGTGGGTGGTCATGTGGGCTTCCTTCATGGCAGCAGAGCGCGGTCCTGCCTAGCGTCGTTGACAGCTCTCCGGATCAAGAACGGTCGAGTTGGTCAGCTTCACCTAGGGGGCGGGGCGTTATGCGAGTCGCGTTTCTGATCTTCGCTGCGCTTTTGGTGAGCGCGCCGATCATCGCTGCCGTGCTTGTCAGCATTGCCAGTCGGCGTGAGGATCATGCGTGGACGCTGGCCGGGCAAGCGCCGGGCATAATAGCGCTAGCCACGCGGCGCGTCCTCGGCTTTCACGCACGAGGGATTGGATGGCTGCAGCGTGTAGGTGGCTCTGACCGGTCTCGTCTCCCGGGCGACGGCAGCCTAGTCCGGGCGACGCCACCAGAAGATCCGTAAGGGCGCGCGAGGCAAGGTTCTGGCTGCGGGATACAAGTCGTTGACCTGCGGGTTTCTGGCTGCCGGCACTTAGGGGCACTCTGCGTTGTGAGACTAGAGCGCCTTTTCGTGTTTCAGCCTTTGCATCAGGCTGCGCCGGTACTCTAGATTGCGGTTCTCTGGCGGCAGGATTGTGCTAGAGGCCAGTCCCTGATGGATCGCCCGGGGGGCAATGGCGGTGGCGGATCAACTGCGTGGGTCCTCATTTGGAGAACTGCTAAAAGGGCTGCGTGCTGACGCCGAACTGACGCAAGAGGAACTTGCGGAGTCGGCAGGGCTAAGCGTGCGGGCGATTAGTGATCTCGAACGAGGTGTCAACCTTACTGCCCGGCGAGACACCACGCGCTTGCTGGCCGACGCCTTAGGGCTAGCCGGTGAAACGCGTGCGATGTTTGAATCGAGTGCGCGAGGGCGCACCCTGGCGAGAAACGGTAAGACCTTGGCCACGGCAACGCCGCCTCAGGTTGCGGTCAGTTCGCTGATAGGCCGCGACCGCGAACTGGCGACGCTAATCAGGTTGATAAGGAATGTTGCAGCCGGGCAGGGTGGTTCGCTGCTGGTCGAAGGAGAGCCGGGGATCGGCAAGTCTGCGCTGGTCGGAACTTCGCTGGCTATCGCGGTCGATGCTGACTGCCAGGTGTTCTGGGGCGCCGGCGACGAATTGGGCCAGACGATACCGCTGCTGCCGCTGCTAGAGGGACTCCGGCTACGGGACCCCTCGGCCGATCCGCGGCGGAACGCGGTCCTCGGCCTGCTGCGCGGCGAGATTGCAGCCGATCGCGGCATTGATGTGTCGGCAGCGCTGCCGGAGCAGTTGCTGGCACTGGTTGGCGACCAGTGTGCGGTGCTGCCAACGATTCTGGTCATTGACGATCTGCAGTGGGCCGACAAGGCGAGCATCACGCTGTGGCGGCGGCTGGCGAGGCTGACGCTGCAGCTGCCATTGCTGCTGGTGGGGATGACGCGTCCGGTGCCGCAGCGGGACGACTTGCTGGCCCTGCGGCGGGCGGTGGACAATACCGCGCGGCTGCAGCTCACCGGGCTCAACGGGGCGGCGGTTGCCGAGCTTGTGGCCAGCTTGGTCGGCGGCGTGCCGGACGCGCGGTTGCTGCAGCTGGCGGACGGAGCGGCGGGCAATCCGCTCTACATCACCGAGCTGGTCGCCGCGCTTACTCGCAACTCCAGCGTGACGATCACCAGCGCGGGAAGCGCCGAACTGACAAGCGACTCAGCTCCGAGTTCTCTGGCGGCGGCGATAGCGGACCGGCTTGGCTTTGTTTCCAGGCCAGTGCGCAAGGTGCTGTGGGCTGCGGCCTTGCTCGGCGTGGATTTTGCCGTGCCGGATCTCGCGATCGTTCTGGATCGGAGCGTGGCAGATCTGGTCGCTGTCTTCGATGAGGCGTGCGCTGCGGGCGTGCTGGCGGAGTCCGGAGGCGGCATGGCATTCCGGCATCCGCTCATCCGCGAGGCACTGTACGAGGAGATGTCGGCACCGGTGCGCGCCGCCTGGCATCGCGACGCCGGGCACGCTCTTGCTGAGGCCGGCGCGCCGGCGGACCGGGTGGCTCGGCAGTTGCTGCGCGCAATTGGCGGGGACGGCAGGCCTGGGCCAATGGATGAGTGGATGCTGAGCTGGCTGGCTCGCACTGCTGGCCTGCTGGTTGGTCAGGCGCCCCAGGTGGCGTTGGAGCTGCTTCGCGAGGCAGTTGCGAGTGCCGTTGTCGGCTCGGTGCACTACGACCGTCTGGTGAGCAGCCTCGCCGACGCCCTCTACCGGGTCGGGGATACGGCCGGAGCGGAGCAGGCGGCCAGCCAGGCGTTGTCGCATGTTGCCGAGCCTGACGTGTTCGTTGACCTGCACTGGACGCTCGCGCAGTGCCGTATCCTCACCGGCCAGCCCGCCGAGTCGCTAGCCACATTGAACAGTGCCCTGGATGCGCCCGGAATCTCGGGTCGTCACCGGGCGCGGCTGCTCGTGCTCGCCGCGCGGACGCACAGTAGCCACGGCGAGCTGGAGAAGGCCGGCCAGGTCGCCGCGACCGCGCTCCAGGCGGCAACGGAGGCAGGTGACAACTGGGCGATCGCCTGGGCCTTGCACGTGCTGACGATCGTGACCACCATGCGGGGGCGGTCAGCCGACGCGCTGCCGCTCTTTGACCGTGCGCTTGCCGTGACTCAGGCCGATCCGGCCCTGACCGACCTACGGCTGCTGCTGCAGATCAACAAGACAGTGAGCCTGGCCGCCCTGGACCGGTATGAGGAAGCGTTCGCCGCAGGTCGACAAGGTCAGCGTCTCGCGCGCCAACTAGGCGCGGTCGTCCGGGTGGCGCAGGCGCAGACCGCACTGAGTCAGCTCTCCTTCGACACCGGGCGATGGGACGACGCGATGGCCGAGGTGGCGACGCTGACCTGGCCGGAACACGCCGCGGCTTGTAGCGATCTCGGCATCGCCGCTGTCATCTGCTTCCACCGAGGCGATCTCGCCGCTGCCCGCAGTCACCTGGCTACCGCAGCGCCGCGCGCCGAGCGGATCGGCAACCGGGTTGTTGGCCCGCTGCTTCTCGCTCGAAGCCTGGACCTGGAGCAGGCCAGTTTGCTCCCGGATGCGCTTGCCGTGCTGAACGCGGGGTTCGCCGAGAATACCGAGGAGCTCGAGGAAATCGAGGACTTGCTCGCCGACGGCGTCCGTCTGGCCATGAAGATCGGCGACATCAGTACCGCTCAGGCTCTCACCGGGCACGCTGCAGCGCTGGCCGCCGGGTCAGAAATCCCACACCGGCAGGCGAACGCTCTTTACTGCCGCGGCCTGCTGGACTGCGATGCCACCCCGCTGATGGGCGCCGCGGAACGCTACGACCAAGCCGGTCGGCCGCTGCTGCGTGCCCAGGCGCTGGAGGCGGCCGCCGGGGAGTTCAGCCGCTGCGGCGACCGTGGGCAGGCCCGGGCGGCGTTCACCAGCGCGGTGGAGGTCTATGGTTCGCTCGGCGCCGCCGCTGACGTGGCTAGACTGCGGGCTGGCTAGCCTCACGCCCACCGAAACCAAGATCGCCGCGCTGGTGGAGGCAGGGTTGTCCAACCCAGAGATCGCCGCCAAGCTGTTGCTGTCGCGGCGGACGATCGCGACCCATGTCTCGCGCATCCTAAAGAAGCTCGACGTTCATTCACGCACCGACATCGCCCGCGAGGCAGCCTTGCGCACAATTGCGCCGAGGTGACTGCGGCGCGGTAGTGGGCTGGTGCGCAGGCGGGCCCGGTGAATCGCCGCAGGGGGGGTAGACGATTCACCGGGCCCAGGCATGATGGACGCGAGGGCTGCTGTCGCCGCCAAGGTCGTCCTCGAACGCGAGCGTGAAGTACACGGCCTTGCCAGTCGGGGTTGGGTGGAAACCCCAGTCGGTAGCCAGCCTGGATACCAGCAGCAGGCCCCGTCCCGCTTCGGCGTCGACCGGGCTGTTCACCGGCATCGGCACACGGCGCGACGTGTCGTGCACGTCGACGCGCAGCTGGCCGCATACGCACGTGATCGTGAGCGTGATGGTCCCGCCGGTCTCGTGCCTCAGAGCATTGGTCACCAGCTCGCTGGTGAGCAGCACGGCGGTGTCCACGTCCACTGGTACATCCCAAGCGCGGATAGCCGCCCGGACGTGGCTGCGGGCATCGCCCGCCGCGGCCGGTCCCGCGGCCAGCGAGATCCGGCGCGGGCGCTGCACGGTCGGGCGCATGGGCGCCATCGTGTCCATCTGTCTTCCTTGCCGAGCCGTTTGGTCTGCTCTGGGAGAGCGCGGGGGTGCCTGTTTCACGACAAATACTGCTGCAATTTGCATTGAGAGACATCGGTCAGCTGACCGATCTTTAAATGTGCAGTCCACGATGGGTAAGCGCGGGCATGCCGTGAGTGGTCGGCCCGGGCAATTGCGTGGACGGGGTGGTCAGCCCGGCCGCCAGTGCTACCGGTGGTGCGCGGCCAGGTGGGCCCCGAGGACGTCGTAGCCGAAGTCGGCCGCTGGGTCACGCCACACCGCGTGGGCGTGGTTCGCATGGCGCTGCGTGTTGTCGTACTCGATGAGCAGTCGCGGACCCTGGAGCCGGTAGTAAAGCGGCTTACCCGGCTCGGTGGGCCCGGCCCACGCCAGGTGGACTCCGTCGAGCACGGCGTCGCCGGAGTAGTCCAGTTGCGGTGACAGGCCGTCGGGGACCCGTTCGGTGTACGTGGCCAGCAGCGAGCGCAGCAGCTCACGCTGGCTGGCGTCGAGGTCGCTGGCGGGCAGGCCCTTGGGGTGGGTGGTCAGCGCGAGCCTGGCGTAGTCGCCGGCGCCATAGCCGTTGGCTTGCTCGGCGTCAGCGTCCGTCCGGGCTATCCGGTCGGCCAGCTCCGGCTCGGTGAACGGCCTGCGCCACACGTCGCGCAGGTACAGCATCCGGTCGCCGTCGGCGACACGCGACCGGTTGCCGGCGACGATGTCCGCCGGGGCGCGGTCCAGCAGGATGGCGCGGCCGGCCTGCGCGGGGTCGAGCGAGCGCACAAGCTCGCGCGCCAGGTCCTCGGTCGCGGCCAGCGGGCGCAGCGGCGGGGGGCCGAGCAGCGGCGAGACCGCCGGGTCCGCACCGAGGAAGCACGGCGTTGTCGACCGGACCACGCCGTCGACGATGAGGTTGTTCAGCGAGACGTGGTGGCCGCCGAACCGCCAGCCCCACGAGCCCGAGCGGCCCGGCTCGCCGAACACGCGCAGGTAGTACATGCCGGGATCGCGGCCCCGTTCCCGGCCCCAGTTGACGGACCAGCCCTCGAGCATGTCGAGCACGTTGTCCAGCCCGATGATCGTGGCCACCGTGACGTACCCGGCGGTGGACAGTCCCGAGGCCACAAGCTGGTGAGCCAGCTGCTGCTGGGCGGGCCGCTGCTCGCCCAGGGTCACCCCGCCGTGATCGGTGGGGGTGTAGAACCAGCGCCTGCGCTCGGCATCCGCCTCGGCGTCCGCGCTCGGCGCGCTTCCGGTGGCCACCGCCCGCTGACCTGGCTCGAGCGAGTCGAGCCAGGCGGCTGCCGCGCTGGCCATCCGGGCCGCGACGTCGCGGGCTGCGGTCTCCCGGGCTGCGGTCTCCCGGGCTGCGGTCTCCCCGGCTGCGCCGGGGCCTCCGGCGTCTCGGCCCCCTGCCGCTCCCGTCGTGTCCACGCGGCCCTCCTCCCCGAGGTTTCCGGCCCTCACACGGGCCGGTCGGCGCGTCTTATCCCAGTCTCTCTGCCGGGGCCGCCGCCGCGCCAGCCCGGTACGGCCTGCACCGCTGCACCGGGCTCAGGCGCGCGGAGGTGCCGTACTGCCCCTGACCACGAGCGAGGTGGCCAGCTCGACGTGGTGCGCCTGTGCCGTCCCGGACTCGCCCGCCCGCAGCATCCGGAACGCGGTGGCGGCCATGGCGGCCAGTGGCTGCCTGATCGTGGTCAGCGGCGGCGCCGCCCAGGCGGCGACCGGCACGTCGTCGAAGCCGACCACGCTGAGGTCCTCAGGCGCCCGCAGCCGCAGGTCCCTGAGCGCTTGCAAGACGCCGAACGCCTGCGCGTCATTGGCCGCCACGATCGCGGTCGGCCGCTCAGCCAGGCTCAGCAGCCGAGTAGCCTGCCGTCTGCCACCGTGCACCGAGAACTCTTCGTGACTGACCAGCCTCTCGTCCACGGCCAGCCCGGATTCGAGCATGGCCGAGCGGTAGCCGTCGACCCGTGCCTGGCTGGACCACAGGCTGGGCAGGCCCCCGATGACGGCGATGCGGCGGTGACCGAGCTCGATGAGATGACGGGCGGCGGTGAGGCCGCCCTGCCAGTTGGTCGTGCCGACCGACCTGACATCTGGGCCCGGCTCCGTCGCTGGGTCGATGACCACAACGGGGATCCCGGCCGCGGCGAGCCGCTGTAGCTCCGTGCCGCGCGGCAGGTGCACGACGCTCAGCGCGCCGTGCGTGCCCCGGACCGTGGCCAGTTCCAGCCAGCGATCAAACTCCTCGGCCGAGTCCACCGGGGTGACGACGACGCTGTGCCCGGCTTCGGCGGCGGCCTCCACGGTGCCGTGGATCAGCTGCTCGGTCCACGGGTCGTGCTGGGTCATCGCTGGCTGACCCTTGCCGAGGCCGAGGAGCAGGTCGACGACGCCGAAGTCCAGCCTGGCCCCGGGCTGGTATCCGTGCTGCCGCAGCAGCAGGCCGATCCGCTCTCGGGTGGCCGGCGCAACGTCTGTCCGCCCGTTGAGCACCTTGGACACGGTTGACACCGAAACGCCGGCCGTGGCGGCAATGCTGGTCAGCGAGCGGGCTGTCGTCCGAACACCCGCGGCCCGTTCCCGTAGCACGGTCGGCTGTGTGGGCTTCCTGGGCACTCTCCGCCTCCCCGCTACGCCGTCTGTGCACCAGCCTTTTCGAAAAGATATCAGCCAGAAACTGCTTTGACATAGGCCAGATACCGAGAGACACTAGGGGATGTAGCGCGAAAGTTTCGAAAAGTTATCGGGAGGAAGATCATGTATTTCTCGTGCCTGATGCTGCGCAATCTTGTGCCGCAGCCCATGTCAGCCACAGAGCAGCGGGCAGCCGACGAACAGCTTGGCCAGATAGCCGCCAACGTCAGCCGGACCACGCGATGCATCGCCGAGCGAGCGCATGCCGTCGCCGCCCTGCCTGTCCGGAGTCGCCAAAAGGCCCGGATCTTTCGAAATCTGGACCGGGGCAGTCGCCAGGCGTGGTAAGCGCGGGCTGGTACTCGGCCCAGAGCGCCGCCCGCCGGTCACACGTGGCACAGCAGCCCGCCGTCGACCACGAGCGTCTGGCCGGTGATATAGGACGCGTCCGAGGACGCCAGGAACGCGACCGCCGCGGCCATCTCCTCCGGCTCGCCCTGCCGGCGCATCGGGACGGTCCGGTCGATCAGCGCCTGGATGTCCTCGCCCGTCATCTGGTCGTGCTCGAACTGCGGGTCGTTGAACCCGGTGTCGACCCAGCCCGGGCACACGCAATTCACCCGGATGCCCGCCGGGGCGAGGTCGATGGCGAGCGACCGGGTCATGTTCACCACCGCGGCCTTGGAGGCGGTGTAGGCGGTCAGCGCGGGCTCGCCGAACAGGCCGCTGATCGATCCGGTGGTCACGATCGCGCCGCCGCCGCCGGACCGCATGACCGGCACGGTCTCCCTGACGACGAGGTACATCCCGGTGACGTTGACCGACAGGATCCGCGACCACTCGTCGAGATCGGTCTCCAGCACCGTTCCCGCCCGCAGTCGCCCGGCGTTCGCGTGCAGCACGTCGATCGTCTTCAGGTCGGCGGCGACGCGCTGCACGGCCGCCGCCACGGCGCCGGGATCGGTGACGTCGCAGTTGTAGTAGCGGCCCGTGCCGCCCGCGCGGCCACACTCGGCCGCCACCTCTTCGCCTTCGCCGTCACGGACGTCGAGGACGGCGACGCTCGCGCCCTCGGAGGCGAAACGCAGCGCGGTGGCACGGCCGATGCCGTGCGCACCGCCGGTGACGGCAACCACCTTGCCGGGGAACCTGTTCACGGTCTCCTCCTACGGGCTTGATCTCGGCCGGCCAAAGCGTTCAAATTGGTCTAATGGTTTAACCTCTGGCCGTCTAACACCATAGTGAACGGGCGTGACCCTGGCCTTCGCGGTCGGTGCGTTCGTCGTGTGGCGGGCGTCGCCGTCCTCGCCGTTCTTCGCGGAGTTCGAGAAGCGGAGGCAGTCGGACCGGATGGGAGATACCGACGAGGAGGAGTCCGCCGCCAGCCAGCAGGAGGCCGGGCCAGCGGGCTAAATTTAGGGCAACTCTATTTTCAGCCGGACAGGGATCATGGGGCTTCGTGAGCTGAAGAAGGAACAGACCAGGCAGCTGATCGCGGACACCGCCTGGCGGCTGTTCTCCAATCGCGGGTTCGACCAGGTGACGGTCGCCGAGATCGCCCGCGAGGCGCAGGTTGCCGAAGCGACGGTGTTCAACTACTTCGCCAGCAAGGAGGACCTGTTCTACTGGCCGCTGGAAGCGTTCGGGGCGCGGCTGGTCGAGACGGTGGGCGCCCGGCCTCCCGGCGAATCGGCGATCGCGGCGTTCCGGCGCGCGCTGCTCGCCGATGGCGGCTTGCTCGCTGAGGCCGAGGGCGGTGCCGCCCAGGCGGCGCGGCGGCTGCGCACGGTCAACCGGGTGATCGCCGGCAGCCCCGCCTTGCGCGCTCGTGAGCAGCAGGCGAGCAACCGCACCGCCGAGGCTCTCGCCGCGGTACTGGCCGCTGACGGCGGCGTGCCGGAGAGCGACCCGATTCCGCTGGTGGTGGCCAACGCGCTGATGGGAGCGCAGCGCGCCCTGCTCGAGTACGCGCGCCGCCGGGTGCTCTCCGGAGCCGACCTGACTGGCCTTGCCGCCGAGGTCCGTCAGCACACCGCCGCGGCCTTTGCGCTGCTCGAGCACGGCCTGGGCGACTACGAGGTCAGGCCAGCCGGCCCATAGCGAGCCGCTGGAGTGAGGCCGCAGCTCAGAGCTTGACCCCGTAGGTCCGTTCCAGCTCCTCGATCCAGCCGTCCTCGATCGTGATGCCGTAGGCGTCCGCGAGCTGGTAGTACTCCGGCGGGGTGCCCTTCTCGGCCAGGATCGGCGCCAGCTGCTCGAAGTAGGCCTCCAGCCCGGCCGGGGAGAGGATCTCGATCACCTTGGCCGGGACGCTGGCCGCGTTCCACATCGCGTGGGGCGTGGCGCGGGGCTTGGCCAGGTAGCAGCCCGGGCCCGCATCCAGCACCTGGTCGCCGACCCGGACTCCTACGGTCCCTTCGAGCACCACGGAGAACTCGTCCTCGCGGGAGTGCCGGTGCGGCTTCACCAGGGTTCGCGGCGGAATCTGCACTTCCAGCACGGCCAGGCTCCCGCCGGAGTCGGCGCTTTCGATCATGTAGCTGAACCGGACGCCAAACAGCATGACGGTCTTGCCCGCTCCTGGCGCCACGACCTTGGGGCTCGGCGCTGGGTTCATCTACCGGTCTCCTTCCTGACAAGTCTCTGCGACGCTGCCGTAGCCGCGGTATCGCCGCAGGCTGGCAGCGTGATCCCGAAGCCGCGGATGCTGAGCCGCGGCAGCACCGGCCCCGGCCTGACCAGATCGGCGACCCGGGCGGTGGCTAGCCGTTCGAGTTCGGCGCGCTGGGCCTGATACGCGGCTTCGCCCTGCCGCCGGGCTCGGGCGAGCACGCGGGCGTTGCCCCAGACCTTGGCCCGGGCCTCGGCGAGGAACCGCTTGGCGGCCAGGCGGTTTGCCGGGCCGAGCAGCCGGTCCGGCAGGTTGCGCCTGCCGGCGGTCTCCGGCGGCGTGGCGGACCGGTCGACGACGGCGGCGAGGACCTGGTCGATCTGGCGATGGTCTGCTTCGCGCCGTGCCAGCACCGCCGCGTCGCGGAACTCGGCGTCACTGATCACCGCCAGCAGTGCCTGCGGCAAGTCGTAGTTGATGTGGGCGTTCATGCCCAGCAGCACGTGCCGCAGCGGCGGCACCGCGGCGCCCGTGCCGAACGCTACGGCCCACGGGCCCGGCACCGGCCCGTCCCGGCGGTATGCCTCCAGCGCGTCCAGATAGAACCCGGCGAACACCACGTCCCATCGCTGCACCCAGGCCGCGTCGAGGAAGCCCCCGGCCGCGAGTTCGGCTCCGACCGCCCGGGTGGTCCGCAGGTAGGTGGCGTGAAAGAAGCGGCGCGGGTCTTGCTGGTCCCGAAGCTGGACCAGCAGCGCATCCATCCGCGCTATCAATGACTCCACCGTTGGCAGCGCGGCCAGGACGCCGGAATCGTCATCGCCGGGCAGGCCCCAAGACGGCCGGCTCATCGCTGCGGCCCCGCTCGCGCCCGCTCCTACGCGGACGCGGACGCGGGCCGGCCGGGCGGGATCTGCAACGGGCCGATGTGCACGCTGGCCAGCAGCCAGCGTTCCGGCGACCGGGCCGTCACGAGCGTGATCCGGTACCGGCCGGAGTTGTCGTCGCCCTGCCAGCTCATCTCCTGGGCCAGGGCCGCGACCACGACCGCCGCGGTGCCGTAGTCGCGAACCTGCGGGTCCTCGATCGCGAACGACCGGTTGACCAGCCCGTTGCCGAAGCGGGCCAGCCACTGTTCGCGGGTCAGCACGAAACCAAACGGCCCGACGCCGACGAAGTCATCTGCGAGGAGCCCGCCCAGGAGGCCTGCGTCGTTCTGCTGCTCGGCGGTGGCCCAGCGCTCTACCAGGTCCAGGACACCGTCCGCAGTCGTCATCAGAGCCTCCGGGCGTGGAGTGGCATGAAATATGGTGCAGATCTAAATTTAGAGTGACTGTACCATTGCCCGGGCCTGCTCGTCGCAGCGTCCGGCCGGATCGTGAGATCAGGCCACCTCGAAGGTGGCGCCGATGCCCATTCCGGTGATCCACTCCGGCACCGGCTCATAGCTGGTCCACAGCAGCGGCCGGCCGGCCGCGGTCACGCCGATCAGCCAGGTGCGGATCTCGTGGCCGCCGCTGCCGGCCCGCTGTTCCAGCCCTTCGTCGCCCAGCCCGGTCACGGGGTCGAGGTCGGCGGCGACGAGCTGCTTGAGGAACCAGGCGTCCCAGGCGGCGTTGACGGCGGCGTCCGGGTTGCCTGCCAGCGCGCGTACCTTCGGCTCACGGATAGCAGAGAAGGCCTGAACGTTGCGCCGCCCGTGGATCAGGCCAGCGCGGCGGTCTGGCGTGAGCGAAGCGTCTCGCGGGTCGTTGGACGGCAGCCAATGGGACAGCCCGCCGCTGGCCACGACCAGCACCCGGCCGGCGTTGGCCGCCCGGATCGCCGCGCCGAGCGACCGGCCAAGCGCGACGCAGCGGCCCATCGACGGCAGCGGCGGGGCGGCGGTGTTGACGACCAGCGGGACGAGCGGGATCTCGGCCTGGCCGCGCACCATGTCGTAGCTCTGCGCGATGCCGTGGTCGACGGTGAGCGCATAGGACAGCGCGATGTCGAATCCATCGCGGGCCAGGCCGTCGCGGATCGACCAGGCGAGCGCGGACGCAACCGGCAGCGGGCCGGAGCGGCTGCCGAAGTCCCCGAACGCCTCGGCCTCCTCCACGCCGAGCACGAACGGCGGCATCGCATCGTAGAAGTTCGCGTGGAAGTGGTCCGGGCCGATGACCACCAGCGCGTCCGGGGCCAGCGCGGCAACGGCGGCGGCGACCCGGCCGGCGTCGGCCAGGAACCGGCTTCCGGGCGCATCCCCGCCCGGCGGCGGCAGCATCGTCACGAACGGCGAGTGCGACATGCCGACCATGCCGATGACCTCGCTCACTGTGCCGCCTCGTCCGGTGCTGGCTCGTCCAGTGCTGCCTCGTCCGGTGCCGTCTCCCGCGCCACGCCGGGCAGCAGAAAGTCGCGGTGCACGCGCAGGAACTCCTCACGCTTCTCCCACTGCGGCCAGTGACCGGCGTCCTCGATCACGTGCAGGCGCGCGTTGGGCAGCCACTCCAGCAGCATCGCCGCCTCGTCCAGCCCCCCGGTCGGGTCGTGGTCGGTCCACAGCAGCAGGGTCGGAGCGCCGATCTTGCCGACCCAGCCGGGTTCCCAGGCGAAGTCCTTGCGCACCTCGGGGTCCTGCAGCACGAGCGTGTTGCTGATCGCGCGCACGAAGCCGGGCCGGCTGTAGACCGCGCGGCGCAGCGTGACCAGCTCGTCGGTGACCATCTCGGTGTGGTGGAACAGGAACTCCACCCGGCGCCGCACGGTCGCGTCGCTCGGGTCCCGGACAGCGGCGAGCGTGCTGTCCCGCAGCCTGGCCATAACCTCGGGCTTGTTGGCGATGTTGCCGGGGGTGTTGAGCACGAGCCGGCCGACGCGGTCGGGATGGTGGGCGGCGGTCCACGCCGCGACCCAGCCGCCCAGCGACTCGCCGGACAGGTACGCGGCATCGATCTCCAGCGCGTCCATCAGCCCCGTCAGGTGATCGGTGAGCACGTCGATCGTGTACGGCCGGTCCGGCAGGGCGGACCAGCCGTGGCCGACCATGTCGTACGCGGTCACGCGGAAGTCAGCGGCCAGGCCCGCGATGTCGCGGGCGTACGCCTCCAGGTGGCCGCCGGTGCCGTGCAGCAGCACCAGGTCCGGACCGGATCCGGCGCGCAGCACGCGGGTGCGCACGCCCCGCACGTCGACGTGGCGCAGCTCGTGGTCGGTGTCGGCCAGCTCACCCCAGATGCTGATGTGCTCGGGCAGGTCCGTCATGACTGCTCCTCTCCGAATCGGGCACGCGCCTCGGCGACGGTGCACAAGCCGGCGCTCTGCCGCCGGGCGACGCCGAGCGCCTGCAGCAGGCGGGAGTTCTCGATCGTGAGGAACTCGACCGGCTCGTCGGCCGAGCCGTTGTAGTGCCGGTGCCAGGTCCACGGCGGCGTGTAGATGAAGTCGCCGGTCGCCCACCCTTGCGTGTCATCCTCGATCTCGCTGTGCCCGCGGCCGGAGATCACGTAGTGCACGGTCTCGTGGTAGTGCCGCTGCATGTCCGAGCTCTCACCGGGCGGGATCGTCTGCCGGAACAGCTCGAACGTGACGGTCGGCAGCCGCCCGGCGATCGCCAGCGTGGTCGGGTTGTGCACCTTCCCGGCCGGCAGCGTCTCCAGCTCGCTGGCGTGCACCACCACCGGCCGGGCTGTGCCCGGCCGGACCGCGGAGCTTATCCCGGCCAGGAAGTCGGCCATGTCGAAACCCGCGCCAGACAGTCCCATCAGAATGTCTCCGTCCTTCCCCCGTCGACCGTGAGCACGGTCCCGTTGACGTAGCCGGCGTCCGGCGACGCCAGGAACGCCACCGCGGCCGCGACCTCGTCCGGGTTTCCGGGCCGGCCGGCTGGGACTGCTTGGGTGTCCTGTGCGTCCAGTTCAGCGAGCGGCCGGCCGGTCCGCGCGGCCCGGGCCACCAGCACGTCCCGGCGGCGCTGGGTGTCCGTGGCGCCGGGCGCGACGCAGTTCACGGTGACGCCATCGGCGGCGTACTCAAGTGATAGCAGCTTGGCCGCTGCGGTGAGCGCGGCGCGCAGCACCACCGAGATGGCCAGGTCCGGCTGGGGCTGGCGGACCGCCGTCGAGGTCACGAACACCAGCCGGCCAAACCTCCGTGATGCCATGGCCGGCAGCGCGAGGCGGGCCAGCCGCAGCGGGCCGAGCAGCAGCAGCTCGGTGCCGGAGCGCCAGGTGTCGTCGGCGACGTCGAGGATCCGGCCGGGCGGCGGCCCGCCGGCGTTCACCACAACCACATCCGGCGTTGCGTAACGGCCCGTCATCGCCTCCAGCGCTGACGCCGCAGCGAGTGGATCTGCGATGTCGCTGACCAGCGTGCCGACCGCGGTGCCGGTCAGCTCGCCCAGCCGCGCCGCCGCCGTCTCCAGCGGCCCGGCGCGCCGGCCGGTGATGACCACGCGATGCGTCGCAGCGAGGCGCGCGGCGATCGCGTAGCCGATGCCGGTGGCGCCGCCGCCTACCAGCGCGGTTCGTGCGGTGATGGTTGCCTCCGTGGGACTCTTGCGCCCTGTCGCGTCGGGTTTAGCCTGACCCGTATGACCCTCCGGAACCAACGGTGAGTCCCGGTCAGCGGGACACTGTGCCGCCTAACGACGTGCCGCCCGAACCTGTGCCGTCTAAACCTGTGCCGCCTAAAGACCTGCCGCCCGAGGGTGGGCTCGACCGTGCGGCGGCGATCCTCGGCGCGTTCGACGCCACACACCGCGAGCTGACCCTCGCTGCGCTCGTCGCCCGGTCCGGGCTTCCCCGCTCGACCACGCACCGCACCGCCGACCGGATGATCCGGCTCGGGTGGCTGGAAAAGCCGGGCGACCGGTACCGCATCGGCAACCGCCTGTTCGAGGTCGCCAGCCTCGCGCCGATCCGGCTGGAACTCCGCGAGGCGGTGCTGCCGTTCCTGCAGGACCTGCATCAGGCAACGAGGATCACCGTGCAGCTCGGCGTGCTGGACGGCACGCAGATCCTCGTCGTCGAGAAGATCACCGGGCACCGCGCGATGCCGATGCTGTCGCAGACCGGAGGGATGATCCCGGCGTACTGCTCGGCGCTGGGCCGGGCGATCCTCGCCTACTCGGAGCCCGCGGTCATCGACGCCGTGCTGGCCGGGCCGCTGCCCGCACGCACCCCGCGCACGCTGACCAGCCGTATCGCCATCATGCGCGAGCTCACCGCGGTTCCCGAACGGGGCTGGGCGGTCGACCGCGAGGAGGGCAACATCGGTGTGAGCTGCGTTGCCGCGCCCATCTTCGGCCCGCTCGGCGACGTCGCGGCGGCGGTGTCGGTCACCGGGCCCAGCCAGCTGGTGCGGGCCGACCGCGCCGGGCCGGCGGTACGGATGGCGGCCGCCGCGGCGTCCCGTGCCTACACGAGCCGTCCCCGGCCGCTGTCCCGCTGACCGGGACACATCGTTGCGGCGCCGGCCGCCCGGCCGCACGCTGTGACATTAAACGCACTCGGTGTGCGACCTAAGGAGGGCGACGATGAGTCTCGGCGGCGGATACATGCTCCCGTCCCGCGAGGGGCACCAGATCGCGGCCATCGGCCTCGGCATCACGATGAAGACCAACGGCAAGTCGACCCACGACGCGTACTCCCTGTTCGAGTACGCGATCCCGCCCCGTACCGACGGGCCCCCGGCCCACATCCACACCCGCGAGGATGAATCGTTCGTTCTCTTGGCCGGCAAGCTCGATGTCTTCCTCGGCGGCGAGGACTTCACGCTCGGCGTGGGCGACTACCTATTCCTGCCCCGCGACGTCGTGCACACGTTCCGCAACACCTACGACGAGGAATCCCGGGTGATCTCGGTGGTGTCCCCGGCCGGCCTGGAGGGCTACTACCAGGCGCTGGCCGACATGCCGCCCGGCCCCAAGGACATCGGGCGGATCAAGCAGATCATGGCGGACTTCGGCCTCCAGATGCAGCTGCCGCCCGAGGTGAGCTGACCATGCGCGTCGGGATCATCGGCGCCGGCGTCGCCGGGCTGACCACCGCGAAGGTGCTCTGCCAGGCCGGGCACGAGGTCGTCGTCTACGACAAGGCACCCGACGCCGGTGGCGTCTGGAGCCGCACCCGCCGGTATCCGGGACTGACCACCCAGAGCCCGAAGGCGCAGTACTCCCTGTCGGACTTCCCGATGCCGCGCGACTATCCCGAGTGGCCGACCGGCGCGCAGATCCAGGCGTACCTCGCGTCGTACGCCAGCCACTTCGGCCTCGACCCGGTGCTGCGCCTGTCTACCGAGGTGACCTCCGCGGAGCCGGTGCCCGACGGGGGCTGGACCGTCACCACCGCCGGGATCGCCGGCTCCGCCGGCGCTGCCAGCACTATCGAGCACGTGGACAAGCTCGTGGTGGCCAACGGGGTGTTCTGCGAGCCCGCCGTGCCGCGTTATCCCGGCCTGGCCGAGTTCACCGCGGCTGGCGGGCAGGTGCTCGCGGGCACCGAGCTGCACGACGCGGAGCAGGCGCGCGGCAAGCGCGTGCTGGTCGTCGGGTACGGCAAGTCCGCCTGCGACGTCACGGTGCCGATCAGCGAGGTGGCGGCGAGCACCGACGTGATCGCCCGGCACCTGCTGTGGAAGGTGCCGCGCCGCATCGGCGGCGTCGTCAACTTCAAGCTGCTGCTGCTGACCCGCATGGGTGAGGCCCTGTTCAGGTACCTGCGCCCGCGCGGCGTGGAGAAGTTCCTGCACGGACCCGGCAACGGCGCGCGCGGCCGGATGGTGAACTCGATCGGCACGGCATCGGTCCGCCAGTTCGGGCTGAAGCGGCTCGCCCTGGTGCCACCCGGGCAGATGGAGGACATCGTGCGCGGCGCGATCGGCCTGGCTACCGAGGGCTTCTTCGAGGGCGTCGAGGCTGGCTCCATCGTGGTGCACCCGGGCCGGACCATCGCCCGGCTGCTGGCCGACGGCGCAGAGCCGGCCGCCGAGCTCGACGATGGCACGCGCCTTCCCGCCGACCTCATCGTCTGCGCGACCGGATTCAGCCAGGGCGTGCCGTTCCTGCCCGCGGCCGTGACCGCCCGGCTGCTCGACGAGCGCGGCAACTTCATGCTCTACCGGCAGATCCGCCCGGTCGACGTGCCCGACGTCTACTTCAACGGTTACAACTCCTCGTTCTTCAGCCCGCTCAACGCCGAGATGGCGGCGGTCTGGATCGCCGCGGACATGGCCGGCGCGGTCGCGCTGCCCGAGCCGCCGGTGATGCGCCGGCAGGTTGCCGACCAGCTCACGTTCATGGACGACGCCACCGACACCCACCACTGCCGCGGCGGCAAGATCATCCCGTTCTCGCTGCACAACGTCGACGAGGTGCTCGGCGATCTGCACGTCAACATTGGCGCAGCGGTCCGCGCGTGGCACTGGCTCATGCCAGTGGACCCCGGGGCGTACCGCCGGATCACCCCCACCGTGCTCGAGCGGCTGCCGAGTTCCGAATCGGAGTGTGCTGCCCGCCCGGCCACTACGATCGCTGGGTAATGCAGGCGCGTCCGGTTCCCCCGACTGACTTCCCGTTCTCGTCCCCGCCCCGGGAGGAGGCCGACCGCTGGGCGGGTGCGGGACTGGCCGAGGAGCAGCTGCGCATGCTCGCGGTGGGGGCCTTTTACACCCGCAGCAATCACGCGTTCAACGACACGCTGGCGCTTGCTCCGGAGGAGGCCGGGACCGGGACCCGCAGGGAGAAGGCGATCGGGGCCTTGGCGGATGCGTGGCGGGTGACCAGCACCGAGGAAGCCACCGGCACGATGGAGCGCCTCCTGGCGGGCATGCACGCGCCGCGGTTCGCGATCGTGCATTCGCTCGCCCAGGCGGGTGCTGCGGCAATGGCGGCCGAGACCTGGACGCGCATGCCGGAGCAGCACCGCGCGTTCCTGCGGCAGGTCGCGGCCGTACACGGCATGGACGGCCTCGACCGTGACTACGACAACTGGATGCAGGCGATCAAGTTCGGGTTCGTGAACCTGCTGCCACAGCCGCTGAACACCGACGCCACGGCGTGGGATCTGGCGCGGCTGGTCTACCTGGTCCGCGCCTCGCACACCGCCGGGTACGTCGATGAGGCCACCGCGTGGCAGGTCCTCGCTCGCGGGCTGGCCGAAAGCCAGCGGCATTACCGCAACTGGCGGCAGTTCGGCACCGGGTTCCTCACCGGCGGCCTGTTCTGGTGCTGCGGCGACCTGTCCGAAGTGGGCGTGCAGACCCGCAACCGCCTGGGTCTGATCCGCGGGCTGTACCTGCGCCCGGACAGCCCGTGGCGCCGGGTGGCGCTGCACCCGGAGATGGCCCCGGCGCAGTCTTAGTTCCCGCTGACGGCCAGCAGCAGGCCGACGGCCTGCCGCTCGAACTCCTCATGCGTCACCATGCCGAGCTGGCGGCGTTCCAGCAGCGTCTGCCACTCGGTGAACAGATCGGCCGCGGACGGCGAACGCGGGGCGATCGCGCCCACCGCGCGCTGAATCTCGCAGGCGTGACGCACCGCGGCGGTGACACGGTCGAGGTCGTCGCGGTCATGCGCGCTGAGCTCCAGGCCGGACCCGCCGTCGGCGACCTGCAGCACCCACACCAGCCCGGGCTTCCACACCACCTGCGCCCACTCGAGCGCCTCGAGCGGGAGCTCAAAGACCGCGCGGGCCGAGATGAAGAGCAGCCGCGTGGTCGTGGCGACGACCAGCCCCGCGCCGCCGCGGAACGCCGCGCTGGCCATCTCGAGCACGCACCCCGGCTCGGCCTCGCACTGGGCGTGGACCTTGGCGATCAGCCCGCCCGATCGCCGGGAGCCGTGGCGCATCCGGGCGGCCGCCGCGTCAACGTCGGGGCGGCGCGGGCCCTGCGGGGACGGCACCGGCGCCGGCGGCGTGGGCAGCGGGCCGGCGGGCGGCACGCGCCGCAACTCCAGCAGGTCGGCGTTGATGGCCGTGACGAGCGCCTTCGCCGCCTCCAGGCCGTCGGGACCGACATGCACCGACACCGGGCAGCGCAGGTTCGGAGCGCCGCCGACCGGGAACTCCGGCGACCGGAGATGAAGCAGCAGCACACCCTCACCATCCTCGGTGAGGCCCAGCATCACCCCGAGCAAGTCACCCAGAGCCGCGTCCAGGCTCTTTTCGTCCTCGACGCTCAACGGGGAGACAACGACCCGGCCATCCGCATAACGCACCGCCGCCGTCGAACCCCACAACTCCAGCACGGGCCCTCCGCCTTGCCACGCCAGACCGGGTCAACCGCTTCTTCCGCCAGCATTATGTCCGATTTCTCCTGCGGGCACCGGTCAATGGGGCCCGCATCTTTACCCGCCACGGGTGATGTGCCGACGGCCGGGCTCCGTCAATCTTCCGCCAATGACCAGGTCGCAGCTTGGCGGGAAGGGGAGTGACCCGTGAGGACGAGGCCGGCCGACGTGGCGGTGCCGGATGCGGAATCGCCGGCCTCCGGACTCGCCTGGCACACCCTGAGCGTCGAGCAGGTGCTCGGAGCCGAAGAGGTGTCCGCGCAAGGCGGCCTCAGCAGTGCTGAAGCGGCGGCGCGTGCCGCCAAGTTCGGCCCCAACGCCTTGTCCGAGGCGAGGGCGGAACCCAGATGGCACGCGTTCGTCCGCCAGTACTACGACCCCATGCAGATCGTGTTGCTCGCGGCCGGCGTCCTCAGCATCTTTCCCCTCAGGCAGTTTGGCACCGGCCCGCTGCTGATCCTGCTGACGCTGGCCAACGCGGTTCTCGGCCTGCAACAGGAGGGCAAGGCCGAACATGCCGTGGCGGCGCTGCAGAACATGATGATCGTCACCGCCCGGGTGCGGCGCGACGGGCAGCTGACGGAGATTCCTTCGCAGCGGCTCGTCCCCGGCGATGTCGTCTCGATTGAGGCGGGCGACATCGTTCCGGCCGATGGCAGGCTGCTGCGGGTGGCGATGCTGGAGGTCGCCGAGTCCGAGCTGACCGGGGAGAGCCTGCCGGTTTCCAAGGGCACGGCCCCGGTCCGGGAATCCGGCACACCGCTGGGCGAGCGGACCGACATGGTGTACATGAACACCTCGGTCACCCGCGGGACCGGCGAGTTCGTGGTAACCGGGACCGGGATGGCGACCGAGGTCGGCCACATCTCGGGCATGCTCGAGGCGCAGGCGACGGTCAAGACCCCGCTCACCCGCCAGCTCGACCGGCTGTCAAAGCAGCTCCTGCTGGTCGCCGGCGTAGCGCTGATCGCATCGATGGCCGTGAACCTGTACCGCGGCTACACCTTCAACGCCGTGTTCAATGCCGCCGTTGCCTTTGCGATCGCGGCGGTCCCGGTTCAGCTGCCCACGGTGGTGACGGCGATCCTGGCGTGGGGCACCCAGGCCCTGGTCAAGGCCGGAGCCATCATGAAGCAGCTCCGCTCGACCGAGACGCTGGGGTCCACGTCCGCGATCAACACGGACAAGACCGGGACGCTCACGCTGAACCAGATGACCGCGGTGCAGATGGCGATCGCCGGGCACCGCTACGCGGTGGAGGGCAAGGGCTACTCGACCCAAGGCCGCATCAACCGGGTTGCCGGGCAGGCTGAGGTCCCGCTGGATGCGTTCCTGATGCCGATGGTCCTCGCTTCCGACGCGGTGCTGACCGACGGCGAGCTCGTCGGCGACCCCACCGAGGGAGCCCTGGTCGCGCTCGCCGCGAAGGGCGGGGTCGACGCGGCCTCGACCAGGCAGGTGTATCCGAGGGTCGCCGAGCTCCCGTTCGACGCGGAATACAAGCTCATGGCGACGTTCCACAGCATGACCGATGAATCAGGGAACCCCGTGCTGCGCTGTCTCGTGAAGGGAGCGCCCGATCAGCTCCTGGCGCGCTCTGCCACCGCCCTGGATCCCGATACCGGGCAGGTTCCGCTCGACGGTCGGCTTCGCGAGCATTTCCTGGCTGAGAACGACCGGCTCGCGGAAGAGGGCCTGCGCGTCATAGCGACCGCACGCAGGGACTTCGACCCGGCGGCCTTCGGCCCAGCGACCTTCGATCCAGGGGCCGAGCTGCTTGCGCTGGTGACCGATCTGGAACTCCTCGCCCTCGTCGGAATCGTCGACCCGCCGCGTCCCGGTGCCAGGGCCTCGGTGGAGCAGGCGAAGGCAGCGGGCATCGAGATCCGGATGATCACCGGCGACCACGCGGTTACGGCCGCCGCGATCGCCCGTCAGCTCGGCATCGACGGCAAGGTGATCAACGGGGCTGAGTTCGCGGCGATGAACGACGATGAGGCGGCGGAGCGGATCTCCGACGTCGGGGTGATCGCCCGCGTCACCCCCGAGCAGAAGGTGCGCCTGGTGGACGTGCTCCACCGCAAGCGCCAGATCGTGGCCATGACCGGCGACGGCGTCAACGACGCGCCCGCGCTGAAGAGCGCCGACATCGGTGTCGCGATGGGCAAGGCCGGGACCGAGGTGGCCAAGCGCGCGGCGGTCATGATCATTAGTGACGACAACTTCTCCACGATCACCAAAGCGGTGGAGCTCGGCCGGGGGCTGTACTACAACCTCGCCCGGTACATCCGGTTCGAGATGGGCTGCATGTTCGGCTTCATCATCACCTTCCTCGGCGCCAGCATCTTCGACATCGCCCACGGCGAGCCGCTCTTTCCGCTGCAGGTCTTGTGGGTGGCCTTCACCACGGTGACGATCCAGTCCATCGGGCTCGGCTACAGCCACCCTCCCGAGGGCCTGATGGAGCGCCGGCCCCGCCCGCCTGGCCAGCCGATCCTGAGCCGCGCCGTCCTCATCTGGCTCGTCTCGGCCGGCCTGGTGATGGCGGTCTGCACGCTGAGCCTGGTCAGCTGGGCGCAGCAGGCACACACGCTCACGGTCGCGCGGACAATGGGCATGGTCGGGTTCTCACTGCTCAACCTGTTCTTCTCGATCGAGGCAAAGGACGAACGGGAGTCAGCGTTCTCGCTCAGCACGTTCTCCGACCGGACATTCCTCCTGATGGCTGGCCTGTCCCTGCTCCTCACCGTCTTGGCGACCATCGTGCGGCCGTGCCAGGCGATCCTGAAGACCACGGAGCTTGACGAGAGTCAGTGGCTCCTGTGCGCGGGCGCGGCGCTGTCGATCATCGCGGTCAGCGAGATCCGGAAGGCAGTGCTGCGGCGGCGGGGCACCCCCTCGGCCGCATCCTGAGTCCACCCTGCACCTGGCGTCCAAGGCTGCCGCCGCTGGCTAATCTGTTATCAATGTGATATCTTTTTATTCAGCGACCGGATGGCAGCCGCCACGGTCGGCAGGAGGCATCCCAATGAACGCATCCAACGACTACACCGCTCCCAGAGGCCTGCGCGGGTGGTGGGCAACTCCGCCGCGATCCGGCATGCAGCGCCTGATCAACCCATGGGTGTACCGCCACCCCCGCGTCTTTGGGGTCATGCATATTGCCGGTGGCAGTCTCGCGGCCGCTGCGGGCCTCATCTGTCTCGGGTACGGCGTCTACGGATGGACAGCCTTCTTCCTGGTTATTGCGGCGCTGAATCTCGCGGGTGGCTACTGGTACCTCAGCATCGCTCGCTCCACATCTGCCCAAGCCTGAAATCAGCCGCGGCGTCACCGGTGCCGCCCGCCAGGGTGAAGGTTTCCCGGCTCATCACAGATGAGGGTGTGGCGGTCGGCGGCGCGTTCAACGGCGACACGGCAACCGGCATGATGCCGGTTGCGCACCGCGTCGTCGGCCTGTTAGCGTCGCGGTGATCGTGATCCATCGGCAGGAGGTGAGACCCCATGAACGCAGTATCCGCAGTGGGTGCTCCCCTGCAGTCCACGATCGCGCGACTGAGGTAGTCGCCACCGGGAGC